>JACCEC011117694.1_pt1 | contig 25070 bp, 24 predicted proteins | sample 7450121 | NCBI WGS metagenome assembly JACCEC01 (sample SAMN15323455, study PRJNA562643) | freshwater metagenome | isolation source: river surface water | place: USA:Blue River Watershed | collected 2017-08-18 | reverse complement strand
TGTTGTTCGGTGGCCGCATTGCCGAAGAAGTGTTCATGAAGCAGATGACCACCGGCGCCTCCAACGACTTCGAGCGCGCCACCAACCTGGCCCGCGACATGGTCATGAAGTACGGCATGTCCGAGGCGCTGGGCCCCATGGTCTACGCCGAGAACGAGGGCGAGGTGTTCCTGGGCCGCTCGGTGACCAAGACCACGAACATGAGCGAGCAGACCATGCAGAAGGTCGACGCCGAGGTGCGCCGCATCATCGACCAGCAGTACGCCCTGGCGCGTCGCCTGATCGAGGACAACCAGGACAAGATGCACGCGATGGCCAAGGCCCTCCTGGAGTGGGAAACCATCGACGCCGAGCAGATCGACGACATCATGGCCGGCAAGCCGCCGCGTCCGCCCAAGGACTTCACCCCGCGCACGCCGTCCTCCGGCGGTGGCGACTCGGGCGGTGCCCCAGTGGTGGATCCGGCCCCGCAAGGCGCCTGACCTGACTTGACGCGCGCCGCCAGGCGCTCGCACCGAAACTCGGCCACGGCCCCCGCATGTTCCGCATGCTGGGGCCGTGTCGCTTGCAACACAGTCCATTTTCATTACGTCGGTTGCACCCGCGCCGCGGGACGGGCTGAACGACAATTCCCGCATGCATTGGCAAACCACCCGCCACCGGATCGACCTGGGCGTGCCCCGCGTGATGGGCATCGTCAACCTCACCCCCGATTCCTTCTCCGACGGCGGGCGCCATGCCAGCGTCAGCGCCGGCATACACCACTGCGAGCGACTGGTGGCTCAGGGTGCGGACATCCTGGACCTGGGGGCGGAATCCACCCGCCCGGGCAGTCCACCGGTGCCCCTGGAGGAAGAACGTGCGCGCCTGTTGCCGGTGCTACGTGAGGCGCTGGCGCTGGGTGTGCCGGTCTCGGTCGACACCTACAAGGCCGAGGTCATGCGCGAAGTGCTGGACCTGGGTACGGACATCATCAATGACATCTGGGCCCTGCGCCAGCCCGGGGCGGCCGATGTGGTGGTTGCCCACGGACGTTGTGGCGTATGTCTGATGCATATGCACGGGCAGCCGCAGACCATGCAGCTGGCGCCGATGGAGGGCGACGCGGTGCCCCCGGTACGCGACTTCCTGCGCGGGGTGACGGGCGAACTTCGTGCGCGCGGCGTGGACCCCACGCGCATCGCCTGGGACCCGGGCATCGGCTTTGGCAAGACGCCGGCGCAGAACTTCGCCTTGCTCGCCCGCCAGGAGGACTTGCTGGCCGATGGCCAGCCCCTGCTGGTGGGATGGTCACGCAAATCCTCGCTGGGCACGGTGACCGGCCTGGCGGCGTCCGAGCGCCTGGTACCCAGCGTGGCGGCGGCGGTGCTCGCCGTCGAACGCGGCGCGCGCATCGTGCGGGTCCACGACGTGGCGCCCACCGTCGCGGCCCTGAAGGTCTGGGTGGCGGCCGCCCGGCCCGGGGCCGGCGTGCAGGCGCGACAATAGGCCCCATGACCCGCAAATACTTCGGGACCGACGGCATCCGCGGCACCGTCGGCCAGCCGCCCATCACCCCCGACTTCGTCCTGCGCCTGGCGCATGCGGTGGGACGCGTCCTCAAGCGCACTGAATCCCGACCCACGGTCCTCATCGGCAAGGACACGCGCATTTCCGGCTACATGCTGGAAAGTGCCCTCGAGTCCGGCTTCAATTCCGCCGGTGTCGACGTGATGCTGCTCGGGCCGCTGCCGACCCCAGGCGTGGCCTACCTCACGCGCGCGCAGCGCGCCAGCCTGGGCGTGGTGATCAGCGCCAGCCACAACCCATTCGGGGACAACGGCATCAAGTTCTTCAGCGCGCAGGGCACCAAGCTGTCCGATGCCTGGGAGCGCGAGGTCGAGGCCATGATCGATGAGCCGCCAGCCTGGGCCGACTCGGCCAGCCTGGGCAAGGCCAAGCGACTGGACGATGCGGCGGGGCGCTACATCGAGTTCTGCAAAAGCACCTTCGACCCCGACCTCACGCTCAAGGGCTGCAAGATCGTGGTCGATGCAGCCCACGGCGCGGCTTATCAGATCGCGCCCTTGGTCTTTCACGAACTGGGCGCCGAGGTGCACACCATCGGCTGCGCGCCCGACGGCCTGAACATCAACCGCGAGGTGGGTGCAACCCACCCCGACGCAGTGATCCGCGCGGTGCTGGAGCAGGGCGCTGATTTCGGTATCGCGCTCGATGGCGACGCCGACCGCCTGCAGGTGGTCGATGCCAAGGGGCGCCTGTACAACGGCGACGAGCTTCTGTACCTGATGGTCGACGAGCGCCTGTCCCGTGGCGAGCAGGTCGCCGGCGCGGTGGGCACGCTCATGACCAATATGGCGGTTGAACTGGCCCTGAAACGGCGCGGCCTGGAATTCGTGCGCGCCGCGGTGGGCGACCGCTACGTACTGGAGGAACTCGATCGCCGGGGCTGGCTGCTGGGGGGCGAGGGCTCGGGCCACCTGCTGGCGCTGGACAAGCACACCACCGGCGACGGCCTGGTCAGCGCGCTGCAGGTGCTCAAGGCCTGCGTGCGCAGTGGCAAGAGCCTGTCGCAGCTGCTGGAGGACGTGCGCCTGTTCCCGCAGGTGCTGCTCAACGTGCGCCTGGCCCCGGGGCAGGACTGGAAGTCCAGCGCGCCGCTGGCTGCGGCCACGCGCGAGGTCGAGACCGAACTCGCCGGCAAGGGCCGCTTGCTGGTGCGCGCCAGCGGCACCGAGCCGCTGCTGCGAATCATGGTCGAGGCTGCCGATGCAGCGCAGGCACGCGCTTGCGCCGAGCGGCTGGTGGCGGCGGTGCAGGCGGGCTGAGGTCCGCCGCACGGCCTGGGCCACGCCCGGGTCACGAAACTGACTTGCTTTCGACATGCGGATGTCACGGCTGGGCTGAATACTGAGTGGCATCACTTTCATGGAGATGCCCAGTGAGAGAGCTGCCCACCCCGACCTTCGCACTATCGCCTGTCAGTCTGCCCAGGGGGTCACTTCGACGACCGGATCCGACGAGCCCTGCGCTGGAGCGCGGCACCATTTCTGTGGTTTGGGCGACCCACCAAGATGAGGTTCGTGAAGCGCAGCGACTGAGGTATGACGTCTTCGCCCGAGAGATGGGGGCACGCCTGGACGGCGACGTTCCCGGGCACGACATCGACTTGTTTGATGACTACTGCGAGCACCTGATGGTGCGCGACACCGCTAGCGGCGCGGTGGTGGGCACCTACCGCGTGCTCACGCCCGCCCAGGCCCGCCGCGTGGGTAGCCTCTACACCGAGACCGAATTCGACCTGACCCGCCTGCGTTCCTTGCGCAGTCGGATGGTAGAGCTCGGTCGCAGCTGCGTGCACCCGGACTACCGGCAGGGCAGCGTCATCCTGGCGCTATGGGGGGCGCTCGCCGAGTTCATGGTGCGCAACGACCTGGACACCATGATCGGCTGTGCCAGCATTCCGATGCTGCGTGACGGTATGCCCAGCGGCGATCTGGCGGCCAGCCTCTGGCGCCAGGTGCAGCGCGACCACCTGGCGCTGATCGAGTACCAGGTCCGCCCGCGCCTGCCGCTGCCGATCGAGCGTCTGGACGACACGCTGGACGTGGAGGCGCCAGCCCTGATCAAGGGCTACCTGCGCCTGGGCGCGCAGGTACTCGGGGCGCCGGCCTGGGACCCGGACTTCAACACCGCCGACCTGCCGATGCTGATGCGGATCGCCGATTTGCCGGCTCGCTACCGCAAGCACTTCCTCGGACGTTGAGCATGCGCGCTGCCTACGACGCACTCGCAACGGAAGCGGCGGGTGCCGTCGCTGCAGCTTCAGCGGCCGACAGGACTTCCAACGCCGCCGAGTACCGAGGTCGGCGCTTTCGCGCGGTCTTCATCTCGGATGTCCACCTGGGTACGTCGGGCTGCCAAGCCCACGCCCTGCTGGACTTCCTGCGTGACCACACCTGCGACACTCTTTACCTTGTGGGCGACATCATCGACGGTTGGGCCCTGCGCCGGCGCTGGTACTGGCCGCAGCCGCACAACGATGTGGTGCAGAAGATCCTGCGCAGCGCGCGCAAGGGCACCCGCGTGGTCTATGTCCCCGGCAACCACGACGAGTTCGCCCGCGAGTTCACCGATCACCCCTTCGGCGGCATCGAGCTGGTGCGCGATGCGGTGCATGTGACCGCCGATGGCCGCCGCCTGTGGGTGATCCACGGCGACGACTTCGACGGCGTGGTCCAGTGCGCCCGCTGGCTCGCCTATGTAGGCGACAACCTGTACGAGTTCACCCTCAAGCTCAATCGCCACCTCAATCGCCTGCGCGCGCGCCTGGGGATGCCGTACTGGTCGCTCTCGGCCTACCTGAAGCACAAGGTCAAGAAGGCGCTGAACTACGTCACCGACTTCGAGGTGGCTGTGGCGCGCGAGGCCCGCCGGCGCGGGCACCAGGGCGTCGTATGCGGCCATATCCACCGGGCGGAGATGCGCGAGATCGACGGCACCCTGTACTGCAACGATGGTGACTGGGTCGAGAGCCGCACGGCCCTGGTCGAACACCACGATGGAACGCTGGAGCTGGTGCACTGGCAGCCGGTGGGCCATGAGCCACCCGAGCCTCTGGCGCCGCAGCCGGAAACCGCCACACAAGGAGCTGCATGAAGATCGCACTGGTTACCGACGCCTGGGCGCCGCAGGTCAACGGCGTAGTCACTACCCTGGTGGAATTGGTGGCGCACCTAGAGGTACTGGGTCACGAGGTGCTGGTGATCGAGCCGGGCCAGTTCGAGACGCGACCCTGCCCGGGCTACCCCGGCATCGACCTGGCCAAGTCGCCCGCCAAGGGGCTGGCGCAGCGCCTGGATGCCTTTGAACCCGACGCCATCCACCTGGCCACCGAAGGTCCTCTGGGTTGGGCGGGTCGTCGCTACTGCCTCCGGCGTGGCCTGGCCTTCACCACGGCGTTTCACACCCGCTTCCCCGAGATTCTGCAGGCGGCGTTGCGGGTGCCCCTGTCCTGGGGCTACGCGCTGTTCCGACATTTCCATCGCCCCTCCTCGGGCGTGATGGTGCCCACCGAGGGCGTACTGCGCATGCTGGAGGGTCGTGGCTTCACCCACTTGCGCGCCTGGACCCATGGCGTGGATACCGGGCTGTTCCAGTTCGCCGAGCCCGCGCAGGCCAGCCGCGCCTTGGGTCTGCTCAAACGCCCGGTGGCCCTTTTTGTGGGTCGGGTGTCTTACGAGAAGAATATCGAGGCCTTTCTGAAGGTGGACCTGCCTGGGACCAAGGTGGTCTGCGGCGTAGGGCCGGTGGAGGCTTCCTTGCGCGCGCGCTATCCGCAGGTGCACTGGGTCGGGCTGCTGCCGCGTACCGAACTTGCCGAGGTCTATGCAGCGGCGGATGTCTTCGTGTTCCCTAGCCGCGCCGACACCTTCGGCCTGGTGATGCTCGAGGCCATGGCCTGTGGAACACCGGTGGCGGCCTATCCGGAGGACGGGCCGTTGGAGGTACTGGCCCGGCGTCGCTCTCCGGATGGCCCCCGCCTGGGGGGCGTCCTGCATGAGGACCTGCGTATCGCGTGCCACGAGGCCCTGCGCTTGCCTCGCCAGGAGGCCCGAGCCCGCGCCATGGATTTCAGCTGGGAGGAGGCGACTCGCCGTTTCGTGGGATTCCTCGTCGCCTGCCGCCCGCCAACGCGGGTGGATGACACCCAAGCCACTGTCACATCGCTGTCATCTCAACCGTGAACACTGCTTGGGTGTATCTTTCCGAGCAGTTCCCATGAAGTCTCCCGCGACCCCAGCCTCCGCCGCCACGCGTACGCCTTGGCTGGATCGCGATCACAGCATCCTGGCCTTCAACGAGCGGGTGCTGGATTGGGCGCGCAGGCCCGACGTACCGGCGCTGGAGCGGCTGCGGTACCTGTGCATCGTGTCCTCCAACCTGGATGAATTCTTCGAGGTTCGCTTTGCGCCGCACCTGATGGCCGCACGCACGGGCGAGGTCAGCGACATCGGTTCACCCGCCTCGTTCGAGGCCCTGTCGCGAGAGGCTCACGCGCTGGTGGACACACAGTACACCCTATACAACGACGCGCTGATCCCGTTGCTGGCTCGTGCCGGCATCGAGATCCTCTCGCACGCCGACCGCAGCCCTGAGCAGCGCAAGTGGGTGGCCGAGTATTTCGAGCGCCAGGTGCAGCCGCTGCTGATTCCGGTCAGCCTGGACCCGGCCCACCCGTTTCCGCAGGTGGCCAACAAGTCGCTCAATTTCATCGTGCGACTGGGCGGGCGTGATGCCTTCGGGCGCGAGAACGATATCGCCATCGTCAAGGTGCCTCGGGTGCTACCCCGCGTGATCCGTGTACCGGCCCGCGTCGACGGTGGCAAGACCCGCCTGGTGATGCTCTCCAGCGTGATCCGTGCCCACCTGGAGGATCTCTTTCCCGGGCGCGAGGTACTGCAGTTCTCGCAGTTTCGGGTGACCCGCCACTCTGACCTGGCAGTGGACGAAGACGATGTTCGCAACCTGCGCACCGCGCTGCGCCTGGGCCTGCAGCACCGCCAGTACGGCGAGGCGGTGCGGTTGGAGGTGTCGGCCGGCTGCTCCGACTACCTTGCTGATTTCCTGCTGCAGCAGTTCGAGTTGTCACCGCAGTCCTTGTACCGGGTCCAGGGCCCGGTCAATCTGGTGCGCCTGCAACAGGTGATTGACCTGGTGGATGCGCCCCAGCTGCTGTTTCCGCCATACCCGGCCAGCTATCCGCGCCAGCTGGTGGCGGGTCAGTCGTTCTTCGAGCGCCTGCGCCAGGGCGACGTCCTGATCCACCAACCCTTCGAGCGATTCGACGGCGTGATCGATTTTCTGCGTGAGGCCGTGGCCGACCCGCAGGTGCTCGCGATCAAGCAGACCGTGTACCGCACCGGCTCCGACTCGGTGATGATGGACCTGCTGCGCGAAGCCGTGCACCAGGGCAAGGAAGTGACGGTGGTGGTGGAACTGAAGGCCCGCTTCGACGAAGAAGCGAATATCAACTGGGCCGAGAAGCTCGAGTCGATCGGCGCTCAGGTGGTCTATGGTGTGGTGGGTCTGAAGACGCATGCCAAGATGCTCCTGGTGACCCGCCGCGAAGGCCGCCAGCTGGTGCGCTACGCCCACTTGTCCACTGGCAACTACAACCCGCGCACGGCGCGCCTGTACACCGACCTGAGCTACCTCACGGCCGACCCTCAGCTCACGGCCGATGTCGACCATGTCTTCAACCACCTGGCCAGCCAGGTGCGCCTGCCGCGCCTGTCGCGGCTGCTGATCGCCCCATTCCAGTTGCACCGGCGGATGATGGACAAGATCGATCGGCTGGCCCAGGCTGCGACGCAGGGCGTCAAGACCCGCATCGTGCTGAAGATGAACGCCCTGACCGATCAGCCCCTGATGGAGGCTCTGGTACGTGCCGGGCGCAGCGGTGTGTCGATTGATCTGGTGGTGCGCGGCGCCTGCATGCTGCCGGCCCAGGTGCCGGGCTACACCGACAACATCCGGGTGCGCTCGGTGATCGGGCGCTTCCTGGAGCATTCGCGGGTGTTTTACTTCCGTGCCGGCGACGAGGAAGAACTGTTCCTCTCCAGTGCCGACTGGATGAATCGCAACATGCTGCGGCGTGTGGAGCTGGCCTGGCCGGTGCTGGATCCCGAGTTGCGCCAGCGCATCATCGACGAATGCCTGGTGGCCTACCTGCACGACGCACGCGACGCGTGGGACCTGCAATCGGACGGGCGCTACCAGCGCGTACCGGGTGCGGGTGATCGCAGCAGCCCGGGCGCACAAGTGGCCCTCATGGCCCGTTACCGCGTGGAGCCTGCGGCAGCCCCACGCAAAGGCAGACGCTGATGGACCTGATTCTGTGGCGGCATGCGCAGGCGCACGAAGTGGCGCCGGACGGTGACGACCTGGCCCGCCTGCTCACGCCAAAGGGTGAGCGTGATGCCCTCAATATGGGGGAGTGGCTGGATCGCAGACTGCCCCGGGAGACCCGCGTGCTGGTTTCGCCTGCCTGGCGCTGCGTACAGACGGCCCTGGCACTGGGCCGCGAGTACGAATGCCTGCCCGAGCTGCGGCCGGGTTGCACGGTGGATGAATTGCTGGCGCTGGCGCGCTGGCCCTCCGCTCGCCAGCCCGTGCTGGTGGTCGGGCATCAGCCTGTCCTGGGGCAGGTGCTGGCCCAGGTCCTGAGCATGGACAGCGCCAGTTGCTCGGTCCGCAAGGGCGCTGCGTGGTGGGTACGCGGTCGCCAGCGGGAAGGGCACCTGCAGGCGGTGGTGCTCTCCGTGCAGGCGCCCGATCGGGTGACCGGCCGCTAGCTCGCCTTCAGCCCTTGGCCGGGCGGCCGGTCTTGATGGCGGGCACGGCCTTCAGGGCCGCGAGGAAGGTCGGATTGCCCATGGCTTCGAGTGCCATCAGGCCGGCGCGCAACAGCTCGCTTTTCTTGGCCGGGTGACCGGCCTGGGCGGCGCGTGTCTTGAGCCGATCGATCGCACCGTATTCGGCCTTGGGGATGGTGAAGCTGTCACGCACCAGCTTGGGCTTGCGCGGCTTGTCGGTCTTGTCCGCAGCGCTGGGGGCTGGAGCTGCGGCCTTCGCCGAGGGACGAGCCGCGCGGGCCGGCGCCGCAGGGGCGGCCTTGGCCCGGGGGCGAGCCGGGGCGGATTTGCGGGGCGCAGACTTGCGACCTGCAGCACGGGCCGGAGGGTTGGTTTTGGCGGGGGAGGTGGTCATCTGCATGCTCCTGTAACGGTATAAACAGTTTATATCGTTTCCGGATCAGTTGGATGGCTCAATCTTCCAGCCGGAACTCCTGAGGCGTTTTCTGCCAGGCGGTCACTTCTTCCCGCAGCAAGTGGGCCGACTGGGGCCAGTCGGTGGCCCAGCCTGCGGGCAGGCGAAGGACGAGCGCGTTGCTGCGCCGCGTCAAACGCAGGCCGTTCAGCTGCGGATCGCGGCGAGCGTGGCACAGGATCACGGCCAGGCGCAGTGCCAGGAGCTGTTGCACGAACACCTCGTCCTCGAAGTCGATGTCCAGCTTACGCAGCTTGCCGCGGTGACCCAGTACCAGCAGTCCGAGGCGGTGCAATTCGGACTGCGAAAAGCCGGGGGCATCCACATGCTCGAGGATGTAAGCACCGTGTTTGTGGTGGTCACTGTGGGCGATCTGGCAGCCGATCTCGTGCAGTCGGGCGGCCCAGGTCAGCTTGTTGGCGGCCTGCATCTCACGCCGGGAGTCTCCGCGCAGCTGCCGCAGGAGCCAGCCCGCCACCTCGGAGACCCGGTCGGCTTGTGCGCTGTCCACACCGAAGCGCGCGGCCAGTCCGGCGACAGTGGCCGAACGCAGATCGGAGTCTTCCTGCTCGCGCTCGATCAGGTCGTATAAGACGCCATGGCGCAGTGCGCCCTGCGCAGGCAAGAGGGTGTCGATCTGCAGGAGATCGAAGACTGCCCGCAGCACCGCGATGCCGCCACCGATCACGGGCCGGCGGTCCTCCTTGAGCCCCTCCAGACTGACTCGCTCTGCGCGTCGCGCGGTCACCAGTTCGTTGCGCAGCCAGTCCAGGCCCTCGCGGGTGACGGCCTGCCCGTCCCAGCCGCTGGCGGCCAGCACGTCGGCGACTGCGCCGATGGTGCCCGAGGCGCCGTAGGCACAGTCCCAGGCCTTGCGCGGGTAGGCCGCGAGGGCCTCGTCCAGGACGGCCTTGGCGGCCACCTCGGCCCGCTCGAATGCCGACGCGGACAGGTCGCCGTCGGGAAAGTACTTCTGCGACCAGGCGACGCTGCCAACCCGGAAACTCTCCAGCGTGTGGGCGGTGAAATCCTGGCCCAGGATCAACTCGGTGGAGCGTCCGCCGATGTCCACCACCAGGCGCCGCTCGGCCGACTGCGGCAGCAGGTGAGCCACGCCCTGGTAGATCAGGCGTGCTTCCTCGCGCCCGGCGATCACTTCGATGGGAAAGCCCAGGATCTCCTGAGCCCGGGCCAGGAATTCGCCCCGGTTTCTGGCCTCGCGCAGGGTCTGGGTAGCCACTGCGCGCACGTTGGCTGGTCTGAAGGCCGCCAGGCGTTCGCCGAAGCGGGCCAGGCAGTCCCAGCCTCGCTGCATGGCCTCGGGTGTGAGGTTGCGGGCCTCGTCCAGCCCGCCGCCCTGGCGTACGGTTTCCTTGAGGTATTCGACGCGCTGGATGGAACCGTGGTCGTAGCGACCGATTTCCAGGCGATAGCTGTTCGAGCCGAGGTCGACTGCGGCCAGCAGGGTTCCAGTTTCCATGTAGGAGCCAGCATAGCAAGACGCGCCGGCTAAAAGACGGCGGGCGCCGTGGGTGCGGCGCCCGCCCAGTCGGGTGGGGTGGCCCTGCGTAGGGGTCAACGACGAACCGGGGGCAGCAGCACGCGGTCGATGGTGTGGACCACACCGTTGGTGGCGGCGATGTCGGCGGTCTGCACCATGGCCTCTTCCACGGTCACGAAGGTGCCGGCCTTGCCCAGGGCCAGGTTGCCGCCCTCGACGGTCTTGGCATTGCCCATCTTGACTTCGCTGGCGGCAACGCGCGCCGGCAGCACGTGGTAGGTCAGGACCGCGCGCAGGCGGGCGGGGTTGGCGGCCAGTTCGTCCAGGGTTTTCTGGGGCAGGGCCTTGAAAGCGTCGTTGGTGGGGGCGAACACCGTGAAGGGACCGGGGCTGCGCAGGGTGTCGGACAGGCCGGCTTTCTGGACCAGGCCGGCCAGGGTGGACAGCTGCGGGTCGCGGGCGAGGGTCTCGGCCAGCGGCACGGGGACCTGGGTGGTGGCGCAACCGGCCAGCAGGGCGAGGAGGGCGGAGGCCAGGATGAGGCGGCGGGGGGTCATGTCGGGAGATCTCCTTGGTGTTGAAGCGTTGGCGCCCTGCGAGGCTAGGCAGGGCGCGTGACAAAGTGATGACATTCGTATGACACGTCCGTGACGGTTTTTTGTCACATGACTGTCACGCAGCCGCTCTAGAGTCCCTCCCAGTCGCGCCTCCATTCCATCTCCAACCTCAAGGATTTCCACATGAAAACGATGTTCCGGACCGCCTCGATCAGCCTGCTGTCCCTGGCCTTTACCGGCCTGGCCAGCGCCCAGGAAGTCACCGGCGCGGGCGCCACCTTCCCGGCGCCGCTGTACGCCAAGTGGGCCTCCGACTACAACAAAGCCACCGGCGTGCGGATCAACTACCAGTCGGTCGGCTCGGGGGCCGGTATCCGCCAGATCGATGCCAAGACCGTAGCCTTCGGTGCGTCGGACATGCCCCTGAAGGACGACGAACTGGCCAAGAAGGGCCAGATCCAGTTCCCCACCGTGATCGGCGGCGTGGTGCCGGTGATCAACGTCAAGGGGATCAACCCCGGCCAGATGCGTCTGAACGGCCAGGTCCTGGGCGACATCTATCTGGGCAAGATCACCAAGTGGAATGACCCGGCCATCAAGGCCCTGAACCCCAGCCTGAACCTGCCGGACGCCGCCATCGCCCCCGTGCGCCGCGCCGACGGCTCCGGCACCAGCTTCATCTTCACCAACTACCTGTCCAAGGTGAACACCGAATGGAAGTCCAAGGTGGGTGAGGGCACCGCCGTCAACTGGCCCACCGGCGCAGGCGGCAAGGGCAACGAGGGCGTAGCTGCCTTTGTGGGCCGCCTGCCCAACTCGATCGGCTATGTGGAATACGCCTATGTCAAGCAGAACAAGATGACGTATGCCCTGATGCAAAACGCTGCCGGTCAGTTCGTCTCGCCGGACGACAACTCGTTCAAGGCCGCCGCTGCGGGCGCCGAGTGGAGCAAGAGCTTCTTCCAGATCCTCACCAACCAGCCGGGCGCTCAGTCCTGGCCGATCACGGGTGCCACCTTCATCTTGATGCACAAGCTGCAGGACAAGCCGGCCGAGGCCGCCGCTGCCCTGAAGTTCTTCGACTGGGCCTACAAGAACGGCGACAAGACCGCCGACGACCTGGACTATGTGCCCATGCCCGCTAGCGTGAAGCAGCAAATTGAGAAGCTCTGGGCCTCCGAGCTCAAGGACGGCGCTGGCAAGCCTGTCGCTTTCCGCTGATCGATCGTACGTCAGGCCCCGCCGCGTGAACCACCGGCCGGGCGCCTGCCGCTGAACGCGGCCCGACGGCCCCGCCCCTGGAAGCAGGAATCGCATGTCTTCTACACTCACGGCCCATGAGGCTTCCCCCGACCTGACCGCCATGCCCGTACGTTCCGAACGCATGGATCGCCCCCCCACCAGCCCCTCGAGCGGAGCCGGCCCCTTGATCGACCGACTTTTCGGCTGGGCCGCCAAGGGCGCTGCTGTCCTGACCCTGGGCCTTCTGGTGGCGATTCTGGGGTCGCTGGTCGTGGGGGCGTGGCCAGCCATCACCCAATACGGCCTGTCCTTCCTCACTAACAGTGTCTGGGACCCGGTCACTAATGAGTATGGCGGCTTGGTGATGATCTACGGCACGTTGGCCACGTCGATCATCGCGCTGTTGATTGCTGTGCCCGTGAGCTTCGGCGTCGCCCTGTTCCTCACCGAGCTGTCTCCTTCGTGGCTTAAGCGCCCTCTGGGCACCGCCATCGAGCTGCTGGCGGCCGTGCCCTCCATCGTGTACGGCATGTGGGGCCTGCTGGTTTTTGGTCCCATCCTGGCCACCTGGGTGCAGCAGCCCCTGCAGTCGCTGCTGTCTGGCGTGCCTTACCTGGGCGCCTTGGTGTCCGGCCCGCCGGTGGGTATCGGCGTGCTGTCGGCCGGCATCATTCTGGCGATCATGATCATCCCCTTCATCGCCGCAGTGATGCGCGATGTGTTCGAGGTCACGCCACCCATGCTGAAGGAGTCGGCCTATGCGCTAGGTTCGACCACCTGGGAGGTCATGTTCAAGGTGGTACTGCCCTACACCAAGAGCGGTGTGGTGGGCGGCATCATGCTCGGCTTGGGGCGCGCACTGGGCGAGACCATGGCCGTGACTTTCGTGATCGGAAACTTCAACCAGCTCGATTCTCTGAGCCTGTTCGCGCCTGCCAACAGCATCACCTCGGCGCTCGCCAACGAGTTCGCCGAGGCGGCCAGCGGCCTGCATCAGGCGGCCCTGATCTATCTGGGCCTGGTGCTGTTCTTCATTACCTTTGTGGTGCTCTCGCTGTCCAAGCTGCTGCTAGCGCGCCTGCAAAAGAGTGAGGGCCGCAAAGCATGAACGCCGCGAGCCTCTCCAAGTTCAATCGCCGCAAGGCCGTCAATCGCATCGCGCTGGCCCTGTCCCTGGCCGCCATGGCCTTTGGGCTGTTCTGGCTGGTGTGGATCCTGATTGAGACCGTGCGCCTGGGCGTCGGTGGCCTGTCGTTGGCCACCTTTACCCAGATGACGCCGCCGCCCAATGAGGAAGGCGGTATCGCCAACGCCTTGTACGGCTCCTTCCTGATGGTGATGCTGGCCACGCTGGTGGCCACGCCGATCGGCATCATGGCGGGCGTCTACTTGGTCGAATATGACACCAAGGGCTGGCTGGGTAACACTACCCGCTTCGTCAACGACATCCTGCTGTCGGCGCCTTCGATCGTGATCGGCCTGTTCATCTACGCGGTGGTCGTGGCGCGCTTCAAGCAGTTCTCCGGCTATGCGGGTGTTGCGGCGCTGGCCCTGATCGTGGTGCCGGTGGTGATCCGCACCACCGAGAACATGCTGGCCCTGGTGCCCTCGGCGCTGCGCGAGGCGGCCTACGCCCTGGGTGCGCCCAAGTGGAAGGTGATCTCGGGCATCACGCTGCGTGCGGCGCGCGCTGGCGTGGTGACCGGTGTGTTGCTGGCGGTGGCCCGCATCGCCGGCGAGACGGCGCCCCTGCTGTTCACTGCCCTGAACAACCAGTTCTGGACGTCCAACCTGAGCGAACCGATGGCCAGTCTCCCGGTGACCATCTTCAAGTTCGCCATGAGTCCGTACGAGAACTGGCAGCAGCTGGCCTGGGCCGGCGTCTTCCTGATCACTCTGGCCGTATTGGGCCTGAACATCCTGGCCCGCGTGGTCACCCGCAACAAGATTTGAGAGAGGCTGTATGACGACCGCTATCGCCACCGCCCCGAACGCCGTGTCCCCCGCCGAGAAGGCCAAGCTCTCGGTGCGTGATCTGAACTTCTACTACGGCAAGTTCCACGCCCTCAAGGGCATCAATCTGGACATTCCTGAAAAGAAGGTCACCGCCTTCATCGGCCCCTCGGGCTGCGGCAAGTCCACGCTGCTGCGCACCTTCAACCGCATGTTCGAGCTCTATCCCGAGCAGCGGGCAGAGGGGCAGATCATCCTGGACGGCGAGAATCTGCTCACCTCCAAGAAAGACGTGGCCCTGATCCGCGCCAAGGTGGGTATGGTGTTCCAGAAGCCGACGCCGTTCCCGATGTCCATCTACGACAACATCGCCTTCGGCGTGCGACTGTTCGAGAACCTCAGCAGCTCCGACATGGACGATCGCGTGGAATGGGCGCTGCGCAAGGCAGCCCTGTGGACCGAAGTGCGTGACAAGCTCGACCAGAGTGGCTCCGGACTCTCGGGCGGGCAGCAGCAGCGCCTGTGTATTGCCCGTGGCATCGCGATCAAGCCCGATGTGTTGTTGCTGGACGAGCCCTGTTCCGCGCTGGACCCGATCTCCACGGCCAAGATCGAGGAGCTGATCGCTGAACTCAAACACGATTACACCGTGGTGATCGTGACGCATAACATGCAGCAGGCCGCCCGCTGCAGCGACTACACCGCCTACATGTACCTGGGCGACCTGGTGGAAGTGGGAGAGACCGAGCAGATCTTCTTCAAGCCCAAGCGCCAGGAGACTGAGGACTACATCACTGGCCGCTTCGGCTGATCGCGGGGAACCACCATGTCCGATAAGCATCTTTCCGCCCAGTTCGACAGCGAACTCAATGCCGTGTCCTCCCGCGTGATGGAGCTCGGAGGCCTGGTCGAATCGCAGATCCATCAGGCGATCTACGCCCTGTCCCATTTCAGCGTCGATACCGCGATGCGGGTGATGGAGACCGAGGCGCGGGTCAATGCGATGGAGGTCGAGATCGACCGCGATCTCTCTTCCATCATCGCGCGGCGCCAGCCGACCGCGCGCGACCTGCGGCTGCTGATCGCGATCTCCAAGACCACCGCCAACCTCGAACGCGTGGGTGACGAGGCGAACAAGATCGCGCGCATGGTCAAGTCCATCATTGACAGCGGCTCAGCGCGCTCGCTGCCCACCACCGATCTGCGTGTGGCCGCCGATCTGGCCGCAGGTCTGCTGCGCAAGGCGCTGGACGCCTTCGCCCGCCTGGACACCGCGTCGGCGGCGTCCATCCTCAAGGAAGACGACCTGATCGACCAGGAGTTCGGCGGCTTTGTGCGCAAGCTCGTGACCTACATGATGGAAGACCCGCGCACCATCTCCGCCAGCCTGGACCTGCTGTTTTTGGCCAAGGCCGTGGAGCGTATCGGTGACCATGCCAAGAACATTGCTGAATTCATCATCTACGTGGTTAAGGGCGCCGATGTACGCCATGCATCGCCCGAGCAGATCGAGTCAGTCCTCAAGTAACCTGCCGAAGTTTTTCGCGAGATGAGAAAGCCCCGAATCCTGCTCGTCGAGGACGAGCCCGATATCGCCGAACTGGTGGCCGTGAACCTGCGCCACAACGGCTTCACACCGGTCTGGGCCGAAGATGGTGCCGGTGCCCAATTGGAAATCGACGCGGTGCTGCCCGACGCGATCCTGCTCGATTGGATGCTTCCTGGGCAAAGCGGCCTGGCCTTGGCGCGTCGCTGGCGCGCCGACCCGCGTACCCGGGCGATCCCGATCTTGATGATCACGGCCCGCGGCGATGAGCCAGACAAGGTGGCCGGGCTGGATGCCGGTGCCGACGACTACATCACCAAGCCCTTTTCCACCCAGGAGCTGCTGGCCCGAATTCGTGCTGTGCTGCGCCGGCGTGCGCCGGAGCAGGCCAGCGAGAGCGTCACCGTGGGTCCGCTGACCCTGGATGCGGCAGCGCATCGCGTGACCTGGGGCAGCCAGCCGGTGCGCCTGGGGCCCACCGAGTTCAAGCTGCTCAATTATTTGATGCACCACCCCGAGCGTGTGCACAGCCGCGCGCAGTTGCTGGACAAGGTCTGGGGTGACCATGTCTTCATCGAAGAGCGCACCGTGGATGTTCACGTCAAGCGCCTGCGCGAAGCCCTGGGCCCCGGCGGTATGCTGGTGGAGACCGTGCGTGGCGCAGGTTACCGCCTGACCGCCCAGCCTGCGGCAGCCGCAGCCTGACCTCGACGGCGCACCCACCGCTTCCATGCTGTTTCGCATTGCCATCTTTGTTGCGCTGTTGCTAGCGGGCGCGGTCCTGGGTGCTGTCCTGGGCGGACAGTGGGGAGCGGCCTTAGGTGTCATTGCTGCGGCCGTGACCTGGTTCATCGCCGACCTGATGCGCGGGCTGCGGGTGGAGCGATGGCTCAAGCAGTTGGACGGTGGGCCGGACGATGCGCGTTTCCCTTTCATGAGCGGCTTGTGGGGTGAGATCGCCGATCGCGCCCGGCGGGCCCTGCGCGCCAGCGAACAGCGCACGGCTCAGGCGCGTTCTCGTCTGGAGGAATTTCTCGCTGCCATTCAGGCTTCACCTAACGGCGTGGTGCTGCTGGACGCCGAGGGTCGGATTGAATGGTGCAACCAGACTGCTGCCGAGCATTTGGGTTTTGACGCGCAGCGCGATGCCATGCAGCGCGTGGTGAACCTGGTGCGCGATCCCGCCTTCGTGACCTATGTGCAGGTGGGCGACCACTCGCAGGACGTCGTCATCGCCGGCCGCGGCGGTATCGCGACGTCACCCCGCCGGGTGTCAGTGCGCCTGCACGCTTATGGGGAAGGGCGTCGATTGCTTCTGTCGCGGGATGTGACCGTCGTGGAGCAGGCCGAGGCCATGCGCCGCGATTTCGTCGCCAATGTGTCGCACGAGATCCGCACGCCGCTGACCGTGATGTCGGGTTTTGTCGAGACGCTGCAGAACCTGCCCCTGGACGAGACCGAGCGCATCCGTTACCTGGCCCTGATGGCCGCACAGGCTCACCGCATGCAGGCCCTGGTGAACGACCTGTTGACGCTGTCGCGCCTGGAAGGCAGCCCTTTGCCGCGCGTTCAGGAGTGGACATCGTCCCGCGGCCTGCTGGCTGCCTGCGAGCAGGAAGCCCAGGGCCTGGCAGCCGCCCTGCGCAAACCACAGGACCTGCACTTTGACCTCGATCCTGACCTGTCGGTGGCGGTCGAAGGACCGGAATGGGTGAGCGCCATGTCCAACCTCGTGGCCAACGCGATCCGATACACCCCGGCGCAAGGCCGAATCGATGTGGCTTGGCGTGTGACGTCGGATGGCTGCGCCGAATTCAGCGTGCGTGACACTGGCGAGGGCATCGCCCCCGAGCACCTGCCGCGACTGACCGAGCGCTTTTACCGTGTGGACCGCAGCCGTTCCCGTGAGACCGGTGGCACCGGCTTGGGACTGGCCATCGTCAAGCACGTGGTGCAGCGCCATGGCGGCGAGTTGCGCATCGAGAGTGCAGTGGGTGTGGGATCCACCTTCACCCTGCGCCTGCCCGCGAGTCGGGTCAGGGTGCTGGCGACCGACGCGCCCGAGACGCCCGCCACAGGAGCGTGAGGAAGGCAATCGCGGTCAGCGCGAGAGCCAGGGCTCCTGCCATCCAGAAGGCGGCTGGCGTTTGCATCGGTGCGAAGCCAGGCACGCCGACATATGCCAGCAGGTAGCCCCCGCCCAGGCCCACGCCCCACAGCAGCACGCCATAGGTCACCAGCGAGGCGGTGGCGATGCCGTAGCTGCGCAAGATGAACACGCACACGGCCTGCACCGCGTCCACCACGTGGTAGATCGCCACCCAGGGCAGCAGGGCCGCGGCCAGGGCGACCACCGGGGGGTTGGCGCCGGCGAACAGGCGCGCCAGGGGCTGGTGCAGCAGCCAGACCGCCAGCGCGCAGGTCAGGGCCAGGCCCAACGCCAGCCATAAGCCCAGGCGAAGTACCGCACGGGCCCTGGCGAACTGTTGCGCCCCGAGCCAGTAGCTCACGCGTGCGCTGGTGGCGATGCCCAAGGACAGCGGGATCATGTACAGCGCAGCGCCGAGGGTGGAGGCCACCTGGTGGCTGGCGGCGGCGACCGTGCCCTGGCGGGCGATGAACAGCGCCATGAGGGTGAAGGAGGTCACTTCGACCATGACCGCCAGGCCGGTGGGAATGCCCAGACGCGCGAAGCCGCGCAGCGTGGCCCCATGCGGGCGCTCCGGGCGCCGCCAGAGTCGGTAGGGGGCGTACAGGTCTTGCGTGCGCAGCATCAGCACGGCGATACCCAGCATCGTCCAGTTCACCACCAGGGTGGCGAAGGCACAGCCCGCCACGCCCAGGGGCGGCAGGCCCGCACCGCCAAAAACGAACCAGATGGACAGGGGAACCTTCAGACCCAGCGAGCCGATCTGAATCCAGGTGACCAGCAGCGGCTTGCCCAGGCTTTGGTTGAGGGTGCTGTACAGGCGAAACAGCAGGGCGGGCGGCAGCGCCAGGGCGAGGATGGCGAGGTAGCGTTCCACTTCGCTGCGCAGAGCGGACGGCACGCCGGTCCAGTCCAGCAGCGGACCCGGCAGCAGCAGCACCGCCATCCCGGCGGCACTCACGAGGGCGGCCAGGTACAGGCTCTGGCGCACCGAGCGTCCGAGCTCGATCGGCTGCCCTGCACCGCGCATGGCGGACCAGGTGGGCAGCTGCGCGGACAGCACGCCCAGCAGTGCGACGAAGATGCTGATGTAGGTGGCTGAGCCCACGGACAAGGCGGCCAGTGCCTCGCCGGAGTAGCGCGCCGCCACCATCGTGTCGGTGATGCCGAAGGCCATCACCGCGATCTGGCCCACGAACACGGTCCCGGCGTGCCGGGACAGCACCGAGAGTTCGCGCATCAGCGCACCGCCCGGTACAGGCGCAGGTTGTCGCGCGGGTCGGTGGGGCGGCGGGCCGTGGTCACCGGCTGCCAGCGCTGCGGGGGCACCGCGGCGGCGGCGCCCGCGGCGGGGTCTACGCCGGTGATGAGCCAGGGACAGGCGGGCGCCTTGGGGTCTGCGGAGCGCAGCGTCAGTCCGCCGTGGTAGCGCAGGGCCACCAGCTGGCTGCGCGTGAGGCCGCTGACTTCCACACACGGTGGCGTCGGGTCTTGCTGGCGGATGGCGCGCTCGATCGTAGCCACCACCGAGACGTAGCTGCGGGCGTAATCCAGAACGGGCAGCCACAGGGTCATGAGCAGCAACCAGCACAGGGCGGCGCCGCCTGCGGGCAGCACCAGGCTTTTCCAGAGGGCCGCACGGTGCCGGCCCACGCGCCAGCGCACCAGCGCGGCCCAGGCCAGGGTGCCGGCCAGGGCGACGACGAAGGCGGGCGTGGAGAAGCTGGGTTCGAAGCCTGTGGCCAGCTTGGCGACGTTGGCGGCGGGCTTGGCGGGCACACCGGTGTGCAGCGAAATCCAGACCACCCAGATCACCAGGGCGATGCCGCTGAAAAAGAGGAGGGTGAACCAGTCGATCAGGGCCGCGACGGAACGGCTCAGGGTGGGCAGGGCGAAGGCCGCCAGCACCGCCAGGGCCGGCAGGGTCAGCAGCAGGGAGCGGTCGGCGTTGGGCGTGGTGAGCGCGCCCACCAGGGCTACGCCCGCGATCCAAAGGGGCAGGGCCAGGTGGCGCTCCAGCAGGTGGTGGCGCCAGCGCCAGACCGTCCACAGCGCCAGCGGCCACACGGGCCAGGTGAACCACACGAGCAGGCGGCCCAGGGCACGCCATTCGCGGCCCTGAGCGTCTAGCCGCCAGTGCCACAGCTGCAGCAAGAACGCCAGCGCGGCTGCGGCGGCGCCCAGGAGCGCGATCGCCAGGGCCCGGCGCCGGTAAGACTGTCGCTGCGCGGGGTCCTGGGGCCTTTGCAGCAGCAGCACGCCCGCGCCCCCGGCGGCGAACAGCACCGCCAGCGTGGGTGCCCCGCTGAGGGTCAGCCCCCCCAGGCCGATCGCCAGGCTGGCCAGCGACCTGAGCCACCGGGCCAGGAGTTGCCGATCGGCGGTGTCGTTTGTTTCGGTGTGCCCGTACGGGTCTGCACGCGGCTCATGGGGCAGGGCGGCCAGGCCGTAGAGGGTGAGGGCGGTGAAGGCCAGCTGGGCGAGCGAGGGCGTGGTTTCGTGGGAGAACTGGGCCAGCCCCAGGCAGGCGACCAGGGCCAACAGGCCGGCGTCGGCGAGAGCCCGGGCGTAGTCCCGGGGGTCGGCTTCACCGCCGAAGGCGAAGGCCACGGGCTGGGCCTGGGGCCTGCGTGCCAGCTGGTACACCGCGTGCCAAGTGGCCAGCAGGGTCAGACCCAACAGGCCGACATAAGGCAGGCGCACCGCCACATCGGGGGCGAGCCAGGGGCCTGTGGCCAGGATGGCCCAGGCTCCGAGCCAGTAGGGCAGCAGTGCGTCGAACTCCGGGGCCAGGCCCAGCAGGGTCGGAGCCAACCAGCGGCTGGTGCCTTTCGCCAGCTCGTACATGTAGCCGAAGCCCTGCAGGTCGGCGTTTTTCCAGGGGTCGCGGCCGATGAAGCCGGGCAGCACGTAGGCCAGGCAGAACAGCCACAGCGCCACCCGTGGCAGGCGACGCACGGCGCTTTGCGCCACGATGGCGGGGGACGGGGAATTCACGCGGGAATTATGGAGCGCGGCGGCGGGCGGGTCTGGCTGGAAAAAAGCAGCGCGGTGTCCCGGGCCATACAAAAGGCAAGGGCAGCGCGGTTGCCCGGGCTGCCCTGGCTGGCGGGTGACGCGGCCGGCTTACTTGGCAGCGGTCTTGTTGAAGCGGTTGCGGAACTTCTCGACGCGGCCACCCATGTTGTCCACCGACTTCTGGGTGCCGGTGTAGAAGGGGTGCGACTCGCTGGAGGTGTCCAGCTTGAACAGCGGCAGTTCGCGGCCGTCGTCGGTCTTGCCGGTTTCCTTGGTGTTCACGCAGGAACGGGTGACGAACTTGAAGCCGTTGGACAGGTCGACGAAGAGAACTTCGCGGTACTCGGGGTGAATGCCGTCTTTCATGGTCTTTTCCTAGTCAGCTACGGCAGCCGCGCCAACCCATTTGGCGTACTTTCCGCAAAACCCAAGATTATAGGGGCAATTGCAAGGGGCCTCATCCGCATGTTCAGCCCCCGCGCCGCATCATGTCGAAGAATTCCACGTTGGTCTTGGTCGCCTTCATGGACTTCAGGACCATCTCCATCGCCTCGATCTCGTCCATGTTGTACATGAACTGGCGCAGGATTCGGGTCTTTTGCAGGATCTCGGGGGCCAGCAAGAGTTCTTCGCGGCGGGTGCCCGAGCGATTGAGCTGGATCGAGGGGAAGACGCGCTTTTCGTACAGGCGCCGATCCAGGTGCAGTTCGCAGTTGCCGGTGCCCTTGAATTCTTCAAAGATCACTTCGTCCATGCGCGAGCCGGTGTCGATCAGGGCGGTGGCGATGATGGTCAGCGACCCGCCTTCCTCCACGTTGCGCGCAGCGCCCAGGAAACGCTTGGGACGCTGCAGGGCGTTGGCATCCACACCGCCAGTCAGCACCTTGCCCGAGGAAGGCACGACGTTGTTGTAGGCGCGGGCCAAGCGGGTGATGGAGTCCAGCAGGATCACCACGTCTTTTTTCAGTTCGACCAGGCGCTTGGCGCGCTCGATCACCATCTCGGCCACGTGCACGTGGCGGGCGGCCGGCTCGTCGAAGGTGGAGGCGATGACCTCGGCCTTCACCGAGCGCTGCATGTCGGTCACTTCCTCGGGGCGCTCGTCCACCAGCAGCACCATCATGTAGCTGTCGGGGTAGTTGGCCGAGATGGCGTGGGCGATGCTCTGCATCATCACGGTCTTGCCGCTCTTGGGCGGGGCGACGATGAGCGCGCGCTGGCCCTTGCCGATGGGGGCGATGATGTCGATCACGCGGCCGGTGATGTTCTCCTCGCCCTTGAGGTTCTCGCGCTCCAGGCGCATCTGCTCGCGCGGGAACAGCGGGGTGAGGTTCTCGAACATGACCTTGTGCTTGTTGTCCTCCGGCGCCCGACCGTTGACCTTGTCCAGCTTGGTCAGCGCGAAGTAGCGCTCGCCGTCCTTGGGCGTGCGAACCTCGCCTTCGATCATGTCGCCGGTGTGCAGGTTGAAGCGGCGCACCTGCGAGGGCGAGATATAGATGTCGTCGGTGCTGGCGGTGAAGCTGGTGTCGGGGCTGCGCAGGAAGCCGAAGCCGTCGGGCAGGATCTCGAGCACGCCGTCGGCAAAGACCTGTTCGCCCGCGCGCGCGCGCTTCTTGATGATGGCGAACATCAGTTCCTGCTTGCGCATGCGGCCGGTGTTCTCGATTTCGAGTTCCTCGGCTTGCTTCAGGACTTCGGAAACGTGCAGTGCCTTGAGTTCGTTGAGGTGCATGGCGTTATGCCTGGTGGGCGTCCCTCGGGGGACGTTCTGTTGCTTGAAACGGGGGAGGGACTGTCGCGGTGAATCCGCGGGGTGAGGCAGAGCCTCAGGCGCCCAGTGTGGGTTGACGCAGGGCCGGTGGCGAGGCGGCCACCACCCGGGCGACCGTCGTCTGGCGCATTATATGTATGAAAAAAGGGCCCCCCGGGGCCCTTTCTTGTCGGCGTGTTGCGCGATTACGCCAGTTGCTGGTCGATGAAGGCGGTCAGCTGGGCCTTGCTCATCGCGCCGACCTTGGTGGCGGCCAGCTGGCCGCCCTTGAACAGCATGAGGGTGGGGATGCCGCGAATGCCAAATTTGGCAGGAATGTCGCGGTTTTCGTCGACGTTCATTTTCGCGACCTGCAAGCGACCTTGATAGCCTTGGGCCACCTCGTCGAGGATGGGGGCGATCATGCGACAAGGGCCGCACCATTCGGCCCAATAGTCGACCAAGACGGGTTGTGACGAGTTCAGAACGTCGGACTCAAAACTCTGGTCGGTGATGTGCTTGATGAGTTCGCTGGCCATGATGGGATCCTTTTATGGGAGGGATTTCGAGGTCTATTTTGGCAGAAATGCAAAGGCCGTGCGTGATCGACCCCCATGCACTAAACTGAAGGCCATGAAGCCCCTCAAAATCGACGTTGTTTCGGATGTGGTCTGCCCCTGGTGCTACGTGGGCCTGCGCCGGCTCGAAAAGGCCCTCGCCCTGTATGCCGAGCGCCACCCCGAGGCCCCGGCCCCCGACGTGCGCTGGCACCCCTTTCAGCTCAACCCCGACCTGGCCCCAGAGGGCATGGATCGGGGCGAGTACGTGCGAACCAAATTTGGCCCCCGTGCCGCTGAGGTGTACGACCGCGTCAAAACGGTGGGCCTGTCCGAGGGGATCGCGTTCAATTTCGACGGCATCGTGCGCCAGCCCAACACGCGGGTCGCGCACAGCCTGATCGCTGTGGCCGAACCCGGCGAGGCGCAAAACCGCTTGGTGCAGGCACTCTTTGACGCTTATTTCATCGCCAACCTCGATTTGACCGACACACAGACGCTGATGCGCGTCGCCCAGGCGGCGGGACTGGACGAGGCGCGGATCACCCAGGCCATGGACGACGCCGATTTGCACGCGCACATCAGTCAGTCCGACGAGCGGGCCCGCTCGGTGGGGATCAGCGGGGTGCCGTTTTTCATCTTCAATGGCGAGTACGCCATCTCGGGCGCCCACGAGGCCGAGAACCTGCTTGAGGCCATGGAGCAAGCGGTCGCCGAAGCCTAAGGCTTCCAGCGACTCACCCGCGAGCGGGCCGCCCTTTACATGTTGTTGAGCATGAAGCTCGACAGGGTGTTTTCGGCGACCCGATTCCACTGGAATTGCTCGCGGCGGAATCGTTTCCAGGGCTCGTAGATTTTCTTGAAAGCCGGGTTTTTAGCGGCTTCTTCCTCGTACAGGTCGAATGCCTGCTTTTGAGCCTCTTTCATGATGGCTTGGGAGTAAGCATGGAGCTTCACCCCGTTTTTAAGCAGGCGGGCCAGGGCCTGGGGATTTTTGAAGTCGTACTCGGCCATCATGTCCAAGTTGGCCTCGTAGCAGGCGACCTCAAGCGCGTGTTGGTACGGCTTGGGTAGTTTTTCCCATTCTTTGGTGTTGACATACATCGAGTACATCGAGCAGGCCTCCCACCAGCCGGGATAGTAGTAATTGGGCGCGATCTTGTAAAAGCCCAGCTTTTCATCGTCGTAGGGCCCCACCCATTCGGCCGCGTCGATCACGCCGCGCTCCAACGAGGGATAGATGTCACCCCCTGCGATTTGCTGCGGGATGCCACCCAAACGAGACCAGACTTCACCGCCCAGGCCGGCGATGCGCATCTTCAGTTTTTTGATGTCGTTGAGGTCTTTGATCGGGTTGCGAAACCATCCCCCCATCTGCGTGCCGGTGTTGCCCGCCGGGAAGTTCACGATGCCGTAGCGTGCATAGAACTCCTGCATGAGGCGGCCACCGTTGCCCTCGAGCATCCACGCGCTGAGCTGCCGGCTGTTGAGGCCGAAGGGGATGGCGCAGCCGAGCGTGAAGGTTTCGTCCTTGCCGAAGAAGTAGTAGGGAGCCGTGTGGGCGATCTCGACGGTGCCGTTCTGCACGGCGTCGACGACGCCGAAGGCCGGCACCAGTTCACCTGCCGGGTGGACCGAGATGTCGAAGCGCCCGCCCGACATGGCGCGGACGGACTTGGACAAGGTCTCGGCACTGCCAAACAGGGTGTCGAGCGACTTGGGAAAGCTGGATGCCAGGCGCCAGCGGACGGCCGGCTGGGCGTGGACGGCGGGTGCGAGACCGGTTGCGAGCACGGCGCCGATGCCAGCAGAGCGGGCGGCGGAAGCGAAGACCTTGCGGCGATTCATGATGCGCGCCCTCACAGCTTTTGCGCCTGCATGAAGCGGTCGAAGCTGGCCTCCGCAAAGCGGAACCACAGGTTCTGGTCGGAGCGGAACCTGGCGTAGTCGGCGTAGACCTTC
>JACCEC013188987.1_pt1 | contig 25087 bp, 22 predicted proteins | sample 7450121 | NCBI WGS metagenome assembly JACCEC01 (sample SAMN15323455, study PRJNA562643) | freshwater metagenome | isolation source: river surface water | place: USA:Blue River Watershed | collected 2017-08-18 | reverse complement strand
GATGTGGGATGGGGAATGTTTGTCAACTTCATAGATTACAAACTGAAACAAAAAGAAGGCGAACTGATAGAAATTGAGCGCTTCTTCCACAGTTCCAAAACCTGTTCGAGTTGTGGTCATGTACTAGATGAGTTACCTCTGAATATCAGAGAGTGGGATTGTCCTAACTGTTATACTCATCATGACCGTGACAGTAATGCCGCACTAAACATCAGAAATGAAGGTATCAGAATTAAGAATAAAGGCGGTGGGAACCCCGTCTCTGCTGAGGGAGCCTGTGTAAGACCCGCTCATTCTCGAATGATTAGGCATCGGGCTAAGAAATCAGAAGCCAACACTTACTCGTAGAGAAGTGTTGGTAGTTCACTCTTAACTTAAAATTTTAAACCGATCAGAAACTAGCTGTTCTGATCGGTTTCTACTGTGAACCTGCATAAATTGTTGAATGTTTTTCTAAGATTGAACTACTCACTTACCCATTGACAATAAAGCCGAGAGTTTTCATCTTTTACCCAACGCGCCACTAATTTTCCTTTTTTTGCGAGGCTTTTGCTTTGAGTTTGCGTTAAAATCGGCGTTTCTAAGGCGGGTTTTTCCAGATCAGGATGAAAAAGCGGTCTTTTCCAGTAAAGATTGATAAACATTGTTGCTGTTTCTCCACTAACTTTTATTTTCTTTTCTAATTGCAATTTATCCTCTCCTGAAATATTGTTACAAAAATGACAAATACTTTAACAGTTATGTAAAGTTTTATAAAGTTTGACTTGAAAACTATCCTGATTGGTATGATAAATCCAACGTTGACCACCGCTTCTAACGGTCACTTGTTAACCTGAAATAGCAATTTTAGGACATCTTTAACCGAGGTAATGGATGCCAAAACACCCATCCCAAACCATAGAATGAGCTTGAATAATATGAAGTGGATTCAGAGAAATTTTTGACTGAGATTGGGTTGCTTTTAAGACTGGATGCTTGAATTTCCAAAGTTATTACTTTTATAGATTGACAAAATGGTAATAATATGAATTCGATGCTAGAGTATCCCAGGATCGTGAATTTTACGGATTAAACTTGCTAACTTTATAGATTTTCACATCAATGATGATCTTGGGATAATTAACTCACAGTAGCAGGGCGATGTGTCCTATGGACTCAAGAAGGATTCTTGCTTAAGGGTTCAACCAACTTGAATGACCTAGAGGCATCCGATGTAGACTCAATCCGGTAACATCCCTGTAGAAAGATGTGGTAGCGGGTTCGTTAATGGGGGTGAAAGCAGATCTAATCAAAGTTCCCATACCTGATTTGAGCTTCGATTCACCCCTATACTTTTTTTGAAAATAGAAATAGCAGGAAACCTGGAATCCATTAATATCCAGAATTCAGTCTTGAACGGTATCATAGCCTTAGCTCTACAATATTAGCTCTACAATAAAATCAGCGAATAGATGAGAAGAAATTTAATTAAACTTTATTTAATTCTTATTGCTTAAATTTGTATTTCGATTCAATGAATTGATAAAAAGTGTTATAAGCATCAAACGGAATTCAACAAAAACAGATTTAATACTTGAGGATTGTTAATAATATTAGCCCCAAATTCTGTTGAGTATGTCCAGTGACCCCCAATGCCTAAATAAAGCCAAGCATTAAAGATGATATACTGAATTCAGTCTGCCTAGGGGTAGAAACTATCAGTTCTTGTTCAGTTAAGGTGACATTAGAGCCAGGCTTGTATCACAATGAAAATAGATTGTGTAGTTCTGCTCCGCTCAGAAAAAGCAATGACTGAAAACATCTCAATCACTCAGGTTGACCTGCATTCCTAATCATCAGACTTCCGATGATGCCTCTATGAAGCGTAAATGGCTCTATCAATTTTTATCACCCAATCGCCAGATTGTTCCCTATCTTGTTCTGTTCAGTACGTTGCTGTTGAGCGCGATCGCCACTTATTATGTTGAATCAACAGCACGCAACCAAGAGCGATTACGATTTGACTCTTCCATCCAACGCACGGAGAATCTCATCCGAGATCATGTTAAAACCTATATTGCCTTACTGCGCGCCGGAAGCGGACTATTTGCGGCTCAAGAGGATGTAGATCGAGACGAATTTCGCGCCTACATGGAACGGTTACAACTGCGGGAGGAATATCCGGGGATTCAGGGAATTGGGTTTACAATTCGCTTATCGCCATCGGAAAAAGATCAATTAATTAACCGAATGCAAGAGGAAGGACTCTCGAACTTTGCGATTCACCCCGATTATCCTCGACCGGAATATCATGCCATTATTTACCTTGAACCGTTAGATCAACGAAACCGAGCCGCCATTGGTTATGATATGTTTAGCGAGCCTGTACGTCGTCAGGCAATGGAAAGAGCACGTGATTCAGGTTTACCCGCCGCATCGGGTCGAGTCATTCTGCGACAAGAAATTGATCAGGAGAAACAAGCGGGTTTTTTAATTTATTTCCCAATTTATCAAGGCAATTCGATTCCGCAAACGGTGATAGAACGAAGGCAGAAATTAATCGGATTTATCTATAGTCCGTTTCGGATGGGTGACTTGATGCAAGGTCTTTTCGGAAGTAATCCAGAGTTGTTTATTGATTTTAAAATTTATGATGGTTTAGCGGTGACTCCGGCTCATCTTCTTTATAATTCTAATCCTGAGTCTCCCGTTGGGTTTAAACCCGGATTTCAGCGAAGGGAATTGATCGATATAGCGGGACATACCTGGACAATAGAATATACCTCCCGTCCCGAATTAGATTTTAATTCTCAACAAGTCATTGCTCCCTATATTGCTTTATCTGGGGGTTTAGTTAGTATTATTTTATTTGGATTAATGCGATCGCAAATTCAAGCTAGGCGCACTGCTGAAAAAAACGCAATGGAATTAAGAAAATCAGAAAAAGCGTTGCGAGATTTAGAAGCTCAACTGCGCACCCGTGCGGAAGAGTTAGCAGAAGCTAACCGCCTCAAAGATGAATTTTTAGCGACCCTTTCCCATGAATTACGAACGCCTTTGAATGCGATGTTGGGATGGACACAACTGTTAATGTCTCGACAGTTAGATGAAGAAATCTTTAAACGTGCCACAGAAACCATTAACCGCAATACCCGTGCTTTAGCACAAATGATTGAGGATTTATTAGATGTCTCTCGTGTGATTACAGGTAAATTACATTTAAGCCTGAATCCTACTTCTTTAATTCCTATTATTGAAGCTGCAATTGATACGGTACGTCCGGCGACGCAGGCGAAAAATATTACCATTCATACTGCTCTTGAACCTAATATTGGGATTGTTATGGCGGATGGTAATCGTTTACAACAAGTGATTTGGAATTTACTGACTAATGCGGTGAAATTTAGTTCAGAAGGGGGAAAAATTGAAGTTCGACTCAGCAAATCTCAAGACAAAGATCAGGTTTCTAATTTAGATTCTTTCTCATCAGAAAAGCCAGACTTTTCAGAACGGGAAGCAGAAAAAAATGAAAGCGTAAAATATGCAGAAATTCATGTTAGCGATACAGGACAAGGAATTAGTCAAGATTTTTTACCCTTTGTCTTTGAGCGTTTTCGACAAGCGGATGGTTCTATTACTCGCAAACAGGGGGGATTAGGATTAGGATTAGCCATTGTACGCCATTTGGTTGAACTGCATGGAGGAACAGTGAGTGTTGATAGTCCAGGGTTAGGACAGGGTACAACCTTTACGGTTACATTACCTTTGATGGCCTCGGATTTATTAGATGGGAATGATGATTTTGAAAATTTTCTGAATGATCATAATTTGATAGCGGAAAGTTGTTTTAAATTAAAGGGAATACGGATATTAGTGGTCGATGATGAAGTCGATGCTCGTGATTTTGTCGCTCATATTTTACAAAATTGTGGGGCGGAGGTCGTGACGGTGGGAAGTGCAGAAGAAGCACTGAATACTTTCAACGTCAATAGTACCACATCTCCATTTCAGATCTTAGTTAGTGATATTGGAATGCCAGGAGGAGATGGTTATTCATTATTGCGTCAAATCCGTTTATTACCTCCAGAAGTAGGAGGTAAAATTCCAGCTTTAGCATTAACAGCTTATGCTAAAGCTGAAGACCGTCAAGAAGCATTTAAAGCTGGATTCCATGCTCATTTAGCCAAACCGGTTGAATCCTATGAATTACTGTTTACCATTGCTAATTTAATTGGAATTATTGGATAATTAAAGTTGCCAAGATTGTTGTTGATAACCCATATCCCAAAATAAATATTCCATTTTGGAAGTGAGGATAAAATGATGTTTCATAGCAGCTATTTGACGGTCAGTGAGAGAAGCAGCAATGGTGTTGGTTACGCTTAAAACCGATTGCACAATCGCTTCAAATTCATCACTACTATAGGTATCAATCCATTGTTGATATAAAGGATTGATGGAACCTTTTTTCATTAAATCTTGACCCACTTTTAAATAAATCCAATAGCAGGGTAAAAAGGCAGCAATTGCTTCTGAATAGGGACGAGTTAAAGCGACTCGGATTAAATAGGAGGTATATAATAAACAATGAGGTGCGGGAGGTGTTTGATAAACGGTTTCAGCCTTTAAACTCCAGGTTTGAAAAAAATTTTCATGTAAACTTCGTTCTGCTAAAATTGCATTTCGAGCATGGTCACAAAACATTAAAAAGCCATCATCATCGGCTTTTGTGCCTAAAATAGCTAATCCGCGACCAAAATCTTGTAAATATAAAGCATCTTGAATGACATAAAATTTAAAGGCAGATTCATCTAAGGAACCATCGGTTAATCCTTGAACAAAAGGATGGGATAAAATTTGAGCATAAATGGGTTCAATGGACTGCCAAAGGGTTTCTGTAAATTTCATGGATTTTATTCTAAATTAACTAGAAGCACTGGTATAGAATTTTAAGGCAAATCGCCAAAATTTTGCCGAAAGTATTAATAATCCCAAAGCTAAGAATCCTGAAGCAACAACCCAAGAAATTTGAGTTCGATCTAAAATTGATTCCGCAGGAATAGTTGTTAAAAAAGCAACGGGTACAATAAAGGTAAAAAAGAAACGATAGGCGAGGGGATAAGCAACCATTGGATATCGTCCCGCCTCTAATAATCCCCGTAATACCTCAGTCACATTATAAATTTTTACAAACCAAATACTCATGGCTCCTAAAATAAACCAGATACTATATAAGCTGATTATCCCAAAAGACAACGGCAATAAACTATCCCAATAATTTTTAAGAGTTAGGTTGAGTTTACTGCCTTCATAGACCACAATTGAGAAGCCAAAAATGAGATCAGGAGTTCCCCAAGGAGAAATGATTCGAGTCGATAGCCAAAATTGACTACTGAGAGGTTTTAGTAAGATAAAATCTAAGGTTCCATCTTGAACATGAGTGACAATTTTATTGAGATTAGGAACTAATAAAGTTGTGGAAATTCCTTGTAAAATTGTAAAGATTCCCATAACGATTAAGGATTCTTCCCAACTCCAACCTTCAAAACTATACCCGGTTCTATAAAATAAAGATAAACTAAATATACTGCCGATTAAACTGCCTAAACTGGTAAGGGCAGAAATTAAAAAATTAATTCGATATTCCAGTTCAGCCGCGAGGGCTGTTTGCCAAAATAAAGTCAAAATTTTTAAGTATCGCTGCATAATTTATCAAGTTTTGGGCTAAGATGATTATTGTACCATAGTTAACTTTAAATAACTTGAAGAATAAGAAAATTAAGTATGATGTGGAATCAAATTGCAGAACAAATTAGTCAAGCCACCGGAGAACGATTTGAAATTAGGGATCGCCGATCCGTTGGTGGAGGATGTATTAATCAAGGATATCAGATTAGTGATGGCTCTCACTATTATTTTCTTAAACTGAATCAAGCTTGTGAATTTGCTATGTTTGAAGCAGAAGCTTTAGGCATTCAACAGATTACAAAAACCCAAACTATTCGAGTTCCTCAACCCATTTGTTGGGGGATCGTAGGAAATTCTGCTTATTTGGTTTTAGAATGGCTGAATTTGGGTGGAAAAAGCCAAGCTTCAGCTTGGGAAGACATGGGAAAAAAATTAGCGTTATTACATCAATGGACTCCACCCGAAAATGAACCCAGTTATGAAAATTTTGGCTGGGGTCTTAATAATACTATTGGTTCAACACCTCAAATTAATACTTGGGAAAGAAATTGGGCTAAGTTTTGGCAAGAACATCGAATTGGCTATCAATTAAAACTCGCTAAACGCCGAGGCAGATCTTTTGAACAAGGAGAAAAATTATTGAATCTGATTCCTGATTTATTAGCTGGACATTATCCGAAACCGTCTATTGTTCATGGCGATTTATGGGGAGGAAATGCTTCTATTACGGCTGAGGGAGAACCTGTAATTTATGATCCAGCAACTTATTTTGGAGATCGAGAAGTTGATCTGGCGATGACTGAATTATTCGGTGGTTTTCCGCCATCCTTTTATCAAGGCTATCATCAAATCTTTCCCTTAAAATCGGGTTATGAACATCGCAAAAAACTTTACAATCTTTACCATATTTTGAATCATTTTAACTTGTTCGGCGGAAGCTATGCAGCCCAAGCTAATCAGATGATGGGTGAGATTTTACGTTAAACTGTCGGTAGACTACTTCAATCAACTCAATTTGCATTTGAAGAGATTGTAGAGATGACCACAAAAGGATTAACTGATAACGAATAACGGTCACTGATAACTAATAATTGATAACTGTCTTGTCTAATGAATGATGCTAAACTTGATAGCCCCCTTGCGAATATTTTGATTGTGGATGATACACCGGATAATTTATATTTGTTGTCCGCAATGTTAACAGAACAGGGGTATGATGTTCGTTGTGTCATTAATGGTTACGCCGCGATTATGGGAGCCATTACTGACCCACCGGATTTAATTTTATTAGATATTCGTATGCCTCAAATGAGCGGGTATGATGTTTGTAAACAATTAAAATCTTCAGAACGTACCCGTGATATCCCTGTGATTTTTTTAAGTGCATTGAATGAAGTATTTGATAAAATTAAAGCCTTTGAAGTCGGTGGTGTAGACTATATTACCAAACCTTTTGAGATTCGAGAAGTTTTAGCCAGAATTAAAAATCAACTGAATTTACAAGTGGCAAAAACCCAAATTCAAAAGTTAAATATTGAACTGGAAGAACGGGTTAAAGAACGAACCAAAGAACTCGAACGAGCCAATTTACGATTACTGCACATAGCCTCCCACGATGCACTCACAGGTTTACCGAATCGAGTGTATTTTATGGAACGTTTGATGACTGTTTTAGGATATACCCACACCCATCCTAACTCTCAATTTGCCGTATTATTTCTCGATTGCGATGACTTTAAAATCGTCAATGATTCCCTAGGTCATTTAGCAGGAGATCAATTGTTAAAAGCGGTCGCCAGGCGATTATCTGCTTGTATTAATCCTCATTATACTTTAGCACGATTTGAAGGGGATGAATTTACGGTTTTGTTAGAACAAATTGAATCCGTTGATGAAGCTACCTTTTTAGCCCAAGCCATTCAAAACGCTTTACGTCAACCGTTTTTACTGTATCAACACGAAGTTTTTATTAATACCAGTATCGGCATCGTTTTAGGAAGCGTGGATTATCAACAACCGGAACATTTATTACGAGATGCAGATACCGCCATGTATCAAGCTAAAGCATTAGGAAAAGCTCGTTATGAAGTTTTTAATCAGGAGATGCACACCCGCGCCTTAGCTCGTTTACAGTTAGAAAATGATTTACGTCGGGCGATTGAACATCAAGAATTTATTGTTTATTATCAACCCATTATTTGCTTATCAACAGGTCGAATTAATAGTTTAGAAACCTTAGTGCGTTGGAAACATCCCCAACGGGGCTTAGTTCGACCTGATCATTTTATTCCCATTGCCGAAGTAACGGGTTTAATTATTCCCTTGGGATTATGGGTTTTAGAACAATCTTGTCGTCAATTAAAATATTGGCAAGACCAAGCCCAAGAACGGGGAGAAATCTTTGATATTAGCATCAGTGTTAATTTATCCGTCAAACAATTTTCTCAACCGGGTTTAATTGAAAATATTGATCAGATTTTGGAAAGTTTGGGGTTAGATAGTGAAAGTTTAAAACTGGAAATTACAGAAAGTGCAATTATGGATAATCCTCAATTAGCAACCGAGCTATTTCAACAACTGAAATCCCGAAAAATTCAGTTAAGTTTAGATGATTTTGGTACCGGATATTCTTCCTTAAGTTATTTACATCGATTTCCTTTAGATATCCTCAAAATTGATCGCTCTTTTATCAGCAGTTTAGATTCTATGGAAAAAAATTTAGAAGTTGTTCAAGCAATTCTTAATCTCGCCCATCATTTAGGAATGACTGTTGTGGCTGAAGGAATTGAAACTCCAGAACAACTTTCCTTACTTCGACTTTTAGGTTGTGAATTGGGTCAAGGTTACTTGTTTGCTCAACCCTTGGACGCAGAAGCCACAGAAGCTCTATTCTTATCTCATCCTCAGTGGTAGGGTCTGGGTTGCCAACTAAGGTAAAGATTGCCAAGCTTGAGTCACAACTTCACTTAACCACAGCCGCTGTTCCCAGTTCAACAAGCTATCATCCGCTAAAACTTCAGCTTTAAGATCCTCTAAGGACTGTTGACGGGAACGAGCAATTTTAATCACCCCTGCGATCGCTGTTGCCACTAACTCATCACTAACAGGTTGTTGCCGCAGGGCTATCATTTCTTGAGGATTGGTCGGAATTGGATAGTTCATCATCTGAGGGGGAGTCTTAAATACAGGATACAGCGCAAAGTGAAAGTCAGAAATCCGAAATTGGCTCTACAGATTTGGCAGTGATCGTTAAAATTAAAATAACAAATTTCTGAAAATTATAAACTTTACGACAGAATTCTTAGCATTAATCTCCAATTCAGCGATCGTTTAACCCAGAAGGGATCACCTACGCTAAACTAATTCATGATTGGATTTAATCTAAAATTTATGCAACCTCCGGCTAATTCTGATTGTGATCAACCCTATTCTATCTTTGATCAACTTTATTCTCCCCCACAAACTCGATCCTTTTTTTACCCTTACCATTGTTTCCGCAGCAGAAGAAAAAAATGGATTGTCTTGGGGGGACTGTTGTTAACCTTGATAGGAAGTTTAACCGGATGCGTGTCTAGTTCTCCTCGAATTGTCTTATGTTCTAAAAATTTTACTGAACAATTGATTTTAGGAGAAATTTTAGCCCAAACTATTGAAGCTGAAACGGATTTACAGGTAGAACGACGCTTTAATTTAGCGGGAGAATTATGTCACCAAGCTTTAGTTGCTGGTCAAGTGGATTTATATGTTGAGTATACGGGTACAGCATTTACTAATATCTTAAAACGAAAACCGATTAGTGATGCCAAAGCTGTTTTTAATCAAGTTAAATCCAGCTATGCTCAAACCTATCAGGTTGTTTGGATGCCTCCCTTGGGATTTAATAATAGTTTTGCCTTGGTGGTTCGTGGGGATGATGCTAAACAGTTTAATTGGAAAAATATTTCCGATTTAGAGCCAAAAAGTCCTCAAATTCGCTTCGGTTGTGGATATGAATTTGTAGAACGAGAAGATGGATTACCAGGGTTAACAAAAACCTACAATCTTAAATTTTCCGAACCTGCAAAAACGATGGATTTGAGTTTAATTTATCAAGCGATCGCAGAAAAACAAGTGGATTTGGTTGCAGGCGGAACAACAGATGCGTTAATTGATGTGTTAGGATTAGTCGTATTAGAGGATGATAAAAACTATTTTCCTCCCTATGAAGCTGCCCCAATTGTACGTCAAGAAACCTTAGAGCAATATCCTCAGTTAAATTCTGTCCTGCAACAGTTAGGAGGCACAATTTCAGCCGAAGAAATGCGACAATTAAATTATCAAGTAGATGGGAAAAAACGATCCTATGAACAGGTCGTTCAAGAGTTCCTAAAACCGAAGCCTTGAGGTTTTGCCGTTAAGTTAAGGGTTCTAATTCCCCATTCCCTGTTCTATTGATTGTGGCTTCAAAATATGCCAATCATTATTGCTTTGAGAGTTATTTTATTAAGAATAATTCGGCTTTTAGTCTCTATTACGATTGAAGCTTGGATTTTTAAGAAAAGCTTCAATCTCTCTCCTAAACTCAGTGTACAATATGCCCTAGCTCTAAACTTATTAGTGAATGCTTGTGAATGGGTTGTATTCTTAAATGTAGAACCTCTATTGCCACCTGAAGCTCGAAAAGAATTAATTTATTATTTATTAATTAAAAAGATTCAGGAAACTTCACCTTCAGTTTTCTTTTTAACAGGATTTAATTTTACTTTATCACTGTTGATTAAATGGATGGGGTTTGAAGGGTTAAAAGTATTATTAAGTGGAGATCTATCTAAAATGAATAAAGTATTTCAAGGAAATTCAGAAGGAAATTTTAAAATCACTGAAGAATATCGAGATTTTAGAATTATTTTAATTGCCCATACCTTAAGTTATTCTTTGTTTTTATTATTAGCATTTACTGTGTTAATTTTAGAATAATAATGAACAAATTAATTCAATTTTTAAATGTTATTAAACCTACTAAACCCCTAGATTGGAGAAGCTTTCTTTTAATTAGTATTATCATTTGGCTGGCTTCAATTTTGGGAACAACGGATGAAGAAATCAGAAATCAATTAGCAGTTTTAAGTTGGTTATTGCTGACGGTTGCGATTGGTTTCCGCACCATTCAACCGCCTTTTATTGTTGGGGGAATTCCCTTAAGTCCTTGGATTACTTCCTTATTTCTGTGTTTGTTGATTTATCAAAAAACAGAAGCAACTCGACCTGATTTTGCCTTAAAATCATGGCCATTAATCTCAGCTTGTTTAGTTTTTGTTTTAGAATTTATTCGAGATCAATTTAAAATTCAGTCTCCTCCTCCTTTAGTCCGCTTAGGATTTATTATTATTTGGCTGATTCACATTAATATTTACTGCTGGATTGAATTTTCTTTAAGAGTTGATAACTGGTTAGAAAATATTCCAGAAAAAATTCCCAAACAGGAGATTTTTCAACCGGATTCTGCTAAAATTAATCAGGAGTTTAAATCCCCACCATTAGGGAAAAGTAGCAGCCATGTTTGACTGCGCTCAGGTGACATAGAAAATGGCACTTTTTAACGTTTTATTGGGATCACTGATCACTTATTACTGACATGAATTTGAAACGTATTTCCACCATCGCCAGTAACGTTTTTTTAGAAGTTGTTCGCGATCGCATTCTTTATATTATTGGCGTTTTTGCTTTACTTGTTATGGCTTCCGTTCGTTTACTTCCTGAAGTATCCGCAGGGTTAGAAAATAAAATTATGCTGGATTTTGGCATTGCTTTGATCGAAGTTCTGAGCTTACTTATTACAGTTTTTGTTAGTGCCAATCTCGTGAATAAAGAGATTGAAAAACGAACGGTTTATTTATTAGTTTCTAAACCCGTCAGTCGGGTAGAATTGATTATAGGAAAACATTTTGGAATTTCCACCTTTATTGCTGTTTTAGTCTTAGCAATGGCACTGCTATATTTTGGTATTCTTAGTTTTAATAAAATTGCCTATCCCTTCAATAGTTTAAGTATTACAATTTTATTCCTGTGGTTACAATTATCGCTAATTGCAGCCGTTGGGATTTTATTAGGAGTCTTTACCAGTTCCCTCCTTGCCAGTTTATTAACCTTTGGGGTTTATATTATGGGCAGTTTAAGCCGCGATTTACTAGCATTAGGTAAATTAAGCGAAAATCCGGCTTTAGAACAAATTATGAGATCAATCTACATCATTTTACCTGATTTAGCTCGACTCAATTTAAAAAATCAAGCGGTTTATGGTTACTTACCTGACCCTTCCTTATTAATCACCAATGCCATTTATGCTATTCTTTATATAACCCTTTTGTTATCTCTATCCATTGTTATCTTTTGGAAAAGAGAATTTTAGTTGTGTTGAAAAACCCGTGAAAGGTCAATCATGACAGTAACAGAAAAATTAAACCAAATTCAAACTATATTTCAAGAAATGGAACGGGCCTTAATTGCCTATTCAGGAGGTGTCGATAGTACCTTAATCGCTAAAATTGCTTATGATGTCTTAGGAAATCAAGCCATCGCTGTCACCGCCATTTCTCCCTCCTTATTACCCGAAGATTTAGAAGAAGCTCGCATTCAAGCCGCAGCAATTGGGATTCAACATCAAGAAATTGAAACCCAAGAAATGCAAAATCCTAACTACACTTCAAACCCCGTTAATCGGTGTTATTTCTGCAAAAGTGAACTGCATGACACCTTAAAACCCTTAGCCCAAAAATGGGGATATTCCTATATTGTTGATGGAGTTAATGCCGATGATTTAAAAGATTACCGCCCCGGAATTAAAGCCGCCAAAGAACGAGGAGTAAGATCTCCCTTAGCAGAAGTTGGCTTAACAAAACTGGAAGTTAGAGAACTGTCAAAATCTTTAGGGTTAATCACCTGGGATAAACCCGCCCAACCCTGCTTGAGTTCACGCTTTCCCTATACAGAAGAAATTACAATTGCTAAATTACAACGGGTAGGAAAAGCTGAAATTTATTTAAGAAAATTAGGCTGGAGTCATCTCCGAGTTCGTTCTGAAGCCGATACCGCCCGCATCGAATTACCCCCGGAACAAATTCAGGAATTTGTATTGAAAACGAACCTCCCTAAATTGGTTCAAACCTTTCAAGAGTTCGGGTTTATTTATGTAACTTTAGATTTAGAAGGGTATCGAAGCGGAAAACTGAATCAAGTTTTGTCTTCAGAATTATTAATAACCTCTTAAACCTGACACCATATTGATCTTTTGTCCTCAAAAAATATCCCTACCATTTACCCTGGTAGGGGCGAGGACAGTCAAACGCTATTAATGTTTAATTTTTTCAGAAAATCACCCAACTCAGGTTTAGGGTTGTGACGATTTTCGGAGTATTCATCCTAATCTTAAGGGTAGAACCAGGAGCGATCGCTTAAAATCAGGTTAAACTTGAACTAAACCGAACATCATGATTGTGGGACTCCTGTAAAATTGGACGAGGAAGACTAGGTTTTCAGTTAGGGAGATTTGTTTGTTCCTCGTTAAATTTTTATTCCTGTTCATAACGGTTTAAAATTAATTAACAAATAATGACTAGATAATTGGGAAATTCAGAAGATGAGCGACGATTTTAAGACAAACTCGACGGATAAAAAATATTTATTCAATCAATTTAAACTGAGAACCCAGATGCTTTTGGGTTACGCCATACCCGTTGTTGTTTTTGCTGGTTCTACCTCTATTGTTTATACTAATGCCAATCAGGTATTTGAAGCCTTTGATAAAGTTGAGACTGTCCAAAGAACAATTATTGAAGTTGATCGGATGGTGTTAGCTGGAACGAGTATGGTTGCTAACAATCGGGCTTATCTTTTGGTGAGAAATGAAGAATTTTTAAAGCTGTATCAGGATAACTGGAAAGATTTTAAAGAAGCCGTTGATCACTTAAATGAAGTCATTACAATTCCTGAACAGCGACAAAGATTTGAACAAATGCAAGCAATAGGAGAACAGTTTAATGAATATCAAAGTCGCATGAGTAATTTGTTAATTCAGGGAAAAACTCAAGAAGCTTTTGAGATTTTTAATACAGGGATAGGTCAAAAATTGATCGCAGATTTCTTGAAACTGAATTATGAGTTTAGTAATACAGAAACAGCCCGACTCGCCCAAGAAAATAATCAAGCCCGAAATACCTTACAAAATGCTATTAATTTATTAGTTTTGGGTGCAATTATTTCTGCAATTACAGCGATTGTAATTGCTTGGTTAATCTCTTCTTTGGTCAGCCGAAAAATTAGTCAAGCCATTAATGCCATTGATCAGTTGTCTTTAGAAATTAATAACGCTGTAGAACAACAAGAAAAATTTACCAGCAGTCAAGCTATTTCTGTTAATGAAACAACTCGAACGATGGATGAATTGGGCTCTTCTGCTCAACAAGCTAGTGAACAAGCTGAAACTTCAACCCTGGGAGCAAAACAAGTTTTAAATTTAGCCGAAAATGGCAATCAATTAGTTGAACAAACCTTAGCAGAAATGGGGCAAATGAGAGATAAGGTTCAAGCAATTTCTCAACAAATTACCCGTCTGACTGAACAAAGTAATCAAATTGGTAATATCTCTCAACTGGTCGGTGATTTAGCCAATCAAACTAATATGTTAGCCCTAAATGCAGCAGTAGAAGCAGTCAGAGCCGGAGAATATGGGAAAGGATTTTCTGTTGTAGCCTCTGAAATTCGGAAATTAGCCGATGAAAGTCAAAAATCAGCGAATCAAATTAATGCTTTAGTCGCTGAAATTCAACAATCTAATACTGTCACTAATGTCGTCACTGATGCTGGGATTAAAAGTGTAGAAAATACTGTTAATTTGGCTCAAAAAACTGCTAATTCCTTTAGTAAAATGTCAGGAAAAATTGATAATATTGTCCGCAGTTCTCAACAAATTTCTTTAAATGCAAAACAACAAGCTCTCGCTATTCAACAAGTCGTAGAAACGATGAATAGTCTCAACGAAAATGCTCAAAATAGCAGTAGAGGTATGAGTCAAATCAAAGTCGGAATTAACAAATTAAATAAAGCATCTTTAAAGTTAAAAGATATTGTACAAGAAACATCTATCAGATAACTTTAAATCAATCTCATCATTTGCCATCCTCTATTTTTTTCTTTCTACTTTTCCCTTGCTTATTCTATGAAAATCATTAAAGAAACAGCCTCTCTCATAACCCGTGATGGAATTCGACTTGATGCGGATATTTATCGACCCCAAACCGAGGAAAAATTACCTGTTTTATTAATGCGACAACCCTACGGTAGAGCAATCGCTTCAACGGTTGTTTATGCCCATCCAAAATGGTATGCTCAACAAGGGTATATTGTTGTTATTCAAGACGTTAGAGGACGGGGAACCTCAGAGGGAGAATTCAAGCTTTTTAGTTATGAAATAGAAGATGGATTAGATACAATTAATTGGGTTGCTAATCTTCCCTATAGTAACGCCCAGGTGGGAATGTATGGCTTTTCCTATCAGGGAATGACTCAAATTTATGCCGCCTCTAAACGCCCCCAAGCCTTAAAAACTCTCTGTCCAGCGATGATCAGTCCTGATTTATACGCAGATTGGGCCTATGAAGGCGGAGCATTTTGTTTATATGCTAATTTAGGATGGGCGATCCAAATTGCAGCAGAAACCGCCCGATTAAAAGGCGATGAAATAGCTTTTAATACCCTCTATCAAGCCTCTCGAAATTTACCGTTATTTGATGGAATTTCCGCCAGTCCAGAAGTGTTAAAAATTCACGCTCCAGATTCATTTTATCACGACTGGTTAAGCCATGATCAACCTGATGAATATTGGCAAAATCTATCCCCTCAATTAGATAATTTAGATTTACCTATGCTCCATATTGGCGGCTGGTTCGATACCTTTTTAAGAGGAACAATTCATTTCTATCAAGAAATGGTTAACCGCAGTCAACACCCTCAACACTTAATCATTGGCCCTTGGGCACATCTTCCTTGGGGGCGAAAAGTTGGTTCAGTCAATTATGGGTTAACCGCATCAACCTTAATTGATACTCTACAAATTCAATGGTTTGATACCTTTTTAAAAGGCAAAGAACATCCAATTTTTAATCAAAATCGAGTTTGTTTGTTTGAAATGGGAAGCCAAACTTGGCGAGAATTTAAACAATGGCCGTCATCATCTTCTCAGGTTTATTATTTATCAACAAATGGACTGGCGAGTTTACGAGAAGATGCAGGAATATTAACTCCTAATTGTCCTCATCTTTCTCAAGAAGATGTCTTTGTTCATGACCCCTGGCGTCCGGTTCCCGCACTGGGAGGTCATGCTATCTCCCCATCGGGTTCTTTTGAACGTTCAACATTAGATTCTCGCAGTGATATTGTCACCTATACCTCTGAACCTTTGACTCAAGATTTACATTTAGCTGGGGATATAACTGTAGAGATTTATTGTACATCGGATCAACTAACCTTTGATTTATGTGCAATTTTATCAGAAGTTAAACCGGATGGCAGTGTTTATAATTTTAGTCAAGGTTATCAACGAATTTTAGCAATAACACCGAATGAAACCCCTAGTTTATATCAAATTAAGTTGCAACCAACTTGTATTAAAGTTACTCAAGGGTATTGTTTACGATTAAGTATTAGTGGTGCTTGTTTCCCCGCCTATCCGGTCAACCCTGGTATCGAAAAACCTCTTGTTCAAACTCGTTTAATCGATTGTAAAATTATTACTTTAACAATTCATTCAGGCTGTAATTTTCCCTCAATGATTACATTACCCATTCATTAACATTCTCTCTTTTTAGCTTTCAATCTCTGATCAATATTAATACTCATTATAACTTTTAATTTATGTGTTGTTGTTCTTCAGCGCGTGTTTCAATCCCTGATAGGGATTATTTGTTATTGAAACCCCTGGAAAGCGTCATCACGTCACGGGTTTGGGGGGATTTAGTTTCAATCCCTGATAGGGATTATTTGTTATTGAAACATTTAAGTCGTCAAGAATACACCTCTATTGTCCTCAATTAGTTTCAATCCCTGATAGGGATTATTTGTTATTGAAACAGTTTGGCGGGGGCGTTCGCTGCATCATTTAAGTTTCAATCCCTGATAGGGATTATTTGTTATTGAAACCACCGATCACATCTATCTGAATGGACACCCCTGGATTTTTGAGTTTCAATCCCTGATAGGGATTATTTGTTATTGAAACAGCGGCTAGTAACGCTAAAGGAGCATTAGGGAAGTTTCAATCCCTGATAGGGATTATTTGTTATTGAAACTTACGATAAAACTATTAAAACTAGATTAGTAGATGAAGCAAGTTTCAATCCCTGATAGGGATTATTTGTTATTGAAACATTGAGAACGCGGGGGAACAAACAGAAAAGCTACAGTTTCAATCCCTGATAGGGATTATTTGTTATTGAAACCTGCCCCGGATTGTTCCGGCGGGTGTCCTGAGCCGTTTCAATCCCTGATAGGGATTATTTGTTATTGAAACTGCAAGGAGGAATAGTAAATCGTGGCGTGCCCCTGCGCGTTTCAATCCCTGATAGGGATTATTTGTTATTGAAACAATAGTCTGAATAGTCTGAATAGTCTGGAGAATTTGAGTTTCAATCCCTGATAGGGATTATTTGTTATTGAAACCAAGTCTAGGAGGTTAGGTAAATAATGATGTCCGTGTTTCAATCCCTGATAGGGATTATTTGTTATTGAAACAGACTCTGTGGAATTGATGCGCCAGAAGTAAAACGTTTCAATCCCTGATAGGGATTATTTGTTATTGAAACCCCAATTGCTTGGATAGCCATTGTAGTAACTATCATGTTTCAATCCCTGATAGGGATTATTTGTTATTGAAACTTTAAAGTTAAGTCAAGATTATTTTGCACATTAGTTTCAATCCCTGATAGGGATTATTTGTTATTGAAACCTCAATGGGCATTTGATGAAATGAGGCCGTTGGTGTTTCAATCCCTGATAGGGATTATTTGTTATTGAAACTCGTAGGTATTTTGCCCAATTGCAAAAACAGCCGTGTTTCAATCCCTGATAGGGATTATTTGTTATTGAAACAGTCTCGAATTTGGATTCGGGTTGGCAATTCTGAGTTTCAATCCCTGATAGGGATTATTTGTTATTGAAACCTTTTGTATTTCTTTGCTGTCTTTGGGGATGGTGTAGTTTCAATCCCTGATAGGGATTATTTGTTATTGAAACCGTAGGCTTCTGAAACCCTTGATATATTTAGTTTTCAAGGTTCAATTGCGACAACCTGATCAAAATATAGCATTTCAGCCATCGACTTAGCAATAGGTCAAAAGCAAAAAACGCTAAAACCCCTTCCAGATAAACAGTTCAGGAATTGCGACAACCTCATAACCGCCCAAAAAACGTCAAACCCGGAACAGACAAAGGTTTTAGACCCCAAAAATTAGCCTTTATTCAGAACAGCTAGAGGTTAGCGCAACTCAGAATGGTTCAGTTCCGTTAATTTTGTTGCTGACTTATCATGGACGGCTGCTGCTGATTTTGGAGTTGACGTTGAAGATAGGAAACAATAGCAGGCAAAGATAAACAAACAGCGCCATTAATCACAGCCAATAATAATCCGTAGGTTAAGTCAGTATTCATTGTTACTAAGTCTCCAAAAACAGTGTATTTCGTGTTGCGTCTATTTCTGATTATCACCCTAAAATCAGGAAAAGCCTAGCTTTCAAAGGTTTGAATAACTTTTAGATTTCATAAGTTCTCTAAATCAATCTCCAAACAACCCCGAAAAACCCAGTTTTTACCTTGGTATAAATACTGGGTTATTCCTTTAAACTTGCTAGTAAAAAGTATAAATACTTATCTTCCATGCTTTAATCTTTGCTACAGATAATAACAGAGCCAGGACTAATCAATTTTTCCATTCCCCATTCGTAATTCGTAATTCGTAATTCGTAATTCAGCCAGAGATTTGTCCCCCAAAACATAAACCTCTTATTGTTCAACTTGATAACCTAAATCCGCTAACTGACTGCGGGACTGACGCCATTTCGGTTGAACTTTCACAAACAATTCTAAATAAACCTTTCCAGCAATTAACTTTTGAATTTGTTGACGCGCTGCACTTCCAATAGTTTTAAGCATACTTCCTTGATGACCAATTAAAATTCCCTTTTGGGACGGACGCTCAACATGAATTGTCGCTAAAATTCGAGTAATTTTAAGATCTTCCTCTACTCGGTCAACGGAAATCGCTACAGAATGGGGAACTTCTTCACGAGTATGGAGTAAAATTTGTTCCCGAATCAATTCTCCCATGATAAAACGTTCCGGTTGATCTGTAACCAAATCAGGTGGATAATAATAGGGGCCAGGTTCTAAACAATCAATTAAAACTTGTTGTAAATGATCAACACCTTCCCCCGTTAAAGCCGAAAATTTAACCATCGGCCATTGAAACGGTTGAGCAAGTTCTTGATAGGTTTGATCTAAAATTTCAAAATCCGCAGATTGTTGATCTTGTTTATTCAGTCCCAAAACAACAGGAACTTCAACCTTTTCAAGTAATTCTACAATATAGCGATCGCCACCTCCTGCTTCCGTCGAACTATCAACAACAAATAACAAAACATCAACAGCTTGAATCGCTAATTTAGCATTTTGTACTAAAACTTTACCCAATTGATGATGGGGTTTATGAATCCCAGGGGTATCGACAAAAATAATTTGAGCGTCTGGAGTCGTCAGAATACCCCGTAAACGGTTACGAGTGGTTTGAGCAACAGGGGAAGTGATGGCGATTTTTTGACCCACCATCTGATTCATTAACGTTGATTTCCCCACATTAGGACGACCAATAATCCCGATAAACCCTGATTTATATCCCTCTGGCGCGAGAGGAATCATGATATTTTCAGACCCATCCATGAAAATTCTATTTCCGTTGATGTATTAATCCTTCCTAATTCTATCCTCTTCTTCCACCGTTCAATCATGGAGGCTAGACAGGGACTCCCTTGATATGGAGAGTAAAATTTGATAGAGTTGCCAAATAGCTCTATCTTCGTCTATAAGATAGAAGCCGAGTCCAACTCAAGGCGACCCCAGAAGCCATTTCTGATCCGAGTTCAGAAATCTTGAAATGCTGTACAGCCAAGTGGGGGTGATGTTGATCAAACCAGGGTCAACGTTACGGCTAAAATCCGTTAATTTTTTTTGCTGGTGAGATTGAGGAGATGAAAACAATGAAATCTAAGCTACTTGGTGGGTTATGCGCCCTAATCGCAGTGGGTGCACAGTTACCTGCTGTCGCTCAAAATCCTATTGGGACACCTGTAGTTCCCTCTGACTTTGACTATAAATATCAACCCAAAGATCCTGATACTGGACGGGTTGAACCCCCTATCTATTACAGCTTACCCGATTTAGCACTACCCGATAGAACCTTACCTTCTGCCTTCAAATATCCGATTATCTATGAATTAGGAACCGATACAAGTATTACCAGTGATGCGGTGATTACCGATACGGTATTCATTCCCAGCTTACCTCCTATCCCCAATGGTATCACTTTAGACGATGTTCCCCGGATTCGGGCTGAATACACTCGCAAAGTGGAAGAATGGGGAGAAGCCATTCAAGGATGTTTAGCGTTAAATCCTTTACTGATCAAAACGGATACAGGAAACCCAGTTTTAATTCAAGAACAAGCAGCCGGAACAATTGTTCTCAATGCCAATAATATTGCTGTTTGCCCGAAATAAGCTAGTTTAACTATCTTTGTCAATGTTTCACCTTCCTGTTCATCACGGGGAGGTGATTTTATTCGGGGGAAGATGGCACAATAACAGATATGAAACCTTTGATTCACTTGTCCCTACAACTCCATTCTCTGCTGTTCCCCATCCCCTACTGTATATGAAAGAACTTGAACAAGTGGCGGAGGCCCTAGACCTTCAGGACTACCGCCAAGCTGCTAAACTCTTAAAGCAACTACAACAGCAAGTACCCCAAAATCCTTGGGTGCAGTTGTATGTGGGACGTTGGTATGAAGGGACGGATCAACTAGAAACCGCAGAAAAAATCTATCGAAAATTATTAAAAGATGCCACAAACCCTAAAATTGTCGCCCAGGCGCGTCAGGGGTTACAACGGATTGAAACCATTGAACAAAATCGCCGTCAACAGGCCATTGTTGAAGCCAAAGCCGACCCTAGTAATACCGAACCTGGTGTTTTAATTTTAGAACCCGTCCCCCCCGAACAAAAGCAAACAGCAGCCCAAACCCTAGCCCGAATGTTAAAAACCGATCCCTATACCACCCGAATGCAGCTACAAAGTCGGGGTTGGCGATTGTATAAAACCGGGGAAATCGGAGAATTAAAAGTTTATGGTCAAGAAATGTTAGAAGCCGGAATATCTGTATTTTGGGTATCATTAACCGATATTCAAAATCTTCATGTCTTCCGAGTCCAATCGATTCAATCTTTATCCCCCCAACCGACGATTATTTGTCAAAATGAAGCCGATCAATTAGGGTCTTTAACCTTTAGTTGGCAAGAAGTGACCCGACGAGTTGAGGGATTATTACCGTTATTTATAGAAGCGTTAGATTATGATCCGCGTCGTCGGAAATTCGATCGATTTCGTCATAAGGAAATGACCCAAGATTATGCTCAAATCTTGGATTTACACTTACCAAGACGACGTTGTATTTTAAGATTCTGTGATCACAGTTATAATTTTCAAGATGGCATTGATTTTAGCCAATTTTCCGAGGAAACTCGCGCCCTTCCTCAAAGCCAAAACACAACTCGGATTAATTGGAATCTGCTAACCAAACAGTTAAATCAATGCTTAACCCATGCCCCAACCTGGTCAGAATTTACGGCTTTTGCCGAAACCGCGTTAGATTATACCCAACTTTTAGGGCGTCTTCAACCTTATATTGATCTACCCCGCAAATCAGAAAGTCTTTGGGATAATGCGTTTCAACTTTATAGTGGATTAATCTTTTTTAAATCTGTTTAAAAATTTATTAAAATTGAGCTTTAACCCCAAATTTTTAGGAGATAAAGCCCAAGAAAGAAGTTGATTTTTAAGCCTCCAAATTAAAGTTGACGATTCACTTCTTGAGAATGGCGGGTATCCATAAAATCTCGACGTCCACTCCCGCGTTCCGGTTGATAAGGGCCGTTGAGTCGGGTACGAGCAGACAATAATTGTTGATTATTGATAATATCAAATAATTGATGAGTGGAAGGATTAACCGCTAAAGCGCTCGTTGAAACACCAACCGATAAACAAACAGATAAAACTAAAGACGTATAGGTTTGCATTGCCGAGAGTGTCCTTATAAGCCTGTCCACTTCTTCATACAAACCCTTGTCTTTTAGATCAGGATTCCTTGCTAAAGTTTTTGCAACTTTCCTTGTCAAATCCGGCTATTAACCCCTTTTTCAGAAACTCCAGAAACCGAGTTTCTTGAAGAAACCTGGTTTCTTGAACCTATTGATCCTCTCCAGATAAGGCTTCTACAATTAACCAATTCCCTGAGTGATTTAAACGTCCGTAAACTGTTAGAGGGGAATGAGTCGAAATCTGTTGTAATTGCTCGTTAATTCCAGGGTGTAGCGTGACTAATGTTAAGGTTTTCCCTTTTAATTCTCCTGCGGTGATATTAAAACGATAATCTTGGTGATATTGACGCTGAAACAGACCCGAAAAAACTTGACTATCTGGGGAAGAATGGGGAACAATTCCAGCTATCGGACAATTGCCATCAAGGGGATATAATTCAGGATGATCTAAATAATAAGATTGCCAGGTCAACCAATCGGGATGGTTAGGGGTTAAATTAAATAAGGGAATGACTGCTTGGGGAGAAGTATTATCAGTTAATAAAGCAGTTTGTAACGCTCTGACGGATAATTGTTGAGGCATCAATCCCTGTTCAATACATAAAGCGGCTGCCATTCCTGCGGCTTGTCCAATTCCTAAAACCACAGGTTGTAAACGAGTCGCACCGTTAGCAATATGGGAAACAGAAATATTTTTTTCACAGACTAAGACATTATCGGTTTCAACCGGAATTAATGCTCGATAAGGAATGGTAAAAGGTGTTCCTGTCCAGCGTCCTCCCCAGCGTAAACTTTTCGGTTGTACAGATAGTTCAAATGTAGTATAATGGTGATCGTTGGCATAATTTCCAATGGCGATCGCTTCACAATCTCCTATTTCATTGAGCGGTAATAACGCTGTATTGCCATTGTTTACAGGTAAAATATCTTGTTCTCGAATTGTTGTTAATCCTTGAATGCGACGACTTTCTCGATAATAAGGATGTAAAGCAAAAGCGGATAAAATAGCTGGATCTATATTAAAATTCGGTCGGTTTTCTATGGGAAATGTTCCCGTTGCTAATCCATAACGTCGTCCTAGTTGCATCTGAATAAACCGGGCAAAACTCAAACTATGCCAAAAACTTTCTTGCAAAAATTGTAAACGTTCCGCTTCAGAAGCAATTAAACGATCTAAATGGTGATCATAATCATTGCCTTGAATTGGCCAATTGATCATGAATCGTTGACCGGGTAATCTTCCATAGTTAAGAAATGATTCTGCGCCATAATTTTTCCAAGCATTGATAAAGAATTCTGGCGTTTCAATAGGAGGTGCGGGAATTTCTGGTGCCCTTTGGTGTTCTCCAAAATCCTGCATCATAAACACCCAGGTTGGTGCTTGTACCGGAGTATTTTTCATGAACGGACTTTCAACAATAGGAGCACTAGGTTCTTGCCATTGGGTTTGTAATTCCCATCCCCAACGATAGGGAATTTCTGCTAATTCTAAAACATCGCCTAATTCTGTGCCATCTAAGATAATTTTAGCTTCTATTGTGTAAGATTGAAACCGCACCTGTGTAATCGAATTTCCTTGTTTAAAAACTTCTAAAGGAGACTGTCCAGAAATCCATAATAAATTGGGTTCAGCTTTCACCCAATCAGCAAAAATATTCGCTCCCATCACAGGATGATAGGTGAAGAAACTCACCCAAGCATGGTCTAAACCTTCAGGGTGACGTTGATTTAATTCTCGTAAAAAAGCCCCCCAAATTCCCGTTTGAAATGCCAATAATTCATTGCCATCTGGTGCAGGAACCCCCCCAGAAGTTAACATTCCTCCTAACATTGACCATTGACTAACTAAAATGGTTTTAGCACCACGACGGGCAGCTTGTAACGCCGCCACAGTCCCTCCTGTTCCGCCCCCCACAACTAAAACATCCGCTTGTAATCGATTCATAACTTATTGATTAGTGATTCTAGTATTAATATCCATCAGGCCCAATGGTCGTATGATCACATTGAGCATCGGATAAATTTGCCATTTTGGATCGAAATAAGTTACATCCCGCTAATTGAGCATTTGTTAACTTAGCATTTTCCAAATTAGCATTACTTAAATCTGCATATCTTAAGTCAGCTTCGCTCAAATTAGCATTGTATAAATCGGCTCCTTGTAAATTACAAGAAACTAAATTAGCTCCGCGTAAATTAGCGTGGCGGAGATTACATCGAGACAAGGAGCTACCCTGAAGATTTGCCATTGATAAATCCACTTGGTAGAGTTGGGTATCTCCCAGTTGGGCATCTTGAAGTTGAACTTGGTGTAAGTTAGCATAACTCAGATTAGAATAAGGCATATAAATCAGGTTTAAGTTGCTACCTGGCAAGTCAATCTCTTCTAAGTTGGCTTCAAATAGATCTGACCCACTTAAATCCAGGGTGCCAAAATCTCGTTTCCCGCCTTTATATAAATTGAGTAATTCCTTTGAACTAATTTTCTGCATTTTGCATCTATAAGCGACGATACTAAAACCACCTCCAAGACTGAGGTAGTAGGACAAAAAAGAGTATTTTTGCTTAACCTATGTTTACTTTAAAACGCTGTAATAAATAGCAATGTTGTGTTAATAATTTTTTTGGCTTCTGTTGGAGTCATCGGTGGAACAAACTTAAGGATCTGAGAATTAGCCCCGGTTCACTTGGACGATCTAAGTCGAGGTCAAGTTATCCCCGGCAACAAGAGTAAAATTGAAGAAGGAAAACAGATGCTTTAAAAATCGTACACTAGAAGCTTGTGATCTCAAACTATGGGTGCGACTTGTTCCAGCCTAAATGGAACCTGTGATCCCCCTGAATGTTTTGGAATTAATGTTGTTAGCAACAGTCAGAACAGTGAGTGTAATGCAGTTAGAACAATCCCAAAGTCAGTCAATCCCAATTATATTGGACAGTTTACCGGATTTACCGATTTCTGAGAAGGGATGTCCACGTCGTGCCCGGTTGGAAATTGATTTGATGTTACTGGCCATTGAAGCGTT
>JACCEC013311941.1_pt1 | contig 25097 bp, 33 predicted proteins | sample 7450121 | NCBI WGS metagenome assembly JACCEC01 (sample SAMN15323455, study PRJNA562643) | freshwater metagenome | isolation source: river surface water | place: USA:Blue River Watershed | collected 2017-08-18 | reverse complement strand
GTTTCAGAGGGTAGAGTGAATAAGTATGAATAAGTATGAATGAATAAGTGTGAATAACCTTGCATGAATAAGTATGCATAAGCATGAATAAGGATATTCAGAACTCTCTATAGTATTTTCCCAGAGCCAGGAAATAGAAATACGATTGGGACAGCAACCCGGCCCACCCGTATGTATCATTGCATCATTATCCATGCATATCCAGTATTACCCATGTCTATCCACCTCCATCCATGATACTCCACGTCTATTCAGATCTCTTCAAATATCTTCACGCTAATCTGGAATTGGTCATGCTCGAAAGGTAATATAAGCCAGGGTGTTATGCATCCTGCCAACCCAAGGCACGTCTGGTCTGGTGTAATCTCTCCATCCAAATCTCAGTGACCTGGCCTCTCTGTCTTGAAAATACTTTTGTTTGTTTATGGATTCCTTGCCATACACCAAACATATTGAACCAGCTCAGAGTGTTTCCAGTGTTATCTGGGAATTCCCTGTCGCAGTGCCTGTAGTCGCCGAGGGAAACCCGAATGATCTTAGTATGCGTTTCGCGGGGAGGTATCAAAGTGCTGCTGAAAATCAATTTCTTTTGGATAAAAATACCATCCTCTCGGGGCAGCTCTGCGTTAAGACCTTGGAGTTGGACATTGCACGGAATGAGGTGAAGGCCCTCCAGGAGCGTGTCCGGTGTCTTGAGGAGCAGGCCGCTTTGCTCACCGGTGAGCTCAAGCAATATAAGGATAAGGATGAGGCGCAGGCCAGACTTAGTCGTGAAATCTGGACTCCCATTCGGGATAATCAGGATGTGGTGGAGGAGCCTGCCTGGGATGCCTCTTCGGAGTTTCAGCAGCAGCAGCCTGCCCTGACAACATCTGCGGCGCCTATTACATTGAGCCAGGTTTTGAGACAGCTTGGCTTCCAGTATTCTGGTACTGATATCAGGAAGTTGGCTGCTGTTGTTCATGATGCCTTTCTCCGAAGATACGGTCATCCGCCCAGGCCCATGGTTTATTACAACAGCGAGGGACAGGCTGAGCGCTTGAGCTGTTTCACAGAGGATGACCGTGTGTTTCTGGAGGAGGTTATCACTTCATGCCCGCTCTTCAAAACCAAACCCCGTGATTCTTTGTCTGCAGTCTAGCAGCCGTGCGATGCCTGCAGGAGATCCACGGTGCACATCAGGCCGAGTCTGAGGATATCTTCTGGGCATCCGTGGTGTCTGTGGGTATATCTTGCGAATTCTGATGCTATTACGTCCTTGCTCGCCGTGTCGTATGCTTGCGATACGCGAATCACCCCTTGGAAGAAGCCTGCGCTTGTCGCGTGTTACTTTCCTTGACGCAATAAACTCTTTTGAGTAAATCGGGTGGGGGGTGTACCGATTTCGTCTTGGTATAGTCGAGGGTCGTAGAACCTGCATCTCGCGTTCTGGCTGACCACTAGGCACGCGAAAATCTTGTGGTTTGGTATAAACATGGGCAAGACGATTTCCCCTTCGTAATAGTCTGCGGGAATTAGTCCCTGAATGTCCAGCAGGGAGTGGGTGGGCTTGATCAGCGCGTGCAGGCAGAGCTGGCGGTCGTGATCGGCCCCGTGGCATATCATGACCCTGCTGGACGTGTTCCCGCCATTTTCCCCTAGCCGGCGCGCGATGTTGTTCGTGAGTTCGATGGCAGTGGAGGTCATGTTGCCTTCTATCAGGGGGGTGTTGGGGGCCATCTGCGGTCTTTCGGGGTTATATTCGACCCCCCCTTCCTCGTTGGTGTGCTGCTCGGGCTCTGGGTGTTGATACGAGTAAAAGTGCACCCACGGAAACTGGGATGCTATTTCTCTCAGGTAGGGCGGTGATCTCCAGTATATGCACGAGGCCCCCGTTGGGTTGGTGTAGCGCGTGAGGAATTCCAGATCCATCAGGAACTGTGCGTGCACTGCGACATCCTGCCATTTCCCTGCCTCGAGGCCGTAATTCTCGGCGGTCGGCGCGAATCCGTGTTGGAGAACGCGCGTGGGCATGCGTGTGTGTGTGCTGGATCTTTATCTTGTTTTTTATTGTCGCTCTTGTGGGCAACAGAGCTAAAGCACGCTGTCGAATCTTTTTTTTAACCGATGGCGGAGCGCAGGAGATGCGGGGGGAGCACTCTGTCCTTGAAGCGCATTAGTTTTGCCTGAAGGTCTAGGCTCAGCCGGGTCGTTACCCGCTGCTCGTGGTACCAGTCCACTTTGTCCAGGAGCTCTGTCTTCCTCAGGCGGAATATGGCGGTTCGTTTCGTGTCCTTGCGCATGGTGGTGTACGTGGTCAGCACGGTGGGCTTGGTCCGCTCGTTGGATATCGATCCTGCCAGGGCTCGTAGGACCAGGCACCTTCGGATGTGCGCCCGGATACTTTTTGCGGCCGTGTGCTTCTTCTTGGCTTCTTGAGCCAGCGCGTCCATGTCCAGGATTTTGGACACATGTGGCAGCCAGAAGAACCAGGAGCACCGCCTGCCCCCGGGAAAGTCCATGCGATCCGAGGAGTACTCCAGGCGTTGGTGCGGCGTCATGGTCTCGTGGAAGAAAAAGACCCTGCCCGCCACTGCGTCGACGAACGAGGGGTATCCCTGAATCGGGCGACCTAGGGTTATCCAGTATCGCTCGTACAACACCCTCTGTGAGACCATATTGGCCTGTATGCAATCCCTGCACACGCGCATCCCGATGCTCCAGTACGGCTTGGTGGAGTAGCGGGTCGTCCCGCACATCCCGCAGCACGGGGAGCACCGGAGCACTGTGATCTTTCGGTACACGTACAGCGCCTGCAGCTTCTCCTGCTCTGGCGCGTCGTCTGCCGGCACCCTGTCAACCCGCAGCAGCATCCTGCCAGCAGGCCGGTGAGTCGTGTCGCGCGCGCTCGCCGACGCAACGGGGAAAGCTTGGGGCGCACCCGAGGGAAGGGGGTTTGTGCTGGAAGTTGGGCAGCGTTCTGGGGACCGACGGGTTCAACCTCAGAATAGCCCCTTGGGGAGAGCGGATCATCCTGGTCAGAGGGGCTTGGGCCTCCTGGCCTGCCCCCATGGTGCTCAGGTGGCCCCGCCAGTGCTGGTACAGCATGTGCCAGACCTTCAGGTCCATCTGCACCATCCATCGCAGGTCGTGGTTCACCATGCTCATCAGCATCACGCTCAGCCCCCGGCGGTCGTTCACCAGGTTGATCAGGATTTTGCTCAGGATGTCGGACGGCAGCTCTGAAAGCGGCAGCCCCAGCCTCTGCGGTGCCTTCCTCCTGCGCTTGGCCGCCGTTATTCCCGTCGCCTCCACCGGCTGCCCCGGGGTGTACCCCATCGTCGCTTGCCTCCTCTTCTTCTGCAGGCTGGTGGGCGCGTCTGATGCGCTGCTGGATTTCAAGGTCTCGGCGGCGGTGCTCATTGGTCTCGAACAGAAGCATGCAGGGCGGATGCCTCCCGCTTTCTTCGCGCTGGTTCCCCAATTGATTCGAATATTATTTTTAATGCGGGGACCGTTCTTCAGCCCTGAGGTCTAAAGGCCTCTGTGTGCCGGGACCTGGCCGCGGCGGAGGCCTGCTTGGCCTGTCTGAATAGCTCCTCGTCGTGCTGGGCCTCGGGGTCCTCCCCCTGTGCTGCTGCCGACGCTGTTGCGAGACCAGTGGATGCCTGAGGCGGGTCGGCGATCGGAGGGGGCTCGTGCGGGGGCTTGGCCGCGGGGGCGGGGTCGTGGTCCGTGCTCACCTGGAGCAGGGGGGCGTACTGGTAGTGGCTGCTGTGCTCCTGCTGTTTCAGACGGGATTTGTGATGCACAGCGAGCGCCCATATGATGGCGGGGCAGAAGAGCATGGCCAACCACAGGGGGGAGTACAGGACCGGGGCCAGGCGCGTGATGAATTGCCAGCTGGTTTCCTTGAGGTACCCCACCCCTTGGTTGGAGTGAATTCCAATCACGTAGATCCATGCGAACGCCAGCAGCGTGAATGCGAGCCCGCGGCATGCCCTGATGGGCGTTGGCTCCAGCTCGCACTGGAAGTATGCCGAGATCACGATGGTGATGAGCATGGCGCTCACCGGTATCAGTTTATTCCCCGCCACCCTTTTGTCCAGGGCCTGCCTGATCTGGGGCGGGTCCGCGATCAGCAGCGTGCAGCCGCAGGCCCATAGCAGGTGCCCCACCGCCATGATTACTGGATACGCCCTCATGCTGCTGGCCGATGCCCTGATAACCGCGTGGGTGTTGGCGAAGAACACGGCCATCAGGATCGCGTTCCCGTCGAAAATGATCTTGTGCGTCAGCGTGCGATCCATGTACAGTACAGCCGCTATGGCGAGGTACCCCCCCAGGATCTCGTCCCCCGGGGGCACCATCGCGATTGCCAGCATCAGCATGATCAGCCTGATGAGGCAGCCGCACGCGGGCAGGTAATTCACTGCTAGAGTCAGGTCCACCGTTTGCATCCTTTATTCTTAGGGGCGCAATCAAAACGCGGCTGAAATATCTCGCATCCCCCGAACCCCCTCGACCCGTCAACAGCAGCGCCCGATCCACTCGGTCACGCGCTCGCACAGGCCCAGGCAGGCGGCCTCGGTGTCCTTGTTCCACGCTAGGCCGCGCCTCTCCTCGTCCACCCCGCGCCAGCTCAGGCGGATGATCACCATGCCTTTCCCCGTCACCATCCAATCGTTGTTGTCCGGCTGCATCTCCCGGGGGAGCCTGAACTGCGGGGCCTCGAACTTGATCAGCGTGAATCGGACCGCGTTGGTGTGCTCGTACATCCGTCCTTCCACCCGCAGGTGCTCCGAGTGGCGCTCCAGATTGGTCTCCAGCAGACCGTTTGCAGACACCTGGGCCCTCTTGCCCAGCTTTGTCGTGAGCACCGCCATGTGCACGACGTTGCCGGCGCTTTCCAGGCGAAGCGCCCTCGCCAGACGCTTGATCCCATGCAGGCCTCTCACGCCCATGAACGCGCCCTTGCCTTGGTTGATCACCACGTTTCCGTGCAGGTGAAAGATCTCCCTCTGGGTGCCCGTCCTTTTCACCACCGGATCCAACCCCTCGGTTGTGACGTATTCCGTGAAGGTCCCGCACAGGTTCTCGATCCTCGGGATTTGCCTGGCGTAAGGCGCGTATCTCTCGTCTAGGAGGATCGTCTGCACACACCCCGACGCGTCAAGTATCGACTCGGGTATGCACGGGGATCGGGGCAGCGGTCTGCCGGCGCTCTTCACGGCCGTTTTCATCGTCGTTGGTGCGATTGCGCGTGGGCGCGGAAAGGATACAGAGATTTTCGAAACATTTTTTATTTTATTTATGATCGTCATTCAAACAGAGGGGGGAAAAGCTCTCCGGGTGGCGCGTCCAGCTCCGCCGCCAGCAATTGACTGAAGCTCTCGAGCCATTCCGCATCGGACGGGATGACGCTCTCGTCGACCTGTTGTTGGTGTTGCTGTTCTTCGGCTGGTGTCTCGCAGGGCACGGGCTTGGCGACTGGCTTCTCCTCCGATCCTGCATTTCTGGATGCCCCTGCTGACTGCTGCTCCTTGCGTTGGCGAGCAATCACGATGTTCACTTTGTGCTTGTAGAACTTGGCCCGTTCCCCCATCACCTCCAGAATCTTTGCTATCCGGCTGTCGATGTCAGGCAATGCCAGCATGGCCTTCCTTTGGTCCTCGATGTCGTCCCATGTTACGTACGCGCCGTCGACCTTGAATGCCCCCCTGCACACGTCCGCGAAGGGCCAGCGGCGCAGGTTCCATTTTCGACGCAGGGGGGCCAGCGTGTGGTGTGACATGCCCAGCACCTCGTAGACGACCTTCACCGGCACGTGGTAGAAGCACTGCATGTACGGTAGCAGGTCTCGGTAGTTGAGCTTGTGTCTGGCGGATTGCTCCGGATCTGTGATGACGTTGCAGCGAATGTGGCAGCGTGGCATCTGTGGGTGTTGTCTTTGGTGGTTTCAGCAATCTTCCCAGTCGGTTTTTATCGCAGCACGTGTCCCCATAACCATCTGTAACCGTCTTTAGATTTTCTACAGTACATTTCAAGATGTTTCAGGATTATTTGGTAAACTCTTCGTATTTTCTTATGTATTCAATCATATTCAGGTCTATTCATGTATTTCTACCCATATTCAGTCTATTTCACGTTGCACCATTCGAGGTGAGGGAATAAAAGCCACCGTCTGTGAATCTTGGCCACCGGTTCATGTCCATTTTCCGCACCCCATCCTCCCGCTCGTCTGTTGCCCCCTCTGGAAAGACTTTGAAGTTCGCGGATTCTGCTGGCAATGGAGACGACGACGACCGAGACGACGACGACAAGGAGAATCGCTGCCCGAACAAGAGCCCCCCAAATCTCGAAGAGCGTAAGCGAGCTCAGAAGCGCACGCGCGAGGATGGCGATGAGGACAAGGATAGCCCTGTGTCTGCTGGTTCTCCTTCTAAGAGGCTTGAGCCGAGGCAGCTTGTCTACCCGGAGGAGGATGCCTTGGGCACCATCGCCTCCATGGGCGAGGACGATCAGGAGGAGGAGGAGGAGCCCCGGACGCAGTCGCAGACAGGCCCTCAGGGAGCTGCTGATGAGGGGCTAGAGGAAGGCGAGTGCACTCCCGAATCTCAGTTGGCTATTGCTGGATGAGTACGATCGTCGGTCTCTCTTATCCTGTTTGTTGTGCTGTGTTGGATGTGCAGTTGTGCCCGAGACGCCCCAGCCTCCTCCTGAAGCGTACCCACCTGGACATCCGAAAGCCAAGGCGGATACCTCTAAGTATATGCGACTACGATATTACATGGCGGATGTGACCAACGAGGAGATTGAGAATTCTGCCAGTCAGTGGTGGTGATGCGTAACCTTTCCCCTTGTGGACACCGGCCTTTCCGTGTCCTGGGTTATTAAAGTTGCGCATGTGTATTAAAAAAACACGCGAAATGTCTTTGGGGTTAGGATCGTTTCTGTTTGCCTGCAGCATGTCGTTATTGGGTCATTTGAAAGAATTTAGACAGACTCGGTCGCTGGCGGAGAAGATCCCGTTGTATTGCGTCTTTGGGGATACCGTCATGCGCTCGATATCGCAGACGCGGCCCATGTCACTGCAGGCGCTCCAGACCATACGCGGGTTTTCGGACGATAAGTGCGTCAAGTATGGCGAGGATATCATTCAGATCATCCGGAAGTCGTCTGATAATGGAGGCAATAGCAGCAGTGATTCGGGGGTGGGCGGGGTTATCCCGCAGGTGATCATGCGGTATGGTAGATCAGGAAAGAGTTCTCTCTTTCGGAAGAGGAAGTCTGCTGTCCCATATGTCAGGCCTGTCGACACCTCGCGTGTGAACACATGCGCGCAACGCATCCAGGGGATCCCTTTAGGGAAGGAGGGGGTCTACATACTCGAGTTGTCTCAGGGGAGAGTCTACGTGGGGCATTCGTCCGATACGCGCAGGCGCATGCATCAGCACCTCTCCGGTCAGGGCAGCGCGTTCACGAAGGCCTTCCCCCCCACCGGGGTCGTCCTGCCGCGCCTCGGGTGCGTTTCTGGATCCTCCGAGGCGGCTGAGCGGGACGAGACTCTGCGGTACATGTTTCTGCGCGGGATTCAGTTTGTGCGCGGCTGGAAGTACACGCGAATAGAGATGTCGGACGAGGAGGTGCAGGACGCGGAGGAGAACATCAGGGAGCTGTTCGACCTGTGCAGGCGGTGTGGCCATCCGGGACACTTCATTACAAACTGCAGGGCCAATTTTGATCGGCTTGGCAGGCCGTGCAGCAGGCGTTAGCTAGGAAAAGTAAACGATTCTGTGGGCCATGTCTACCTCGTCTGGCTCGTTGCTTCTGCCACCGTTCCACGTCTCGTATCCTCGCAGGGTCGCACGCCAGACGTAAAACGCCCTGGCAAAGGTCCACGGCACGGTATCGCGGTGGCGGTGCACGACGGTGGCTGGCAGTCGGGGGAGGTTCTCCGGCATCTCGTGGCAGAGAATCGCGTGCGATTTCATGCAGGCCTTCAGGGTTTCCAGATCCTGGATGCCGTAGAAACTGTCCTTGTGCATCGTGTATCGCGCCTCTCCGATGATCGTGAGCTTGGCTGAGCATTTGCCAACTCGAATGACCCCTATGATGTCAAACAGCATGACGGACTTGCGCCCGCAGTCGGCCTTGAGCAGCCAGGTCCGGGGCTTCCCCGTGAATGTGATCTTGGCCCAGTTGAATACCTCCGTGTCCTTGCACCTGATCCAGCTGCTGCCCATGGCTTCCTGCCAGATCAACCAATCCTGGAGGTCGTGCATCGCGTACGTGGTCGGGAACGAGTCGCGGTAGGCCTTGCACGTCTGGCTCAGTAAGGAGACCAGGCGCGCGTCGTTCTGCAACCCCTCGGTTATCGTTTCTAGGATCACGGGGTCCAGGATCGGACACGTCATGGTGGGAGGGGAGGCGCGCTCATTCTTTTTTAATACTGGCCTAGCTGGCTTGAGCCCTGTTGTTTCTTTTGGCTATTCGTTCGTTTTTGCCAGCACCGTGGCGTCCACGTAGATCTTGAGCAGATCCGTCACGTCCTCGCTGTAGAGCACGCGCGGCTCGGGGGTCACGAGGTAGATCCTCCCCGCGAGCAGGAGCCAGTACCAGCCCCCGCTCCCATTGGTGGGGTCGAACTGCTCCTCCTCATACCGCAGGGGTATCTCGGGGAAGAGCTCCTGGATCGCAGGCAGCACGTGCACGGCGCTGGCATTCTTGATATCACTCAGCGGGTGGCGCGCGATCCTGATGTACTGGCTGTTGTGGAAGTACACCACTTGCGACACGTGGTTGTACATCCCCGGAAAATCGTGCCTGTAGTTGAGCCTGGCCGCCACGGGGAGGGCGATGTGCATGCACAGCAGATTGAAGTTGTCGTTGCTGGCCTCGTAGTGGTACTTTGATATGCCGGCCTCGTAGTTTTGCGGTGGGACTCGGACGCACACCGCCAGAAGGTGCAGGTGTCGGTACATGATCAGGAGGGAGCCCGCCATCCGCCGCAGCGCCCCGGATGTCAGCATGACCATGTCCGGGGGGTGGTGTCTGTCCAGGGACGGCTGCGTCTCGCTGGGATCGTCGAAGATGTCCTCCCCCGCCGCCATGTAGGCGAGCTCTCCGAATCTGGCGGCGCACAGGTTGATCAGGAGCAGCACCTGCCGAAGGTTCTGCTTGGCGCGGATGTTCTGCTTGAGGCGGTCCAGGAATGCGGGCCATTCGAACAGGACGTTGGCCATGGTGTCCTTGAGCTCTCGCCAGGTCATCGTGCGGACAGGTTTTTCCATGATCGTCATCCGGTTCCCCTGGCTGAAGCCGCTGCCTGCCCCCACCCTGCCCTCCTCCTCTGTGCTGTTCAGATGCTTGAATCTGCATACGAGCAGCGCTAGCAGGTGGTTTCTGTTCAGCAGGACGTCCATGTGGTACGGCTCCTCGGGGTCGGTCCCCCACAGCCACTCGTGCCAGATTTCCTCGGGTAGCTCCCCTACAGCCGCCAGTTGCGTGTTCAGCGTGCTAAGCCCCTCCCTGCTGCTCTCCATTGCTACCCCAATTTTTGGACTATACCTATTTGTACTTCCTAAGTACCTGTGAGAGAAACCCCCCACCCCGGCCCCCTGCTTTAGCCCTGAGCATGGCGCGCGCTGCGCCTGGGGCCCTGGGTCGAAATCAAGCCATCACGAGTCTTTTGCAGGGATGGAGTCGGGGGAGGCGGGATTCGACTGCGGGAACAGTCTCTCATTCAACGAGGACTGCGTGTGCTTGTCCAGCGGAACGCTGGCCTGCACCCGCTGCAGCAGGATATTGCAGATGGCCACCCGCAGGCGCTTGTCCTGGTACGCGTGGCTGTTCAAGACCGAGCTGCACAGCGCCCCCAAGACGTCCAGCGGTTTCAGGATGATGTTCGGGCCAGCGGGCCTCCTGTAGATCATGGCGTGCTCGAACACCCCCCAGCGCTTGTGGAATTGGGCGTCCTCCGTGTTGATGGCGTCTCGGAACACCTGCCTCTGCTCCTGGGTCATCTGGTTGTACGGGTATGTCAGGTCCTTGGACTTGAATGGCTGCCATCCTACAGCCGTGAGCTGCATCTGGAGCGGGCATGTCAGCATGGTCAACACGGTGGGGGTCACGGTGTCCGTGTTCTGCTTCAGGTTGTTTTCGCAGAGGACAATGATGCTCTTCTGCATCCTGGCCTGATCTCCGAAAAAGGCCGAGACCAGTTCAGAGATCACCCGCCCATGCTCCGGCAGACTCGGAGGAGGCTCCATGCGCGCTGGATCGAACCGATTACGGGGGTGCGCACGCCGAGAATGGCACGCTCTTTGTTGCGCGAGTATCATTCTCTCTTTTATTCCGGACATCTGTCTTATTGGGATTGTATGAGATAAAACACCTCCTCGTCATCCCTGTTTCCGACCCTGGCGGACGATGCGGCTGTCTTCGCGCTGGTCTCAGGGGGTTTCCAGGCGGCCATCATGGTCGCCATGCTTTCCAGCAGCTGCAGCATGGACTTGAGGTCGGCCTGTACCTGCTTGTGAAATTCGGACTCCTCCGATGCGGGTGGCACGTTCTTGACAACCGCCGTCTTGGTGCGGCGAAACCATTCGGGCAGCTGGAACATGGACAGCCCTCCATCCTGGGCCAGCGCCTGCCTGAACTCCTCCAGTTCCTCGTGCAGAAACCCCTGCGCGGCGTTTGCATCCTCGTCCGCTGTGATCGAGTAAGGGTCTATCTCTACGCGGATTACCTTGGCGCGATCCATGCTTTTGTGGCTGATTCCAACCGGAAAAACGTCTTAAATACAGCCTTTAGTCATCCAAATCGATCCGAGTATTAAAACGCGGTGTGGCCGAGAGCCTAGCTGAGTCATCATCATTATGCGCTGCTGGCTGTGCGAGTACAGCGACGACCCCATCGCCAAGAGCCTCACGCGTTTCATCACCGACCAAGCGGTCACCATGGGGCCTGAGCTGATGGCGGAGCGCGTGCATGAGAGCCTGGTCGAGAAGTGCCCCATGTCGGAGGGGATAGGCCTGGACGAGGTTCGGGAGCATATCATGGTGCACACCCTCTGCCCGTCCGTGCGCGTCGCGTGTATCATGCGCTCTCTCCTGCGACTGACCGACAAGCTTGAAGGGATCACAACGTCCACTGATCCAGAGACGGGGCAGACGGTGGTGGAGGCCAGAAACATCACGGTATATCTCAAGGTGGTGTCAGAGGTGATGCAGATGTACAGGACGGGGGAAGTGAGCCGCCTGCTGTTTGCCCAGGAGACCAGGCCGGCTTGACATGTTCGCTCCCAGCCGAGTATAAAGAAGCTCCTCCTGCGCACTCTTGCTATCATAATTGTATGCCATGCGCGCAGCCTCGGGATCCGAGAACGCTGCAGCCAAGATTCTCAGTGCAGACCCACCCCCGCTCCGTAAGCACGGGGCGGTGGGGCTGATCCTGGCCTGCTATGTCCTCGGGCTTGTCCTCCTGCAGTTGGTCTTGATCAGGACCGGACCCAAACCCGTTGTCGGCCCTTGCTAGAATCGAACGGTCAATCTTTGGAAAATATCACCCAAACCTCGTGTATTTAAGCCAGCGCGCGACTCGATTGCACAGGGAATGTCTCGGGCTCAGTATCATCAGTATCCACAATGCACGTCCGGTATGCCTGGTGCTGTCGTCAACGGCGGGCTTATCGATTTCCAGGATAATCTCCAGCGGGGGGTGCAAGAGTATGTCACCCCCTCCATGATTCTGCAGGCAAACTGCGGGGGGGGTCTGCTGAATCCCTGTGTTGGCGTTTCCCTCCCCATGAACAACAGTATCGGCGCGCAGCAGAATGGATTCATGCAGCAGAATAGTAGTAATAGTGGTGGGGCCTTCTCGACCCAGGGGGGTGTGCAGGGCGGCATTCTCTGTGGCCCCGCCTCGTACCTTCACGTCAACGGCGTGACTTACAAGCCAGTCGAAGAGCCCAATGCCAAGATCTCTGCACAGGAGCCGTCGTCTTCCAAGCCCCTCTCCGGTTCTCGCGCTGCCGAGGGCGACGAGCCTGGCCCGCGCATGCTCAGCAAGCGCGAGCTCCAGCAGGCCATTGACGAGCGCGTCAAGTCCCAGGTCAAGACCTACATGCGCAACCAGCAGGCGTGCGATTCCGATCTGGATGGCGACGCCTGTGGGACTCGCCTCTCCTCCGCGTCTCACTATTCCCCCGAGGATCTGGCCGCGCGGCGCGTGGCTGACCTAAATGCTGGCATGCCTGTCGGGCGTTCGGGCGGGAAGGGGGGGAAGGCGGGCAGGATGATCCAGAGTCGTTGGTGATTGTGTTTTGTATTAAATCCCTTCCGCTGCCCTTTGTGTGAGAGCCCCCCACCTGCCCCGATGAGCGGGCAACAGCGTGTGTTGACTCTCGCATTCCTGGTCCCCACTCCCGACGACCATTGGCTGAACCGACTCACGGCCAGGGTCAGCGCGCACCCCGTGTGCCACGTTGAGCTTTACTTTGAATGTATCAATCAATGTTTTTCCATAATTTCGGGTGAGCAAGCAGGGTTTCGGTGTAGGAACCTGAGCAATCCCAACTACCAGCTCGTGACCCTCCTGGTATCCACCAAAGAGTACGACAGGACCCTGGAGTTTTGCCGCACCATTGCCAATCAAAACATGAAGTTTGACGAGCGGGGGATGTGGGCCTCGTGGTTTCCGTCCGTCGTTTGCTGCTCCTCGTGCGATTCGTGCTCGCAGCAAAAGGGAATGACGTTCTGCAGCAAGATCATCACGGAGGCTCTCCAGTGCGGGGGATTACGTGAGGTTGACTGCCTCGTCGCAGCATGCACCACCCCCAGCGTCCTCTTCGCCAGTGTCAAAAAGTCCTCCCGCTCCGTCTGCAACAGTGTCCCCTACAAGAGGCAGGCTCTTATGCTGTACCCTTCTCTGTCGTGACCATTTGAGGCCACCGCTTGCCCCCGTTGATCTACGCCCGTGTGAGCTCGTCGATGTGCTGGATGAGCCGCTGTTCGGCCCCATCTGCGGCGGCGGCTGGGTAATTATGAATCCCTTCAAGACGGGCCACAGTCGGCTCCAGCCTGTGAACACGTCGTCCATGTTCTTCCCCCCCGTGATGACAATCTTGCCTGAAAAGAAGCAGAGCAGGACCACGGGGGAGGCCTCCGGACGGTAAATCAGCCCGGGGAACATTTTGCGCTGGTACGTGCAGTTCAGGGCCATGCGGGCGTACATGGCGTGCAGGTCGAGGCAGCCCCCGTTCACAGGGATCTCCACGTGCGCGACCATGTTCTGCACGTCGCAGGCTAGCAGGCGGAAGGAATGCCCGGGGATGCATTCCTCCAATAGCCCCGTGATGAACAGGGACGCGTACACGCATTCGTACCACGATCTGCAGCCCGTGACGACCAGCTTGCCGCTTGAGAACAGAAGGGTGGTGCAGTCCGGCTTGTGCAGGCGCACGGTTATGGCGGCAAACTTGTGCTGGTCGTAGAACGAGAAGGGGAGCATCTCGTGAATCTTGTTCAGGTTCAGGACGGGCAGGGAGCATTCGATCTGGGAGGTCGCCACTATGTTGTGCACGATCGGCAGGGGCGTGTCGGGGTCGATGGGCAGATAGATCTCGTGCTGGGACAGAGAGCTGTACTTTCGTTTGCGCATGACTGCCCCTTATCCCTCTCCCTCCCCCTTGCTGTGTGCTCCGCCTGGCCAGCCCGTTTTCGCGACACTAAAAAAAACAGGCACAGCTCTTTTCAACGCTGGGCGGGCATAAAGGGCCTGTATGCCAAGCGCAAGGTCTGTTTCGCGGTCATGACGCTGGACCCGAGGAGCAGTCACTGCGCGTTCTGTGGAATCAATCTTCAAGGCGGCCTGAAACGCAGGCTCTTCAACTCGACGCAGGGGAGGAGGTTCGTCCAGCAGCGCTGCAAGAGCACCCCGTTCCTGTACTCGGTGTTGACGCGGGCGCCTGCAGCTACGGATAACCCCGAGAAGCAGTATCTGTGCATCCCGTGCGTCAACTGGAAGCGACGGGCGGAGCATGGGCGGCTCAAGCGCACCAGACAACCCATGCTGCAGCTGGACCAAATGATCCTGTTTCTCATGCAACCAGGGCGGTTTCAGGAACCTGATCATCGATGTATGGAGAGGCTGGTCATCGCGGTGCGGCAGCCCGATAATCTGTATCGATTCATATTGCCGTTCCCCGTCCTCAGAATTACCAGGGACATCACGGGAAACACCTACCAGCATTGTGTCGCCGCATGGTGGGTGTACAACGGCAAGTCAGAATTTTTCTCCTCGCCGCAGGAGGCCAAGCGGGTCAGGAGCGCTATCAAGGCGGGGCTGGTCCGGGAAGAATAGCCTGCGGCGTTGTCACGCACGCCCTTTTCAATATAAATTGTTGTGTCGTTTTTTGATAAAACGGACAGAGTGCATGCTGTGTAAGGTCTTCTCCATCCAGATCCAGTGCAAGAATGACATGGCCAGGCTGGAGGATGCCCTCGTGCGCCTGATGGGCGGGGAGCGCAGCAAATGCTCCCTGATCCGCTCCCAGGAGTTCGTGAACATCAGGCTGCGCGCGCTGTATGACAGAGGGCCCGCTGAGCGGATCGTGGTCTATGGTGAGCGGGTCAAGGTGTGCCTGGAGTCGGACAAAACCGTCGATATCTATCTCTCGGAGCTGGGTCTGGACAGTGTCCCCGTGCTTTTGGGGAAGCGCGACAGCCCTGAGGATGGAGCGGACGGCTCATCCGACGCCATAACTACTTGCGAGCAGGATGAGTGAAAGTCGGATGTATTAAAGTGTTGTGGTGGGATTGAACTACCTCTTTTTTTCTGTTTCATGCCAGCAGCACTGTCCACTCCCTCCGTGTCGTCTTCCCCGCGCAAATACCCCATCCATGTCGAGGGGACTGCCCGTGTTTTCACCACGTTTCTGCCCGTGGACGCGATCGACCAGATGGACGAGCCCTGTAAAGCCCCGCCTAGACAGGTCTTCATGTACGCGTGGATCGACAAGGAGAACGGCGTCTCCTCGCATGTTTCCGAACCTTTCAGCGAGGATGGGGGGCGGTTTGCTTTCAAGATGGAGATCAAGGACGGGGACAGCCCCGCCCTGAAACTGCACGCGTCGTTGCGAACCCAGGACCAGGAGTCCAAAAACTTCAGGACGTTCCCGCTGGCCGTGAGCTGCTCTGACCTCGAGGCGCTCTTGCAAGGAGGCGAGGACTCCTTCTGTATGGAGGATCAGTTCATGGAGGGCAACTTTGTTAGCGTGACCCTGCGGGTGAAGAACGCGGATCAGTACAGGAACCATCTGTCGTGCTTGACAGACCAGAGCAAGCCGTTTATCGGCTTTGGGTCCACCGCCTTGGATAGGATTGCCGAGTGCAACGAGATCATGGCGCGCATCTCTTCCCAGATTCAGAAAAATATCGTGGCCAACAAGATGGTGGATGCGCCCGGATTTGCCAACTTCAAAATGGGTCTGACCAGGTGTGAGCCCCCGCCTCCCACACACTTGGCCCCCCCGCTGTTGTTTGTGTCCTTGTTCCTTGGCACGCCTGCTTACATCCTCCTGCTGCAGTCGGGAATTCGGCGGGCGGAGGTACTCGGTGGATGCACAGCAGGGCAGCAGGATGGGGCGCCAGCAGGGGAAGGCGACGGGCGCGCCATTCCAGCAGCGGTCCAAGGACATCCCCATGCTGGAATCCCACTACGCCGCCATGCACGCGCAGGAGGAGACCTTGCAGCGCGAGCTCCCGCTGGCGCTCGTGTTGTACCATCTCCACTTGAAGCTAGTGCACTCAGGGGAGACTGCCGAGTCCATGCTGAGGCTGGACGACGCTGGCTTTGGAACCCTTTTCGCGCAGGGCCTGCAGTTTACCTGCGACCCTGGGCTGGTCCCCTACCAGAGGGATGGAACGCTGCGCCTTGTCTGCAAGACTCGGGGGACAGCAGCGTTGATCCCCCAGGAGGGTCATGGCTTGCTTCGTGATGCGTGCAAGCTGGACCTGGTTTTCAAGACGGAGATAGTGGGGACTGAGAATATTGTGAGTGCCCCCTCTCTGCGCCCCTCCTGCTTTGCCCCTCTCCTCCTCGCCTGATCTGCTTTTCCTGCGCAGGCATGCCTGGGAGCCCCTCAGATGCAGGGCAGGACTGTGAGGAAGCTGCATCCCATCAGCGTGAAGCGAGGGGCTTCCATGAAGACTCTCATGGGGTTGTTCCACCAGCAACAGCCCTCCGCCGCTAAGCTCATGGACACCAAGACCCATTTCGTGTCGGCACACGATTATGACCCGGGGGAGCTCAGCGAGATGTACACCAACATTCTCATGGATGATTGCGAGTCTAGCTCGCTTTTGGCAAAATTAGCCAAGAAAACCTGCCTTGGGGTGTACAATAGGTCAGGCCGGCACGAGCTGCAGGCCAGGCTGGGTGATAGGCTGAATCCTGAGTGGCAGACCCTGTCGGAGGCATGCAAGGGGTGGCCGATATTCAAAAACTACACTGACAAGAGCTGGTCCCTCATGGCCGATATCCTTCACAGGGGGAGCGCGATGTTGGCCCAAGGGCATTTGCAGATCATGGGGACTGTGGGCCTGGCATCCACAGCATCCGCGGGGGAGTCAGGTCCCGCGTCGGATTCTCTCAATGGCCATTGTTTCAACGTGGGCCTGTTACAGACCCCCAGCATGCGACAGCCGGAATGCCTTATTCTCGAGGGTACAGCCGAGACGATTTTCTTGGACGACAAGGCGGGCTCTCCCAGCATGACTGTCAAGATCATGACCTGTGACACCCCCGGCGCCCCCTTCGTCGAGCAAACCCTGTCCTTCCCCAAGTTTCTCACGGTGTTGGCCGGCACCGTGGAGCACTTCACGCAGATCATCAATAGTCCCAATGGAGGATACGCCGACCTGCAGGCGGGTTGGCCCCACGCCAAACCGGTCACCGGCTGGCTGGGGAAGACCATGGTCATGAACGGCCTGAGATCCAGGAAGGATGCCCCGCTGCAGTTCTACAACCGCATTCTCTACACCGGATGGGCGTGCACGGACGCGGGGGTGGGGTGCATGCCGGTGCAGGAGAGCAAGGGGATGGTCACCGGATGCCACCCGTACGACCTGAATGATCTGCAGATCAGGGGGGTCAGCGCCGACATCAAACCCGAGGAGCTGCAGGTGATCGCCCAGGTCATGGAGGAGACCACCCCGCCCATGGTGGACCCTTCCATCTTCCAGACCCTTTCCTCCTACTGGGTCCCATGTCTGCCCTTGGAGTCTGTAAACAAGAAGAGCAGCACGGAGCGCCAGCCAGGGGTCAAGTACATTCGCATCGCCGTGATGGAGACCCCTGGAGTCCCTGAGTTCATCCCGATCCTGCTGGAGGCCAAGGGGCAGGCCATCGAGCGAGCGAACGAGATCAACGCCCGCCATCCGAAATCGGACGGGATCAGGGGGACCGTGATGGCCCTGGTCACAGGGGTGCACGTGCTCCTGGATGTGCCTTATCAGACGGCATCGCTCACGTACGTCGACAGCCTGAAGCAGGCCCTCAGGGAATTGGATTGGCCCTCCCGCGTGCAGGCCGTCCCTGGGGGGATTCACCACGAATAAAAAAAAGGTTCGTTGCACTGCTGGTGTGTTTACGGAGTGCCCAGTGTCAGCTGTTGCCACCCCCGGACATGTCTGCACCAGCCACATCAAAAACCGCCAAGAAGAAAGCAGGACTGGCTCCTGTCAGAATCCCTGAGTATACCACCGACGCGAAGCCGAGTGAAGCGCCCAAACCAGTCGAGGACGGTGGCGCGGAGACGGACAAGACCTCGTCCGGTGATATCCCCGTCAAACCCACGCTGTCCTTCAAGCGCAGGGTCAAGCGGCAGTTTGAGATACCGCGCGTCACCTTCTTCCGGCTTGTTCACGAGATTGCGAGCGATTTCAAATCGGACCTGCGGTTTCAGCGCGAGGCGGTGGACGCCCTTCAAGAGGCGTCAGAGACCCTGGTCGCCGAGCGGTTCGCGCGCTGCTCCCAGCTCGCGGACCTCTGCAAGCTCGATACGGTGCGCGACGAGCACTGGCGCTTCGTTCAGAACGAGGGAGGGCTGGCCGTACCTTGCTCGGGTAAGAGTTGACGACCCGCACGTCCTGCTCGCACTCCGTCCCCTGGAGCACGATCTCCTCCATGTTGATGCGGATCTCCCTCATGTGGGCGCACCCCGTCTCGATGTAGATCAGCTCGAGGAATTTCTGGATGTTCCTGAGAAGCTTCTGGGAGATGCGCTTGCACGTACTGTAGATGGACATCTCGAGGTTCGGGCAGCTGTACAGCATCGCCGCCGCAAACATGCTCACGGAGATGGTCTTCCCGAAGCGCCTGGGCGTGGACACCAGGACCTCGCCTGACAGGCTGTCCCATCCGTTCGCCTCCAGAATCTTTTGGTGGTCCCGCGCAAAGGCTCCTTGCGGCTCGCGCTTCCAGAAGATCCTGGCGCACGCCCTAATAAAGTTGTCGTGGAACATCCGCTGGTGGAACGAGCGCTGCCATCCGCGCCTGTCGATCGCCTCCAGCCCGTGCCTGCACTTCTGCATGCGCTGGAACCCGTTGCACTGCGCCTGGGCGGTGGCTGCCAGATAGTTTTCGAGCGCTGTCCTGCGTATGCTTCGTTTCCGCTCCTCCTCCTGCTTCTCTCGGGTGACGCGGTCGTAGTTTTCGAAGTACTCGGTGAGCAGTACGGTGACCCCCGCGTGTGCGCTTGCGTTCATAGCAGTGTGTTTGGTTTACGCGTGGGTGTGACGTTTAAGTACATATACGGTGGCGGGGATGGCATGCATTCCAACCGTCAAATGGTCCTTCCCGAGAGCCTCTTGGTCGTCATTGTTAGTACCTTGTCGGGCGGTCTGGAGCGTGAGGGGTTGTTGGTCGTGAACGGCACCAACAGCAGCAGCAATAGCAATCAGTCCTTTCACGCCAACTACCAGCACCTCATCGGGAATGGATCCTGTGGCATCGGAACCAGGTGGCCAGAGTGCCATGTCTTGGACGAGCATATCAAGCCCTTCCATCTAGCTGTCCCCTGGTGCATCACCCTTGGAGCTATCGTGATCCTCAGTATGCCCACGGTGCTGTTGAGATCCAGGCAGAAAGAAAAGGGGTTGCGCTTGGTGGCAGGCAATATCCTGCAGTTTATGGGCCTTCTGACGTGCGCGTCCTTCGTCACGGATCACCCCAGCATTTGTTTTGCTCTGACCCTCCATTCCTGTGTGCGGCTTCTTGTGCAGCTGGAGCTCTCCGACGCGCTCGTGGGGGGCGCAGGATGGTGGACCCTGAGGTATGCCGTGGTCTGGATACTGCTGTGTCTCCAGCTGTGCCTTGGCCCAAGCATCTCCGTCGTGCGATGGCCGAGCACGCCGGCGGGCTCTGCACTCCCGTGTGCGTATCTGGCGCATCTGGTGGGGTGCATTCTTCCTGACATAACCCTCGTCTCCCTGAGATGGCTGATTGCTGTTCTCAATTGCGTCAAGATGCGCGACGATTAGCAGGAACAATACTAACAGGGTGGGGGAATCGGGGGCTATAAAAACGTAGCTTGGTGGTTTCAGCACGCCCATGCGCATTTTCGTGTGTTTTCTGCGCTTCAAGGATTTCGAGCCTGCTGCGATGGTTTATGGGGAATTTCGGTTTGTTGATCTTCTGTTTGTTCAGCCCTCTAGAATAACAAAGTATTCCACGCGACCGCGGGAGAACTATGGCCGCATGCTGCTGTTCAAGGAGGGTATGAGCAATTCTGAATATTGGACTGCGAGACGAGTGTTCCTGGAGCTGCCAGTTTCAGAAGACGAAGGGGAGAGGCTTCTTCGTACTTGCGAAACCTTTGCATCTGTAGAGACCCCTTACAACCTGATGGACGGTCTGTTCTACGTCATACCCATGAGGGTCGCAAAGGAGCGCACCCTTTTCCAGACCGATGAGCTGTCGGACACACAAGCAGTGATCCTGATGCTCAGGGAATGCCTGTCCAGTGAAACATCCCAGTCCATCTTAAACGCATTGAAGTGCCTAAACAGCAGGCAGACAATGCCCGAAACCCTCTATGAAACCCTCTTGCCTGTGACAAGAAGATTGACATGGATGGATCTCTTCAGGATCTTACCGTGATCTTACGCCTGCCGTGGTTTGAATTTCCGATCCTCCCCTGCTTCGGCATTAAAGCGTGATGCTCTCATGGATAAATCCCTCACCTCTTTGTAGCACCATGCACACTAGTTCAGGTACTAGGGTGGCTCTGCGTTTGGCCTGTATGACGGCTGCATTGCTGGGGGTGTTTGGGCTCTATGAGGTTACCTTGAAGGGTGAAGCGCCGCCCACCGTGTTCGAGACTGTTTACTCGCATTGCGTGCTCATCCTGGTCAGCTTAAACTACTATAGTGTCTGCAAATTCTTTTTTGTGGCCTGTTTTACCACGCGGGGGCTCAAGAAGACAGACGTGGTGTCGACCGCCTTCTCGGACGGTCCTGGGTATGTCGACGTGGATGATCGACGAACTGCCAGACGATCGGGGGGCACCGAGATAGTGAAGGGACTGCCGCGGCTCACCATTCAGAACGTCTGGATTCTCGTATACGGTCTGGGGCTGGTCTTTTTTGTTACGGGGTACTGTATGATGGGCATCCAGCCCGTGTGCCTCGCGTGTGCAGGCATAGCCATGGGAATCCTTAGCGTGGACGAGCTCGTCTGTCCTCGACACCCGTCCACCGCTGTTTACCTGGTCTTGCGGTGGGCAGCGCTTGTTGCAGGGCTCATCTCCATCTCGCTGGTGTCGGTCAACCTGATAGCGCCCACTATGGTGCAATTTGCTGGAGCGCTGGACCTGTACTCCATTTTCTTCGGGCTATGCCTCCCCTTTATCGCGCAGTTCATAATGATTGCCGTCAGGGACACGCGGCATTACTCGCTGGGCACAGTGGCTCAGGTCTGTGAGTTCGGCTTTCCGTTCACAGCGTTTCTGGGAGTCTTCCATCTCAGTGTGGCATATGGGCAGCGATTCCAGATCAACACGGAGGTGTCTACGCCGTACGCGCTGTACGGGACATTGTTCAATCAGAGCCTGGACGGCTATTATCATTACTGGCAGGTCCATAACATCACAGCTCAGGGGCTGATCAGGACGGACGGGCCGTTCTTGCTGTTTTATGGCTTGGCCCCCCTTCTCATGGTCCCCGCCATGGTGTGTTACGTCGAATGTGCGCTCGACGGGTGCGCTGTGGACCCCATGCTGTCCCTGAGCACGGCCCTATGTGTGCAGCATTTCCTGGTATCTACCAAAGGCCCTTTTTTTGCGCTGGGGATCTATGGGACCGTCTGCTGTGCAGTGGCTACCCTCATCCGTGTCCTGTGTGAGTATCAGTTCCTTCTGGACGGGCGCGAGCCTCCGAGGCTGCAGTCAGAATCGACGCATCTGACGCACAACGTCGTGTGGGAACGGGATGCGCGACGCTCACAGGAGATGGTGGAATTGACCCACGAATTAGATGAAGAGCTGGAGCAGGATATGCAACATGAGAAAAGGGGATTGGCAAACGCGTGAGGCATTTCTTATTTTATTTCAAGTGGTCTGGATTACCCAGGAATCAGATATCCGCTTTTGGTGAACTTCCTTACTCCTTCAAAGCTGGGGATAACTTTCCCGTCCGGACGGCGAAACCACATCTGCCCCCCTTTCCAGAAATCTCCGTGCTTCCATGGATCGAAGTTTGCATTGTGCCATTCCAGGTCGTACTCCACTTCCTCGCCCTCGGGCCCCGCCGCGTTCTGTGCCTGGCCTGCGACTTGCGCCTTTCCCTCGTCGTTGATAAAACTGTTGATCTTCTGGCATTTGGCCGCGGCGGCTTGCAGGCGGAGGTTGGGCTTGGCCGCGGGGGGTTTCCTCTTCTTGTTCTGGCCTTGCTGATATGACGACTGTACCTCTGGAGACGCCTTGTACGACGAGGATGTGCTCGCAATTTCAGACGGCTTCTGCATCCACGTGGCCTTGGTCAGGATCACGTTCGCGCGCTTCCCGGGCAGTGCGGGGATGATGGTGACGTTAGGGGGGTGTACGGGCTTGCTTTCCATGATCGTTGGCGCTGGTGCGTTTTTGATTGAGTTCCCCGCAGCGGTTGCACGCCTGTTTCGTGCGTATGTTACGGGGAGCCTTCTCTTATGTATCAGACACGTGTCAGAGCAGGCCGGCACCCCACATTGGCACGGTGTTTCTTGGGTGCACCCCTTGTGCGCTGGTTTCTCCCAACGATCGATCCAAGCCAGTCCGTACTTGCGGAGTGCTTTGTCTCTTTCTCGTTTGAGATCCTTTGCCATCGCGTTGGCCAGAATCTGAAGCCCTGGCTCGGCCATGACCTGCTCTCTATGCTCGTGGATCCTGTCCTTCAGTTCGTCCACCAGGTCTATCAGTTTCGGAAAGCTGGGCTCGTCGCCGTCCGCCATCGATTTGCCACACACGAGGCAGAGCATCCGGCACATCTGGGAGTGCTCGCATGGCTCCCCAGGGGATGTGAGATCCAGGGCCGGCAGTCCGTTTGGCATCCTGTAGAGCTCTTCGTCTATCCGTGTGTCCGTTTTGTGAACCCAGGCGCATCCCGATTTTCCAGGCGCTCCCTTGAAGCAGAGGGGGCAGTACCCCTGCAGCAGCCGCACATGGTCGGGCCGTGCCAGCCCCCGCATGCGTGCGTGTTTGTGCGCCGAGGGGCGGCTTTTGTTTGCAGGAGTTGTCGAGTATATTTGACTCTATTCAGGTTTATTCAGGAATTTTCAGGGATATTCAGGGATTTTCGCTGAGATTGTGAGATATTCATTGTTATTCATATAAATCCAGTGTTCCTTGTGATTCCCCGGCATATTGTAATGATAAAAACCCAACACTATGAAATGTCACTATATAGATGGGGGGTCTTCTCGATAGGCATCAAACGATGTCACAGGATGCAAGCGGGGCGTCCACCCCTCAGGACGCAGGACTGTGTGGGGATGATACAGCAATTCATGAAGCAGGAGGCGGGGGGGAAACAGCGTCTGAAGGAGCTGCTTCCGGTCTTCTTCGATGCTCATCAAGTGTATGTTCTGGAGACACAGAGGGAGATCTTGAGGGCATGCAATCTGACTCCAATTCAGGACGGACACCTTGTGACGTTTCTTGTGTGAGCGGGGATGACTTGACCCCGAGTGATAACCTTCCTCTGGGGTCGCCAGAACTGGAAGGTGAGCCGTCCGATGGTGAGCAGGAGGAGGAACATGACGTCGAATCTCAGAGCTCCGCCCTTGAATTCGTCGTGTCCGCTGCCCCTGCGCTCCCTGTTTCCGTTCTCAACTCTTTCGTGCTGCATCCTGGCTTCGATGAGTGCGTGCTGGAGGTTCAGGCGTTCAAGCGCGGTGGTCTGCCCGGTCTGCATCGCTTGAAGCGGGTTCTTCCTGTCATCTTCGACGCGTTCGGTGTTTTTCCAGGCCAGCGTCGTCTGGTTCTGGAGGTCTGTGGCCTTGTCCCGGTGGGCATGAATCAGAGTGTTACGTTCCTCTTTGCCGATCGTGACCTTTCCCCGTCCTGGGTGCGGTCTATCCGTCCCCGTCTGCCTTTGCCTGATCCTTCGACAGCTTCTGTATCTCTTGCATGAGCTCGTTGAGCTCTAGCTCCTCGTCGTCTGCCTCGGATCCGTGTTTGAACAGGACCCCACCGTTGACCACGAAGGCGGCCGTGAGTACCTCGAGCAGCGTCGGGGGGTCCCCCATGCCGCTCAGGCAGCTGGCCACTGTTTTGGCGTTGTGCTTGTAGCGCCGCCGAATAAACTCCATCTTGTCCTTGAACCCCGTGACCAGCTCGGGGGTGGCTGGCTGATGCAGCTGGCGTTTGGCGTGTTGGTACACGTCGTCCATATCTGAGTGCTGTCGTAGTGTGCGCGTGACAACACTTTTATAGTGATAGGCCTTTTTTTAGTGGCTTGAATTGCTGCGGGGTGAGAGCCATTGACGTTTCGGAAAATCAGGAAAATGGACGGTGCCGTAGATAGATTGGCCGCGGTTTCGAACCTAATGTTCGATCAGCGCCTGATTGATTTGCGGAAAGAGAATGAGGATCTACGGCATCAGTTGGCCATGATACGATGGGACCCGGACGGTTTGAATCAGGCTCTCGCCGCTGCCAATGACACGGGCCTGACCGAGGTGTGCAATTGCAGTGCGTGTTTCTACGGCAAGCGCTATTCGCAGATCGATCCAGAAGACCTGGGCGAAATGGGCGCCCGTTTCATAAAACACGCCGATGCAGAGTGTATTGTCAAGAGGTGCCTCAAGTATCATCTGTCGAGGCTTGGATTGACCTTTATGGATCTAAGCAGACCCTGTGAAAAGTCAGATGAGGATGACGACACGCCGGAGGATCCCAATCCCAGCGACTACGACTGCCATGTAGTCATCAAGAACAATTTAGGATTCTGGGATGTGGGTTACGGGAAGAAATTTTGCACGACCAATTTTCATCGGCATCCGGATCTACCCGTTCTCGAGGCGCTTTTCGATCTCGTTCTGCAATGCATCGACTTTTTCAAGGTGGACGGGGTTGACTATGCGCAGCTCGCGGAAGATGCTGTCTGATTGCGTGTGGTTGGAATAAACCGGCCGCGCTGCTAAGTCCCCGACCAGAACTTTCTTTTCCTTTGAATCTGCATGATCTCCTGTTCCTCCAACACCACCGGCTCGGATTTGCGAAGAACAAACACGACCACGGAAAACGTCGGGTTGCTCCCACCGATGACCCGTGCGCCGGCCGAGCTTATCCTCAGGGGATCGACCTTGCGGATAAGCTCGAGGTCTCGCAGCTCGATGGTGATATTGTTCTTCGTATCCACGGACCCCACCACCTCATACCCCTGGCTCTTGGGCGTGACGGACCACGACTGGCACAGTTTTAGCGCGTGCAGGACGTAAATCACGTTCCTCACTGTCTGCCTATCCTCATCCAGTACACCGTCTAGGACGGGCTCGCAGGGCAGTTTGATGGGGGTGCTTCTAGGGGAGCTGGCCATGGTGCCGCCTGAGGGCATTCGCTTCTCATCTCATATATTTGC
>JACCEC012786559.1_pt1 | contig 25137 bp, 29 predicted proteins | sample 7450121 | NCBI WGS metagenome assembly JACCEC01 (sample SAMN15323455, study PRJNA562643) | freshwater metagenome | isolation source: river surface water | place: USA:Blue River Watershed | collected 2017-08-18 | reverse complement strand
ATTCACCATCACCGCTTCCGCGTTGGGTGGTTGAACCCTTGCGAGTTGTAAGTTGGGCTATGCTTGCTCCTGCTGACTTTGGCTTTGCAGCGTTGCGGAACTTTAGTCCATCACGCACCAAACTCATCAGAGCTTCATCGCTTGATATCAGATCAATGTTAGCAATGCCTGGAATCAACTCTTGACGAGCCTCGGGCCATACCTTGGCAATCTTATCGCGTATCTCATTGTAGACATACTCGTTTCGCAACTCTTTGTCTTGAAACTGCTTGCGATTCTGTTCCAATCGTTCAGCAACCTGTTGCTTACGCACTTCGCGAAATTGATCCACATTGGGCTTCAACTGTTGAATCAACGCTTGTTGTTGACGAATGTATTGTTCATTCTGTCTCATCGACGCTTCAATTCTGGCTCTTTGACCAGGATCTTGCGTAGATGCCAACTGCTGTTGAAACACGGTCTGATAACCTTGTGTCTTCACAATCTCATCGTATGCACCTTGCAAACGGGGCTGCACGACGAACTCCATTGCCAGTGTTAGACCTTCTTGTTCCGCACGCTTGGTATTGAGATATTCATCAAACTCAGCACGCTCGATCTTCAACTGTCGGGCTTCTTCGTGGATGGCTCCACCTTGTCCTAAAATGGCCGCAGCCTTCTTGGCATCAATAACAATCTCTTTACCGTTGCGAGTAAACTTGAACTTGGCGTTCGGGTTAGTCTCAGCAAACTCAATAAAGTCGATCAGTTCTTCTGCTGAAGTATCATCTGAAGTTTCCGGCTCGCTTACAGGATCTTCGTCCTGGGCTTGCACTTCTTCAGTGGCTTCTTCCATTTCTGGGGCAAAAATGTTGTCATCTTCTGGCACTTCTGGTGCCACAGGGCTCGAGGCTTCTGCCTGTCTCTCCTCTTGACCTGTCGCAGTTTCTTCGGTAGCACGGATTTGGTTACGCAGCGTTTGTTCACGCATCACGGCCATCTTCTCGGCTATAGAACCCAAAGTCGGTCCTGCAGTGTTGTCAGTGGCCGCATCCGTGATCGGGATGTTAGGCTTGATCAGTTCTGTCATAGCATTCCTTAAATTTTACAAGGGGCCATTTGGCTTACCTCTAATGGTATTTAGCGATTCGGATCGAAAACCTGTTTTAATTCATTCTTTTCTCTTGCTTGTTGTGGGTTTTGTTCCCACGCAATTACTTTGTTCTTGTAATACACTGCTCGCTTCAAACTGTTGACAAAGCCAGAGATACCAACCAGTTGATTGGCAATGGCAATGCGTTCAGCGTTGGCTTCCGCAGTGTGTGCTGACAGTTCGCTTTGAATGTCAGCCAACAAAAACTTGTAGTGATGAATGAATTGCCCCAGATCACGATTCTTCAGCAGTGCTTCTGCTTGTGAACCATAACTCTTAACAACATCGCGTTGTGCTGGGGTTAGTCTTTCTACGCTTGATACATCAACAGTAAGTCGCGTGTTATACGCCTCAATGGCTTCTTCGCTAATCATTGCAGTTCCTTAAAAAATAGTTCATTAGTGCCCATAGTCTTGGGCTTTGCCCATTGCTATGGCCATGTAGTTCAATTGTGTATCAGAGTCTTGTCCAGCGATTTCTGTTTGAATTTGCTGTGTCTTGGCAGCATTTAGATCTGCTACGCTAAGACGCTGCTTGTCTTCTGGTGAAGGTTCGCGTGTCTTGGCTGCTTGTTCGCCACGAGCAATCATTTCTACAACTTCTTCGTCGCTTGGCAAGTATGTGTCTGCGTCTTTGACACCTAAGATATACAGTGTCTCAGCAAACGGACGCTTGACCTTTTGGTATACTGATTCAGTGAGTGTGCCTGCTTGGACCATGCCTTGCAATGTAGCATACAAGTCCATTTGGCATTTCTGGATCAACTGTTGACGGCCAATAGCGTTCTCTTGACTTTGCATGCCCAGGGCAAGTTCAATCTGAATGTGCTTGCGATCACACAGTTCCATGGCGTCCCAACGAGCATAGTCCATAAACTCAGGCTTTGAATCAGGGTGGAATTTGGCAGCAATACGCTTGACACCGTGGTCATCACCGTATTGAATCAGAGTTCGCCACACAAGCCAAATTGCTTGCTTGAGACCATCAGCAGCATTACGCACTGTGTTGTCTTGAATGATTTGGTTGGGTGTCAGAGCCAGTTGTAGTTTGACGCCTGAGTTGCCTGGAGCCATAACTTCTGGATTGAATGTGTCCTGCGGTGTGGTCATACCAATCATGGCCATGGTATCTTGTTGGATACGGGTCATAGCAACTTCCAAGAACTGCAAGTTGCCTGACGGTGCTGGCATTGGGTAAATGTCTTTTGATGGATCAAACTTGGAATCAAGAATAAAGATGGCTGCTTCGCCGTCTTGCATCATCTCAAAGTCCACACGGTCTGGTTTGACACCAATACGCGGAGTTGCTGTCAGCAAGCCCAATTGGATTTCTGCACGAGCAGCCGATGTGTTGTATTCCTGCATTGGGATTACGGATTCAGCAATGCTCATACCGTAGAAGTTGCCTGGCAATGGCTTTGGACACAAGTTAGCAACAGGGATGAACTCAACTTCTCTGGCACTGATAATGTAGCTGCCGGAGTAAATCAATTCAACCAACTCTAATTCACCGTCACCGTCGATGTCGTAGCGGTTCCAAACGGTCACAACGGATACTTGGCGTGAGTCTGGGTCAGCACTTGCTGCTGAACTCACAGGAATACCCATGACAGGCACTGAGTCTCTAGCGTGGATAGCAAGGTTGTTCAGCACTGAACCTGCTTGATACGCACCGTTCATATTGTATTCAGCATGTCGACGGAACTCTTCCACATCAATACCAGGATACAGGTCCACGGCTTCTTGAATCGTCATTGGATCATAGTAGCCACAGAAAGGCTGATCTTCCATACGAGCCACAGTGGGATCACAGATCCAATAGTGTTGTGCAATAGGGTGGAACTTGATGTAGAGATTGTAGCCAGTTAGTTTGTAACGGGCTGAGTAAATGGTGTTGCGAGCAATGGCGTCATTTAAGAGTTCTTGCTGTTCGCCCAACAAACCTTCAAACTGTTCAAAGCCACGGGCTTCTACATCTTCTACAGTTTCGTCTTCGGGCAAGTTGGCCATGTTGGCAATGCGATTGTCCAACTCAGAGCGGAATGTGTTTTGTTGTTGTTCTTGTAAAGCCTGAGCCATTTCGGCCATTACGGCTTCCATGTTGACATTGATGCGTCTACGACTTTGGCGTGCGGGTGTCAATCCTGAATCAATGGCCTGCTGTTCAAACGCACGAAGTTCATCAGCTGTGCCTTGTGTCTCAACATAACGCATGATGGGCTCACGCACTGGCTTGATCATCATCATACCGTTTTTGTGCATAGCAGCATCCATGATCCAACGCTCTAATACAAAGTGCGGATCATTCATTTCGTTAATGACATGACTGACCATATCAGTGGCTTGTCGTGCTGCTTCAGCGTCCCATTCATTTTCGGGCACAAAGTCAAAGTTCACTTCACCATTGGGGGCAATACCCTTGGTCATAACAGCAGTGGCATAATCCACTACGGGTTTAACTGAAGGGTGAATATAGTCAATGCCGTTGACCGGTGCAGTAGAGTCAGTAACTGCCAAACATAGATAGTGGTAGTCTGACGCACGGTTAACAGCGTTCTTTGTGCCGAGATAACGCAGGTAAGATGCCATCTTGACATCCATTTGGTTCTTCATACGCACAAAGTTGGCATTTATTTTACGGTTCTGGTTGATATTCTCAACCGGGATGTTTTTGATATCAAGCATCGCAGGCGTTTTCCTTATTGCTTATTTAGCGTCAGGGGTTTTAGTGGGTGGTTTAGGGGCTGGGTCCTGCTTCTTCTTACCAAAGATAGCGTCCCAGTTGTCTCTAAATTGATCTCGCGGTATTTCAAACGGTCGGGGATTAGATCCTTTGCCCATGTTGTGTCCTTATTGTAGTATAATTTTGGGCCGTTTTACTTCTTGCAAGTGGCAGGCTTGGCACACAATGGGTTCTTCATCTTCGGGCAATTTGTAGATGTCTATGGTGATGCCTGCTGCTTCGCAAGTATCACGCATGGCATTCATGTGTGCTTCACACAGCACAGTGGCATTGCCTTCCCGGAAGTCCACAAGGTATTCAGCGTTGGGCACTGCGTTCCAGTGCTGTCCGTATTCATCAATTTCTTTCATATTGGTTCATTTCTTATACTTTAATATTAGGAAGGTTCGCATGGGGTTGTCATCGCCAGGCGCAACTTCGTTTAGGAATTCATCAAAGGTCATACGCTGACCGTTGATCATCCACTGTTGCTGATTGCGAGCCAGTGCGTGATTGTAGGCTTGTTGCTGTTGAGCATACATTTGTGCAGCGTGATTTTGGCTCCATTGCTGATTCTGGTTGTATTGATTGGCCAGGCCACCTAATTGATTCAGCAAGGGTTGAGCAGCAGCACTATAACTCTGCGAGGCAGTGCTGCTATCGAATATGGACATTCCCATGATGTTTCCTAACAAGTTCATAATGTATTTAGCATAATGTTAGGAATCCGGTGTATAAGTTCTCTTCCACGCCGGAGTGTTTTCATTTTCTGTGCGACGACGATAACGCTCACGCTGTGCTGCCATTCTTTCTGCTGGTGTGCGATCATCCCAAGGTTCACACCAACCGTTGAGGCAACCCAACAAAGCATAGCGGGCTGAGTCAATACAGTCATCGGGATCTGAGAAGCGACCTCGATCATCCACATGGTAGTTCTGTGCTTCATTTAAGAATTCCACACAGTTCTCATTGATGTGTAGACTACCAAAGTCAATCATTTGTCGCATGATGTTGATACCATAACTCTTGTGGTTGGTCTTGCGACCTTGTGAGTCCGGTGGGTTCATTGCTGGGTCCGCAAGCACATTGAGTTCGTATTGTTCAAACAACTCTCTGATGGAGTTTGAGGACATAGTATAGCGGCCCGGTGTTGAAGCATCGGGCGGGAGAACGATTGGGGTTCCAAACACTTCTGGACGCAACAGGTGGTTGATGTATTGGCTTGGGATGGCTTCATCCACTCCTTGCACAACAATCTGCCTATGCAGCCACGCTTCTCGTTCATATGGGTCCCAATACATCAGAGTGATAACAGTCTTGTCATTGACTAATCCCAAGTCCAATGCAATGATCCGTTGGATATTCGGCATCGTTCGGAAATTAAAATCTCCAGGAGCGTATGTGGGCCATGAACTAACCTGGAACACAGCACCTTTGCCCATGATAGGCCGCCCTTGGATACGAGCCTCGCGTTCGTGCGGAAGATAATCTCGCTCCAATTGGGCTCGCGTTGATGCGAGTAGGAAGGGCTCTCCCCAAGGATCATATTCTGGCACATCGCTCCAGGCCACACGAATGAAGTCATAACCCGACTCACGATTCCAGAACTTGGAGACGAGTCCGTTAAGGCCCTTAAGCGGCGTAAACGAGCAAAGAACCATGCCTTGTGTTGTAGCAGTTCGGGTGACAATTTCTGAGAAGAAGTCATCGGGTGGTTGTTCATCAAATACCGCCAAATCAAGTTTGAAGCCCTGCAGTTGTCGGACTTCTTGTGTGTAGTTAGCAAACAGCAAATAACTCTTGCCACCCGACGCATGTCGTATCTCACATCCAATACAGTTTGCACCATCATTACGCATGGTATCCAGCACAATGGCATCACGAGGTATGGCACCTGTGCCCAGTTGTTCTGTCAGTTTGATGTCTGGTGAGCCCAAGAGTTCTTGCTGTAGAACCAGTGCTACCTGACTCCAACCTTCACCAGCAACCATCACAGTAACAGGCTTGTCAAAACGCTTGCCTGGCCACCATTCGGGATACTGTCCTGTTAGATGCATTGCAGTTTCAAAACAGGTGCTAACAGTTTTACCAATACGGTTAGCAGCAAGGATGCCACGACGATCTGTAGTAGTAGCAAAAAACTTTACTTGGTGTTCAAACGGACGGAAATACCGTAGTTGATTGTATCGCATGTCTTCAGACACAGCAATAGCAAGGTCTTGTAGTTTGAGTTGCTGGTCAGTGGTAAGCACGGCATATTCACAAGGATCTATACCGTGCTCATCGCAAATCCAACGCACTGCTCTACGCATTAGAACACTGGGATTCAGCATTGATTACTCCCAGGCTTGTCTAATGAGATCTAAATGATATAGTGCTCTAGCGAGATCAGCAATCTCGCGTGTGTCTGCGGGCCATGTGTCTGGATTGGCAAGATCAATGCCCGTCGGCTTGTTTAGGCAGTTCATCAATCGTTCATTTACCAGGCGCATTGAGTGCTGTAGTTGTCCAGGAAATTTGACTACAAACGCCTCGCGGTTCGCTGCCATGACCTTTTGCTGGATCTTGGTGTCGTCCGCCAGGCGTGCTTCTACAGCCGCTCTAATGTCCGCATCACGCACATCTTTGCGGATATCACTCATTGCCTAAATCCCATGGGTTGATAGCTGCCTTCTGATCCAAGGAGATGAAGTCGCGATCCACATAACGAATCCATTGGTTAGAGTCGTTGTAGCGGAAGGTCTGCATCATAGCTCGCAAGCGTCGGCCAATGGGTGTGAGTGTGCCGTCCTCACGCTGAACAATTTGCTCGCCAGTGCGTGGGTCAACCCACTTGATGATCTCTGGACGAACCTTGCCCCACTTGTCGATCTTTTCGCCAAATGGTCGTGGCTCAATAGGTCCTAACACTTCATAGGTGATCACACCGTTCTGATACTTGCGGAATGTGCAGTGCATCTTGCGACCCTGAGCATGATACTCTGGATCTGAATGTGGCACAAAGGCAGTGAAGAATTCGTTTTGAACCAGGCTGCGGTCAGGAATCTCCTTGCTTCGCTCTGGAAGAACCTTCATTGGCTCTTCGGGCACAAGGTCAGTTTTTTCAAGGTATGGATTGTCTCGGCCCAAGAACGCTGGATCAACATCCTCACCGTTGAGCACATCCATGGCCACCTGATATTTGAGTTTGTTGGCACGGCCTTTTAGACTCAGCACAATGCCAGTTTCGTCGAACACAAAGCGTTCAAGTTCTTTGGCTGTGGGGAAGTCAGTCATGAGACCTTCTAGGTCATATTCGACCCGGGTGGCTTGTTGTGCTTGTAAGTCTTTCTTAGGTGCTGCTGCTGCCTTGGTGGTAGGCTTGACAGGTTTTGCGGGCGTTTCGTCAGCCCAAGGGTTGGTGGTTTGATCGCTCATATCATTTCCTTTCAGTGTAGATCAAAAAACAGCAGGATCCCAATTGACCCTGCTGTGTTAATGGCTGTTAAGCCTTGTTGCCTTTAGTAGGTCCGCGTCCGACATTGACATCGGACTTTAGCCCTTCCACTGCGGCGTCGCGGAAGCCTTTCATCTTGCGTCCACGGTTAGACAATGCGTCTGTAACCATGTTGGCAATAGCACTACGCTCTGAACCTGTCTTGCTTTTGGCATCCATGAAGTCATTACGCTTGCTGGCGGTTCCGGCGTTGCCAGTTGTAGGGCCACGCTTTTGGTTAATGGCGCGGCTTTGTGGGTTGGTAGTAGATGTTCTCATATTAGATTACTCCTGGTGTGACATACACATTGCCAGTGGCACTAGCGCCAGCAACGGACACATAAACATTGCCTTGAACATAGGCACTGTCTAACTTGATCAGCACTTGTTGAGCAGGGCCAACAACAACGCCTAAACCATTGAATCCTGATGTAGGAACAATAGCATTGGTGTCCAGTGCTTCGTAACTGGTGCTGACAGTGACCACATTGGCTGTGTCAGGATTGAATACCAGCAATGCGTTGGGCAGGCCCGATGAACCTGGCTCAATCGCTGTAGATGTATCAGTAGAGTCATCGGCGTAAGCAACGACGCCTGATGCTCCAATTGGGGTGAATGGGAATGTCATTTCGTGGCGTTCCTATTAGTATTGTTTACGGGGACCGTAGTTGATGCCTTCGGTAGAACCTGCGGCAACTGGTCGGCTACCACGGCTTACTGCACCATAACTTGTGCCACCACCCTGACCAACACGGATTGAATCTGGGTTAGCGGGCTTCTTGACAGCAGTTCCGCCTGGTCCGCGATTCTGTGAACCACGGTTGATTGAATCACGCACTGAACCTTGAGCAGGCACTGCGGGAGTGGCTGAGGTTGGCGGGCGACGATATGCTGCTTTGGTTACTGAACTTGACGGTGTGCCAGGATTGTGGCATTGACCATCATTGCCTCGAGTAGGTCCACGACCTTTGTTTACAAGGCGGCCATCGTTTGAGTGTCCTGACCATTGGTTGCCGGACACGGGCTGACGCTTGGACGCCATCTTTTCCATGCCGTCAAAGTTCATGTTGGTGTCAGCCTGAGTTTTTGCTGGTTTCATTTTTGTTTTCCTTTTGACTTCGAAGTCGGTTTCTTAGATGCCGCCGCACGCTTGGTAGAGTAGGCTATGGCCACGGCTTGCTTTGAGGGCTTGCCAGCAGCAATTTCCTTCTCGATGTTTTCCTTGAAGGCCTTCTTGGATGTTGATTTGATTAACGGCATAGTGTTATTTAGTGTTTTGCGTTTAGACCGGCTATTTGGGCTATGGCTTCAGCAAAAGCAGCCTGTTTTTGTGCAAGAGCATCAGCACTGTCTACATTGGTGATCTCTTGTTTGTCAGCGATCATCTTGTTCATAAACGCTTTGTCATAGTCCCGCACACCGTTCCAGTCTTCACGATGTATGGCCATGACATAGTTCTGTGCCAACAGTTCGCCATAGGTTTTACCAGCCTGTGCTTCAATGTTGTCCATGAGATCTTCAATTTTGATCTTGGTAGTAGAACCTTTGGGGCGTCCTGAGCCTGGACGATAGCCGCCACGACTGGGTGCCTTCTTGCGAGGCTTTACGGGTTGATCTGATTTCTTTTCCGTTGTCATGTAGATATTTAGTCTTTTGGGTAGATGTGGCGTTTTTACAACACAATAACCCGCCAAAAAAATGTAATACTTTGGGTTTACATTGACCCAATATTCCAGATCGCTTATAATAAGCACATGTTCAACGCAATTAGGAGATTGCAAAATGGCAAAAGCAAAAGCACTTACCCCACAGCAATGGGAATCCGCTCTCACCGCATTGAAGGCCATGGGCCCAGCAGAACTCAAACGCATTCATATCAAGCAGACCAAAATGGCAATCAAGGACATGCCAGAGTTGGCAGATCAATTCCAGGCATTGTTGGCAAAACAGCAAGAAGAACTCAAGCAGTTGGAGGCCGCAGAATGATTTACTTGGCATTCATGACTCTGGGTTGGATTGGCTTCTTGGCTGGTGTTTGGGGTTTGCTCAAACTTTGGGTTGGCCGCTGATATTGCTAAATACATCATGGCAAAAGGTAAACCAGTTCAAACTCCACTTGGTGTATTCGCATCAGTGTCGCAAGCAGCCAAGGCACATCACTGCGACAAAGGCACCATACTACGCTACATTGAGGTAGATCCTGACAAGTATCGAGTGTTGGATCGACCTCCTGCAGCAGCAAAGAACATTCCCATATCAGCAGGTTGGACACAGTATAGATCAATGACACACGAAGAGTCTGATGCTTGGTATGAATCTTGGTGTCGTTCACAAGGATTAGATCCCAACACAGATGCAGCAGGAGATGCTTTTTTTGATGCACTAGATTCAGTGGGTTCAATGCCACAGGAGACCGAAGATGTGGCGGAAGATTGAACCTGTCGTAGATTGGTTGATTACACAATGGAGTAAACCCATGAGTTATATTTGGATTAGTGTTATTATTGGTATCATTGCTGCTATACAAAACGCACCCTTATGAAGCAGCCAAAACTAAAGAATTATTTTGTAGCAATTTCGCCCGATGAGTATGTTCAGTTTGAGCAGAGTCGAGAGTTGGCAGTCAAGCCCGCAACTATTGATATCATGACCGGTTCTATGACCGGGAGACCTTTTTTGTATTTGAGTGCTCGTCCTGACATTGCGGACAACATTGTGCGTGAGCACTATCGTTATTCGGGACCTGTGTTTATACTGCGTGTTGCGGCTGAGTATGTGGATCGCGGTAGACTGCGTTTAGCAGAGGGTGCCACACAAACTTGGCAATATGATCAGAGTTTGAGAATACCTGAATGTGGTGTTTATCGCTACGAAATGCCAGAATAAAGTCCGGTGTCATCTGACATGGTAGATCCTGGGTGGGGGATTGCCGGCACACCCACCCAACTCCCTTAAATAGGGATCATGAAGTATCAAGTTCAAAACATCTATCGTAGGCGGCGCACCAATCCGCCTGTGTGGGTCCACGGAGTTATGAGAACAGTGGAGATCGAACCTGAGGTTGTGTCTTGGTATCAGAATTGGCAATCAACTCAATCTGCCAAGGAGTGCCCTCGCACAGACGATTCCAACGACCCAACATTGCTTCACTCAAATCACGACCATGTGCCATCTGGTCAATCATATCCACGATAATGTCCTGTGGTGAGTAGTATTGCCCGCGTGTTGACTTGCGAAAGTCTGGCATTGGGGTAATAAACCAAGTGGCACAATCTGGATCCATGCGACTGATATCCAATATAGTTTCTGCTATGTGTGTTAGCCAATGCTTGAGGCGTTCGTATTCTCGGACATCTTGTTTGATGTAAACAGTTGCGTAATTGACCCCGGGGCGAGGTTCCATTGTTTTCTTTGATCGATAATAAAAAGTTGCCATAAGTGAGTTTCCTTTCCCACTTATTTAGTCTATTTAGGTAATTTTGGTGTCTTGACATTCCGAAATCCAAGGTATATCTATTTGGCGTAGTGCATCTAATTCTGTTGATCCCAACCATTTGATATAAGCATTGTGCGGAACGCAAAACAAGCCCCAATGAGGGCCACGCTGTTGAACTTTGCATTCACATTGACTGTGGTCTATTTTAACCCGTTTTTTGAATTTCTTTTTACTCATTTGGTTTCTACTCCAGAGAACTGCGGCAATATAATGGTATAGTAGTGTAATAGTGTATAACAAGGAAACATTACTCGTATACTCCCATATCAAGTTCAATCACAAATCCAGTTTGTCTTCTAACTTCAGCACAGAGTTCATTTGTATCAATGACCTTGTCAGCACACCAACCGTCATGTATCCACAAATGTCTCACACATTCTCGTTTCAAATATTTCCTAATTACTCGTCCTATTTGTTCTTCGAGTTCTCGATATAAACCACTTTTATCTCTTCCACTTAGTCTCACACGAACTTGATTACCACGACAGTTAATCATAAACCTCTCAGGAAATAGTGGCTTTAATATCTTCCACATCTCACGAATATCTTCTCGAATTGCTGTGATAGTATCATTGGCTCGTAATGCATCAATTGCTCTATAGTTGTAGTTCAATTGCTGAAGTATTTGGCTATAGGAGTTCTTTGAGATATAAGCCCCGTGCAGCATGGCATTGATAGTGCTTTTTACATCTGTAGTAGAGATATCGCACTGCTGGGCAATTTGCTGTCGAATTTCACTGCGATTTTGAATGTAGTGTGAGAGTGCCGGGGCGGCAAAATCTGGATTGAGTTTTTGTGCTCGCTGTAGCAGCAAACTGGGTGCTGCGGCCTCTATGTCATAGTTGTAGCGATATCCGTGATTGGCCAGTAGCGGTCCTCGTATATCACGAGCAATAAACTGCACAGGATTGAATTCTCTGTTGCTTTTGGTTTCGTATTCAAACTTACCTGTGGCAATTTGCTGTTCGAGTTCGGGATCTACAGTGGGCACAAAGTTAGTAAGTCCCAGTAGGCCTTTGAGTTTTACAACACCGGGTGCATTTCTGCGATATTGCTTGCACACACCTGTTTGATAGTTGTAATAATCGTCCACAGTGATCAGCAACAAGTCTTTGAGATAGCGACCCAAAGGTTTGGATGTGTCGCTAAAATGTCGATACATCTCATTTCGGGCTATCCACTTTGGTGTGTTGCGGATATGTAGTTCAACAAAGTTTAAGGCTTTTGTTGCTGTGCGGCGGATTCTTGGATCCGAAAAATTTGGTTGATATAATGCCATAGATCTTTCTTTCATAATGTGCCTTTCAAGCACTATTATTTAGCAATGTGCCGCAGAAGTCAAGATTTAATTTAGCCAATGACATTGACTTGATTTTCTAAATATCCTATACTACATACATAGCAACTACCCTTGGGGTTCAAAGTGAATATAGAAAGACTTATGGATAGATTACGAGTTCAAAGCCTAATACAGCGTCTGCGTAGAGAGCACGGAGATGCTGAGGCTTGGGCTATTGTGCGTGAGGCTTTCGAAATCGAACTGCGTGTGCCCGAAGAAAAACGCAGGCAAAAAAAGCCAGTTTTGTCGGAATCCGCTAAATAGTATAGTCGGTGCTGAGAGAATGTCGTCAATCGCGGCGGTGTTCTTAAACGCAGAGATAGGTTGGGTCTCCCTCTAAGCCATCCTTAAGGTAAAGTGTAAGGGTAGATCTTTTGGAGTTCCTTTCAAGTTTGTCTGATAATGTGCCATTTTTTATCAGGTCCTATACCAACCCCAGCACCGACAACTTACAAACAAAAAAGCAGCCTCCGGGCTGCTTTTTTATGACTTCTTCTTTTTGTATCTGTCGTTTTGTCGCATGACTTTGTGCACCACATAACGATCACCCAGGATCAAATGATCGGGATTGATACAAGCAGGGTTTGAGCAAGTATGCACTACCATTTCATCTTGGCCAAGTTCACGCTGCCACTTCATACGACCAGCAATGCGATGTGTAGTGGCCATGATCTTTTGGTCATCTGTTACACGCCAAGCACCAATCATACCATAGCCTTGGCGATGCTTGTTGCCTGTGTATTCAATACAGCCTGTTGGCATTTCCTGTTGTTTGCTGCTCCATTGAACAAGGTCAATCAACAAATCACCTACGCGGTGCAGTTCATTTCTAGGACGGGGTTTGCGGCTCATATAATCTCCTTGATATACTTAGTTAAACTAAATATACACATGAACAAATGGACTTGGAGACCCGCAACTGGCAATGATATTGATCCTATTGTCAAAATTGCTATCGCACACTTTCAAACTGAGATTGATCAGTTATTCACACCCGATCCCATAGCATATTCACGCAACTTGACGCATGCTGTTGTTAACAGCTTTTATCTGCCGGCAACAGAAATGTTGTGGGTATGCGAACAAAACAACCAAATCATTGCTTATGTGTGGGCACATAGATCCACAGCACCGTGGTCAGATGATCCCATGTGTGCTGTGCGTATGGTTCATATAGACCTAAGTCTACCAGGCCGCGATCGTGTGCGACTGGTATCAGAGATGATTGAAATTTGGGAACGCTGGGCACAAATGAGCGGAATCCCTGTGATCTGCAGCACAACAATGCGTGGAGATCAACAGGGATTTCTCAAAATACATCAACGCTGTGGCTATGATGTAAGGGGCTCCTTTGCGTATAAGAGGCTTACTTTGTTACCAAACCAATCACAGCACCCAACAGTATTGTGATTATGACTCCGGACCAGCCAAGGTAAGTTGCGAGTTTATTACTCTGTTCTTTTTGTAGTTTTTCTTGTATGTCTAACAAAGTGCCTTTGATATCTTTGAGCACTTCATCTACTTCATCAAACTTACGAATCAATTGTGTATATCGTTGACTGCATAGGTCTACATGCAGTTGCAGGTTTTCGCTTTCACCCTGCACGGTTTCAATTACATCGTTGCTCATGATAGTGTCGAGTCTAACATCCAAATGTGTTTTGCCAACGCCAAGATGCGATCTTGTGCGTAATTGCCAATAGGTTCATGCCCTTCTGCGTTAGCAATAACCATCAACTCCTCATAGCAGCCTTTCAAATGTTCTAAGTTATCTTTAACTGTAGACAAAAGATCATCTGCTGAACCTTTGACATCTTCATCTTCAATGTGGCTGTCTAATACTACATCATTCAAGCAGTGAGGCATAAACTCACCAATACTGCGTAGCAGTTCAGCAATGACATCAATTTCGCCTTGTAGTTCTTCGTAAATGCCTTTGAGCAATTCGTGATCGCTGTGGAAGTTGCGACCCATAATGTTTACATGGGCTACATGGCTACGGAAATAGGCCACAAAGTTGTCGTTGAATACTTGTGTTAGTTGTTCTGCTGTGTTCATATATTACCTAATGGTTGGTGGCTGCATTCTACGACGACGCAGTTCTTCATCTTCACCGGCGTTGAGTCCACCACTGTATGTTAGTGCTCCAAGACCAATGCTGGCTTTGCCAAGCATACCTGCGTTTTGCATTACTTTCTGAGCAGCAATTTCACGCATCTTGGTAGCCATTTCCATGCCCTTTTGGATCATAGTTTGCTGTTGAGCAGCAGCCTGTCTTCGGGCCATTTCACTTAGCATAGGATTACCAGCAACTTGTGAAGGCGTAGGTGCAATTGGGCCTGTAGATACTACTTGTCGAGCAGCGGCTTGTGTGCCTTTGCCCATAGCACTCAGTGCTTGTTGTGTGGCAGTTGGAGGCGGTAGTCCATGTGCCAATGCAGCAGCATCAGCAGCAAGACCTGTGATTGGGCGTGCCACATACTGTTTAGCAATGTTCATCGGCAACTGCTTCAATGCTGGAGCAGCGGCTTGCACAGCAGGACCAACATAAGGAGCAGCCTTGTAAGCACCGTAAGCAGCACCACCCGCAAGGGCAGCACCACCTGCACCAAGGGCTACTTTTTCACCAGTGCTCATTGGCTCTTCTTCTAATTGAAGTCCACTACCACCAGGAACACCGCTTTGTTGTTGAGCAAGGAACGCCTTGATTTGATCATCAGTTGTTCCATCCTCAACTTCAAGAGTAAAGCGTTCGCCGTTTTGTTCTACTGTGACTCGTTCCATTACTGAACCTTTTCACGCTTGATAATGCGAATTCCGCCGCTGCCTTGTTGGCCGCCTGCACCAAAGGTCCAGTCATTGCGTCCAGCCTTGTCATAACGCTGTAGGATAGTGCGTAGTGCATCCAACGCTGCCAAACGGTCTTCAACTGGTGCAGTTCTGTCATTAAACGCACCAGCGGCTTGTGTATACATCTTAACATCGATATCGCTTTGTGGACCTTCGAAACGCGGAATGTTAGCAAGAATGTTATAACTTAACACATTGAGACGCTTGATAGCCTTTGATCCTTCTGTGCTCTTGCCAAAAGCGGCTGCAACAGTATCATAACCAGCACCAATAGAACTACCAGTAGATTTCAAAATCTCTTGGTTGATTTGTTCCATTAGTCCATAAGTGCGATCAGCAAAGCCTTGATTCTTGATGTCAGTTGCTACTTGCTGTCCTTCTGCAGCAGCACCTGGTTTGAGTCTTTCACGCTGAACAACAGCACCAGTTTCAATTGCTGCTTTACCAGCGGCTGTGCTTAGTTCTTGACTTGCGGCTCGTTGAGCAGGTGTTCCTCCAGCAACAGCACCAACGCTTGGAACGCCAGCAGCAGGACGAGCAGCAGGTGCAGGGGCTGGTATTGCTTGTTGTTGTGCCAATTGTTGTGGGCTTACAGGACCTGCTTGAGGAACTGCTTGAGGAACTGCTTGAGGAACTGCTTGAGGAACTGCTTGCGGAGCAGGGGCTGCTTGTGCTGCAGGAGCAGGTGCACTTTGAACAGCAGGTTGCGGTTGAGCACCACGCACACGGGCTTTGTATTCTTCTGGCAACGGACCATATGTTGCTTCAGATTCAGCAATGATCTTCTCACGAGCAGCAGCACTGGCAGTAGGACCAGCATAGGCCAACTTGTTGTTGAGTTCTTGAATCTGGCGTGTGTTCATATCACCCAGGGTGCCAGCACTGGCTTGTGGGCGGAACCCTGTCATTGGCTTGCGGCCTTTGTCAGTTTGGATATAACTTGTGCCTGTGCGTTCGTCTGTGATCAGACGACCAACTTCGCCAGTTTTGTCGTTGACATAACTGCCACCAACAATGTTGAGTTTCTGCACACCTGTGGACACGCCAGCCAATGACTTGGCATCTAAGCGAGCACCTGTTGTGGCATCGTAGCCTTCAATAGGCAAGCCATCAGCACGGGTCTTGACTAACACATTGCGGGCTTCGCCTGTTTTGGGATCTGTAACAGTTGTTGACGACCATTTGGCACCAATGCCCAGTTTGGCTTCTTCGTCTTTGACAGCGGCTTCCATGCCCATCAAACCAAACAGGATACGACGACCCCAAGAACCTTCTTCGCTCTTGGATTTCATCATTTTGGCAATTTCGTTGAAGTTGCCCGATTGCATTGCTGCTTGCATTTTCTCTTTGACAGCGGCTTCTTGATCTCCACGATCGCCTTCCATTAGACTCAAACGGCTGGCTTCACGACCAGCAAGTCTGCGGATCTCAGGAGGAAGATTTGTGTCATTACGCAAGGCCAAAAACTTGGCAGGATCAGTTCCTGCTTGCGACCACATATCACCAATGTTAGGAGCAGCAGCAGGTTGTGGTGCTGGTGCAGGTGCTGTTTGTGGAGCAGGTTGTGGAGGCATTTGTGCTGGACCAGCAACTTGCACACCAGGACCTGGTTGTGGCAACTGTGGCATTTGAACAGGAGGCTGTGCTTGTGCCACAGGCTCTGATGGCATGCCAGGCATTTCAGGAACTACGCTGGCCTGCTTGCGAACCAACTTACCATTGACCATTTCAAAATCACCAGCCATAGCAGCAGGCATTTCTTGAGACTCGGGCTCAAAACTGCGAGTAATCTCGGGAGCAGCAGGTTCAATTGCTGTGGGCTCTGGCATAGCACCTGGTGCAGGTGTGGGTTGTTGTGCGTCTAATTCTGGGATAGCAGGACCAGCAAGTTTCGCAGCCTCTTCGGCTTCACGACGCTTGCGTTCTTCTTCGTCCTCTTCCATTCCATAACTTGGCGGCATGTAATCAAATTGAGTAAAAGCCATGTGCCTATCCTTAAATGAACTTCAAGCCAAGGCTTGTGTTTGTTGTTTGTGTATTGGTGCCTGTTGGGCCCAAGTTATAACTCTGTGCAGGTGTTCCAAAGATCACACTAGCATATTTGTTGTAAAGATCCTGTGGAACCATTGAAGCACTGACTTGTTGTCCTGCGGCACCAACTGCTTGTCCCAGACCACCTTGACCAAACTGTGCCAAGTTTGTGGCTGCTGAGGCACGCTGTCCTGCGATGTCTTTGAGCACACCAGCAGCGGCTTGTTGCTGTGCTGCCATGGCCTGTTGAGCCAACTGTGTTTGAGCCAATGCACTTCGTGCTGAACCCAAGTTGCCCATACCACCAAACTGTGCTTGTTGTGCTGCCAAGTTCTGCATGTATTGGCTTTGAGCAGGTGCCAGTGCGGCTTGTAATTGCTGTTGTTCGTATTCAGGAGTGAATAGGCTTTGTAGGCCAGTGATACCTGTGCGTAATGCTGATTCACCTGTTTCACCTAATACAGTGCCTGCTTGTCGTGCTGTGCCTGCTAACTGCTGTGCGGCATTGGTCACGCCAGGAGCACCCTGTTCGTATAGTTGTCCTGCACCACGCACTGCCTGTTCGTAGGTAGGAGCAATGGTGCCGGTGAAGAACTGGTTTTGTGCCTGTATTTGTTGACGCTGCTCGGGTGTCATTTCAGGAACGGTGACATTAGTTCCACCTGATTTTCCAAAACTCATTGCTGATCTCCTTGTATTTCAATATTTAGTGTATTCATAGTTTTTGACTCTTTTCAACGCACTTTAGGTGCTATAGGACCACCCACTGTGCTGAACTGTTGTAGATACTGGTTCAGGTCAATAGGAGTATACATCTGCTGTAAGCCCCAAGGCTGTGCAGGTGCTGGCACTTGATTGTAAAGTGCTTGATCGAATGTTGGGCCTGGTTGATATGGATGGTTGCCCCAGTAATACTTGCTTTGAACACTGTTGGTGTTCTGATAGTATGGCTCAGGCATAATCCAACCTGGGTTCAATCCTGGCAGTTTCAGATCTGGCAAACGCTTGAATGCCAACGGATCAATCGGACCCCAGCCCTTCCAGGTTTCTGGAGGCACCACAGGATCCGGTAGCGGCACATATGGACCAGGATCCGGAGTTTCAGGTTCAGGCTCCACATCGTGGTGAGGAATGTCGTCCTCGGGCTCCACAATAGGAGGTTCAACAGGAGGAGTTACTGGTGGTGTAACCGGAGGAGTTACTGGTGGTGTAACCGGAGGAATAACAGGTGTTACTGGAACAACTGGTTTTTCTTCTTCAGTTGGTGTGCCAGGCATAGTGCCACCACCTGTGCCTGTGCCGGTTCCTGTGGCGGAACCGCCACCAGTGCCTGGGATAGTTCCAGTGCCATCGCCTGTTCCAGGGATGGTTCCTGTGCCAGTTCCTGTGCCGGTTCCGGGCACTGTAGGTGTAGTTGTGCCACCACCTGTGCCTGTGCCGGTTCCTGGAATCACAGGAGTTACTGGAACAACTGGCTGCTCTTCTTGAGGTGTGCCTGTGCCTGTGCCTGTGCCTGCACCAGGAGTAGTAGGAGTTGTTGGCTGTGTAGGTGTAATTGGTGATGTTGATCCGCCACTTATTGTGCCCCAATTTGGATTTGGATGCAGCAATCCACCTTGTGCTGTGTAAGTTCCATACGGAGTGCTATACACAGTAGAGCCATCAGGCATGTAAATCGGAGTAACACTTGGACTCCAACTCAAAGCTGGAGGAATATTGCTTGGAGTTGTAGGTGTAGTAGGAGTTGTTGGCTGTGTGCCAGTTCCTGGTTCTGTAGGTGTTACAGGTGTGGTAGGAGTTGTTGGCTGTGTAGGAACAGTAGGAGTTGTAGGTGTAGTCGGCTGCACCGGTGTTGTAGGTGTAGTCGGCTGTGTAGGAGTTGTAGGTGTAGTTGGCGCTGGCGGCGTAGGTGTTGGAAGCACCGGGGTTGGCACTGGAACATACGGCTCTACAGGTGTTGTAGGAGTTGTAGGAGTTGTAGGAGGAGCCAGTGGCGGTGGTGTAACCGGAGCAGGCTCAACCGGAGCAGGAGGCGGGGTAGTCGGCGTTGTTGTTCCGCCACCAGTTCCGGCACCTGTATCTGCGGGAATAACAGGAGTAGGAATTACAGTAGCAGGAGGTGTAGTTTGCCCAGCGCCTGGGGTTGCTTCTGTTTCAGTTGCGGTGCCACCGGCAGACGAAGTTGCTGTATCACCAACATTTGGTGTATCCCATAGTCCTGTGTCTGAGTTGAATTTCCACTGAACGCCATCAGGATCTTCGTAAATGCCATTACCAATTGGCTTGAGCACACCCTTTTGAATTTGCTCTTCAATAACAGTATTGGCTTGTTTTGCTGCATCTTCATAAGAGATACGGCCTTCTAGATATCCTCTAACAGCCGAGTCAATTCTAGCACGAGCATCTGCTGGAAGTTTTGCTGCCATCTGATTGTCAACAGTGATATCCAATCCTGTTTCCATAGCACGCTGGTAATCACTCAACAGCACAGTCTTGCCTGAATCCAACACAATTTCAGGACCGTCGGGACCATTGTAAATTGTGCCAGGTGCAGAATCACTAAAGCCTGTGCTGTTGACATTGGCTGTGCGTGGAGGAGCATACAATACATTGCCATTGCCATCAATGATAGTGCCTCCAGCGTCCTGGAAACCAATGCGTCCATCTGCCATTTCCACCGCAGTTGTGCCTTCAGGAGCATAGCGTTGATTGCTGGCCAACACAGTGGCATCTGGATAGATTGCCTGATTACCAAATGTTCTTGTTAGATTTGACACCATGGTAGTCTGCGAACTGGCTGTCATGCGACTGGCAGCATCAGCAACAGCAGGATTTACACCTGATGCTTTGAGCGTTTCTGCTACTTGTGCTGGGCTGAGACCTTGTTGTGCTAATTGACGAGCATCTGATGCCACAAACTCCAAGTCAGCAGCAGTGCCCGATAAACGCTGTGTCAACGGAGCACTGGCTTCTGCGTAAGCCTGTTGTGTAGCAGTTGGGTAGATAGCACTTACGCCATATCCACGCATTTGTTGTTCAATGCCAGCAGCACTGTATCCTTGACTAGCAAAACTTGCAGCACGAGTAGCAGCCAGGTCTGATGCACCATCAGCAACCAGCACTGCTTTGATTTGTGCCTGGTTAAGACCTTGTGCTCGTAAGTTAGCAGCGTCCTGACTTAGGAACTTGACATCTTCATTGTATGTGCCCGACTGTTGTGCCTGGAACTCTTGGTTTAGAGTATCCATTGATGTTACACGATAGTTGCCCGACGCATCTTTGACAATAGGAGTAGCAGCAATCAACTTGTTGATACCGGCAGTATCATTCTTGGCCAGCATGGCTTCTACATCAGTGCCAGAGGCTTGCAGTGCAGCAATTTTACCAACATCAAGTCTGGCATTTGTAGCGTTGACCAGGGCAGTTTTGCTTAGATTACTGTTGGCAGCAGCGTCAGCAGTGCCAGAGTTGGCCAGGCTGCTGATTGTGTATTGGTCCAGATCTTTCATCAGCAGTTTCTCTGCTGTGTTCATTGTCAGTTTGTTAGCAGCAACCAAATTACTAGCAGCAGCAATGTCATTGGCCGACGCACCTGCACGGAACAAATCGTTGATCTGTGCCTCTGCAAATTGTGTGTTGGCCAGGCTTGTTAGTGTGCTAGCAGGAACACCTGTAGAAGCCAAGTCTACCAGGTCTGCACCTGTGTAACCCAATTGAGTTAGTTTGGTAACATCAGCAGCAGTGTATCCACCTGCTTTGAGCACAGCAGCATCACTAGCACTGATAGTGCCTGCGTCAATAGCAGCCTGATATGGGCTGGCTGGTGCTGTGGGTGTAGTAGGTTGTGCGGGCTGCGGAGTCTTTGGAGTTTCAATCGTAGGTGCTTGTGCGTATTCAACACCTTCATACACTGATCCAACTTTGGCATTGGTCAGTGCTGTTTTAATTGAACCAGCACTTTGTGAACGATAAGCACTTTCGGCTGCAATGGCTGCTGTGTTGGCATTGACACCGTTGGCTTGTAGCAGTTGTTGGATCTGTGCTTGACTTAGACCTTGTTTGGCCAATTGAGCAGCATCAGCAGCCAGGAACTCCATGTCAGCGTCTAAGTTGGCTTGACTGGTAGCACTACGGTTTGGCAATGCTACATCAGCAGCAGCAATTTTGTATCCAGCCCAGTCACTTTTGGCAACAAGACTGTTGACATCAACACCCTGGTTTGCTAGGTCAGCAGCATTGCCAAGATTAAAACCATTGTTGGACAATTTCTGAATAGTATCAGCAGTTAGGTTTGATTTGACAATGGCATCTGCTGCTGCTGGTGTTGTTCCAGCCAACGCACCGATTGTTCTAGAATCAAAATCTCGACGCAGTGCTGCTTCGGCAGTGGCCTGTGTGAGTTTGTTGGCATTGACCAATTGAGAAGCATAGGAAATATCATTGGCCGACGCACCTGCTTTGAAGAAACTGTTGATTGTAGATTCAGAAAATTTAGTGTTGGCAAGATTGGTCAGAGTAGATGCCGGAACACCTGTAGAAGCCAAGTCTACCAGGTCAGCACCTGTATAACCTAGTTTGGTCAAGTTAGCAACATCAGCAGGCTTGTATCCAGAATTGTCCAACACAGCAGCCTGATCAATTGTGAGTGTGCCAGCGTTGATTTGGTCCTTGAATGGCAGTGCGTCAAACAACTTTTGCTGATCGGCTGTCATAGCCTGACCAAGATTGCGTCCTACAGATTCTTGAGGATTAGTAAAAAGTTTACCGCTGGTGGCATAACCAGCACTGCTGGTAATGCTGTTGGCAATTTGATCAGCAGTTTTTCCTGACACTGCTTGGTTGGCCACTGAGTTGGCCATTGATTCACTTACACCAGTTGCTTGTAGGTTGCGTGAGATATCAGCAGCATTAAGACCTTGTGCTCGCAATTGAGCAGCATCTTCGGCAACAAATCTTGCATCTTCCATACGCTGAACAACTTCAGCGTTGTTGCCTGCTGTGATAGATTTAGTATTGGCTTCACCAGAGTAAACACCTTTGGGTGTGCCAGCAGCAATGTTGGCCGCAATGGTAGAAGCATCCATGCCTTTGTAAGCAGCATTGGCAGCGTATTCGGCAGTGATTGAGTTAACGCCAGTGGCTTTAAGTGTGGCAACAATTTGTTGTTCACTTAGACCAGCAGCCTTTAAGTTAGCAGCGTCGGCAGCAACAAACACAGCGTCTGTGGCACCTTTTTCTGTAACCGTGGCAGGAATAGTCCCTGCCTGCATCATGTTGTTGATCTTGGCCACAGCATCACGAGCCACATTACCCAAGTATGCTGAAGCAGCACCGGTGGCCGCAGCAGCCAACATTTCTTTAACTGTTCCACCACGCAAAGCAGCAAGGCCGCCGCCAATTACAGCCGAACCAACCATGCCCTGTCCAACCGCAGTTAAACTAGGAGCAAGTGCCTTACCAATAACAGGTGTTAAGAATGTTGTGGCACCAGCAAGAGCAGCAGAAGTCAGCACTTGTTTTAGGTTGCCACCTGATGCCAGCGTAACACCCGCACTCAATGCCGCAGCACCTATGATTGGTGCCATTGTGGCTGATGCACCCAAAGCAGTTCCAATAGCAGGAATCAGTGTGGGAACAAAGATAGCAACAGCAGGAATAATGATTGGAGCAACTGCTCGCACAATCTTCTTGAATCCATTCCAAAGATCTTTGAAGAAGTTGCCAAATTCTGGCAAGCCTGTGTTGGGGTTGATTGTGCCAGCACCACCACGCGATTTAAGCAGGGCTGCTTCTTCTGGGGTGATGTGTGCTAAAATGGTATCGTCGCCGCGACCTTGTGATTGTAGTTGTTGGGCCAGTGCCATTATTGACATAATTTACATTCCTTGTGCTGGTGCCACTGGTCCAGAAACTTGTGGCTTATCAAATTCTGGGGCAGGAGGTAGATCTTGTGCTACTTGCCCAATAACAACCAAACTGGCCAACATTTGGTAGTCTGGTTTCTTTAGATCTTCAGCAGTTTCCAACTGCTCCTTGACCATGTAATCCACAAACTTCTTGTAGTCTTTTTTGTCATTGATAGCATCTTCAGCGAGTCGACCAATCTTCACAAACATCTGTGGAGGCATACCGCTTTGACGAATCATTTCAGTAACTTGTTGGGTAACTTGTTCGCGGGTAACAGGATTGGCCAATTCGTTCTGTCCCTTGGCCACTGCTTGTTTGGCATGCTGTGGTCCCAGGGGTGGAAGTTTGAAGGATACTCGTGATTTTTTGCTCATAGCAATATTTAGCGTATCCTTATAACCAGGTGGGTTTAGGGGGCCATTCTACTTGTGTTGGGAAACCTGGTTGCTGTGGAACATTCAACAGTGCTTGCCTGTATGTAGCTAACTCGGCTTGTTGCTCTGTGGTCAATGAGTTATACCATACTGCACCAACACGATCCAACTCACTGAGAGCAGCATCGCGTTGATATCTCAGAGCGTTTTGTGTTTCTATTAGATTCATGCTCCAGGTTTTTGTAGCATAATCAAAGTCATAAAAGCCCTGTGGACGCTGTGGCTTTTCAACCACAACACCATTGGCAACATAATATTGTTCTGCTGAGTAGTCTCCATCAATCCAGACTTTGTCCACAAGGTTTAGTTCAGCAGTGCTGGCATCAGCACAACTCAATGTGTAAAGTATCTGACCTGTGTCAGCATTATAAATTGTGTATTTCATCGTTTCAGAGCCTGTGCAATTGCTGAATTATAAGCACTGCGAATAATCACAGATGATCCTGAGCCACCCCAACTGACTTCAAACCAGTAGGTATAACCCAGCCCCGGAACAGCACTACCAGCAATGGTATCCAGGTATCCAGGCAACGGCATAATGGCCTGGAAGTAATTGGTTCCTGATGCTGGTGGCGTATAGTATGGACTGCGTAGTGTGACCAAAGTAGTAGTCAAACCATCACCGTTGTAATATCTACGCAGTCGAATAAAGAAGTAGAATGGACTAAAAGCAGTGCCTGTAAAACTGGCGTTGAGTTCACCGCCACCAGACACAATTACATTCTGTGAAGCATTGACTACGCTGATATTGACATTACCGCTCAAAGGAGTCCAAACTCCTGATGATTGGTTGCTGCTGACAATGGCGTTGGCTGTGGATGTTATACCAGCAGCAGCGGAAACAGCACTGGGCACAATGGTTAGAGTTGCCACTGTGTTGCTGGTTAGAGCACCAGCAGATACCAAACCTGCCACACTCAAATTGCCACCAATAGAAGCGTTGTTGCCTATGCTGACATTACCACCAAATCGTGCAGCACCATCAGTATAACGCAACCAATATCCAGTGCTGCTGGTGTTGCCCAGACTTGCTGTCTGGCTAACAATGTTGCCAGCGTAGATGTAAGCACTGGAAATTTGTGTAGAAGTGATAGAGTTGGCTTGAATGCTGCTGGCACTGATAGTGTTGGCAGCAATCAGATTACCTGTGATTGTATTACCTACAATCTTATCGCCTGTGATTGTTGCTGCAACAATCAAATTACCTGTAATGGTATTGGCAGAAATCCTATCGCCAGTGATTGTGCCCACAGCAATGTTGTTGGCTGTGATTGTGTTGGCTGTGATCTTGTTGCCAGTAATGGTGTTGGCAGCAACTTTGTCTCCAGTGATGGTATCAACAGCAATGTTGAAGCCTTCAATGGTATTTTGTCCAATTCTATCACCACTAATACTTCTGCTGACGATACTTGATCCTGGCATGGTGTTGGCAACAATAACATTACCACTGACCACTTGTGGTGCAGCCGCAATCCAGGTTGAACCATTGTAGGTAAATGTGCCCGAAGGTGTGCCAGTGCCAGCACCGTAAATGAATGTAGCAGTGTCGCCCAACACTGGTGTTAAACCAGTTCCAATTGGCGGTGTCAAGTTATCTCTTGCTGCTTCAAACCAAGCGGTGAGTTGACTTGAAGTTGCTGTGTTAGGATCTGCTGTGGTTACAACATAGCCCTGAGCAATGGCACCACGCTCACCTGGTGTGCCTGCTGCTGTGGTAACAACATCCAAGTCAATGGCCACATTGGCTGTGCT
>JACCEC010061808.1_pt1 | contig 25176 bp, 18 predicted proteins | sample 7450121 | NCBI WGS metagenome assembly JACCEC01 (sample SAMN15323455, study PRJNA562643) | freshwater metagenome | isolation source: river surface water | place: USA:Blue River Watershed | collected 2017-08-18 | reverse complement strand
TGTGTTTATTTGGAGCACCGGTTTCATTATTGCAATCTACGGGATGCCTCATGCAGAGCCGATGACATTTTTGGTTTTGAGGTTCTCAGGTGTTCTCTTCTTCATGTTGCCGATTGTTTGGATCTTCCAAGCCCCATGGCCCAATACTCAGCAAGTGATACACATCGCCATCTCAGGAATCTTTTTGCAAGCTGGCTATGTCGGAGGTGTATGGGTCGCTGTGAAGCAGGGTATGTCAGCAGGTTTGATTGCCCTAATTGTTGGATTGCAGCCCATACTCACTGCATGGTTAGCTGCTTTTATTGCTGAGCGAGTGACGCGCTTGCAATGGTTGGGTTTGTTAATCGGCTTATTAGGCGTGGGATTGGTTGTGTGGGCTAAGTTATCGCTGATTGGGCTAAGTGTGTCAGCATTGTTATTTGCTGGATTTGCGTTATTAAGTATTACTGCAGGTACGCTTTATCAAAAAAAATATTGTTCTCAATTTGATATACGAACAGGATCTGTTATCCAGTTTGCTGCATCACTGCTTGTTTGTTTTCCACTGATGTTGGCATTTGAAACCATGGAAGTAGAGTGGGTGCCAGAATTAATAGGTTCTTTGCTTTGGGGTATTTTGGCTATTTCAATTGGCGCTATATCTTTGCTATTCATTCTTATTAGAAATGGTGAGGCTACAAGAGTCACTAGCTTGATGTACTTAACGCCACCAACTACGGCACTTATGGCGTGGATCCTATTTGATGAGCCCATGACTTGGGTCATTGGACTGGGCATCGCTTTAACTAGCTCTGCTGTAGTTTTAGTTAACAAGGCAGATTTAATGAAAAATAAACAAATTTGAGCGGGATAGAGACCTGCAATGCCTTATCATCTAGCTAACTTATAAATATCAATAAATATCAAATATTAGGTAAATTGATTTTCGACATGACTGTATCTAGTAAATTTCTACGCGCATTATTTATTGGCTTTTTGTCTCTCACTTTTGTTTTGCCAGTTACTGAAGTTCAGGCGCAAAATAATCAGCCTGCTAAATCAAAACAACAAGCCAAGAAGCAAGAGAAAGCACCTAAAAAAGCTAAAAAGGTTAGAACAACTACAACACGTAAAAGTGCCAGTGAATCTGCTGATGAAAAACGTCCATCTTTTGCTTCAGCGATGGGCTTAAGAGGGAATCATGATTCTCTCAACCTGAAATCTAGCGTTGCACTAATTGTTGACCGTCAAACGCATGAAGTATTGTTTGAAAAGAATACCCATGCAGCACTTCCAATTGCATCAATTACGAAATTAATGACTTCATTAGTTGTCATGGATGCGCAATTGCCATTGAATGAGACTTTGGTTATTCATCAAGATGATGTGAATGCTTATCCAGGTAGAGCGCGATCACGTGTGACAGAGCATGCACAAATGACAAGAGAGCAAGCGCTATTGTTGGCTTTGATGTCTTCAGAAAATCGTGCAGCTCATGCTTTAGGTAGAAATTATCCAGGTGGGCTATCTGCTTTTGTAGATGCCATGAATGCCAAGGCAAAGATGCTAGGGATGACGCAATCTAAATTTGCTGATCCAACGGGTTTGTCCAGCGAAAATGTTTCTAGTCCAGAAGATTTAACGAGACTCGTTGAAGCTGCCTACCAACATAAGACTATTCGTGAGTTTTCGACTCGTCCTGACTACTCGCTCATGATTGGTAAACGTGAGCAAAAGTTCATTAATACTAATCGTCTCGTTAGAGCTAGCGATATGGATATCGGTCTACAAAAGACTGGCTATATTTCTGCAGCTGGACGTTGCCTAGTGATGCAAGCCAAAGTTCAAGGTCGAGATGTTGTGATGGTTTTCTTAGATTCAGTTGGCAAACTATCAAGATTTGCTGATGCCGTACGTGTTAAAGAATGGTTAGAGAGTAATCCTAATCCAACCCCCTTAAGAAGACTCTAATGAAATCCTAAAAAGTGCGAGCCCAAGGCATTAGTTGGGTTTGTATCCTAAGCTTTTAGAGATCTGCATCGCTGTATCCTTCAAGGACTTTAGCCACTCCTCCTGAATTCTCTCAGTAGGAGCTGATAGCGATAGTCCAGCAACTAATTTTCCACTGTCATCCAAGATGGCAGCAGCCATACAGCTCACACCCATCTCTAATTCTTCATCATCTCTGGCGTGACCAACAGTCTTGACTAACTCAATTTCTTTTTCAAGCTGGGCTAAATCATGAATGCTATTAGGTGTGTGTCCATGAAGACCTGTTTTATTGGCATAGGCTTTTATCTTGGCAGCATCATCGTCCGCTAAAAATAATTTACCAACAGAAGTCAGATGTAGAGGAGCTCGACCACCAATCGCACGAACTACTTGCATACCTGATCGTTCACTATATGCACGATCGATATAAACAATTTCATCTCCTTGGCGAACCGATAAATTAACGGTTTGCCCCGTTAATTTATGAAGAGCACGCATGGGAAGTTGAGCTGCATCACGAACAGATAAGCGAGCTTTAACTAAATTGCCTAGCTCTAGGAGTTTCAAACCTAGCCGGTAAGTGCCACTATCAGCTCTTTCTACCAGTCGACATGCAACCATGTCATTCAAGATTCGATGGGCAGTAGAGGGGTGAAGCTCAGTCATCTCAGAAAGTTTTTTTAAACTTTCAGGCTCATCACTTTGGGCGAGGGCATCCAAGAGACTCATCATTCGGTCTAAGACTTGGATGGCTGTTCTGCTTGTCATGTCGCTATTTTAGCCACAAAACCATCCAATTGCACAATGTGAAACGATTTAACTTTGACGCAATGCAGCAGCGCAATCAGAGATTAAACGGGGACCTTTGTAAATCAAACCGCTATAAATTTGGACCAGGCTTGCACCAGCAGCGATTTTGTCTTTGGCATCCTGACCGGAGAGGATGCCGCCAACTCCAATAATAGGGATTTGCCCATTTAAAGCTTTTGATAACGCTTTAATGACACTATCAGAGGCTTGTTTGACAGGTGCACCTGACAATCCACCAGCTTCATTTCCATGAGGAAGTTGTGCCACGGCATCACGTGAAATAGTGGTATTTGTAGCAATCACAGCATCCATTTTGTATTCAATGAGTAGCTGTGCAATATTTTCAATTTGCTCCAGATCTAGATCCGGGGCGATCTTTAAAAAGATAGGAACTTGCTTCTGATATAGCACACTTAATTTTGTTTTTTCTTCAGCAATCGCTCGTAGCAATTGATTCAGTTCATCTCCGCCCTGAAGTTGTCTTAAATTTTTAGTGTTTGGAGAGGAAATGTTGATCGTGATGTAGGTGGCAATCTCGTAGACCTTTTGCATGCAATGAATGTAATCATCAGCAGCTGATTCGATAGGCGTACTGGCATTCTTGCCAATATTTAAGCCTAAGATACCGCCGGTTTGCCAAAATTTTGATTGCTTGACGCGTGCGACACAAGCATCAACACCATCGTTGTTAAAGCCCATGCGATTAATCAATGCTTGAGCTTGGGGTAAACGAAACATTCTTGGTTTAGGATTCCCAGGTTGTGGTTTAGGTGTGACCGTACCAATTTCAATGAAGCCAAATCCTAGATTAGCCAAGGCATCAATATATTGACCATCTTTATCAAGCCCTGCAGCAAGACCCACAGGGTTTGGAAAACGTAAGCCACAAACTATTCTTTCATCAGAAGGAATGGTTTCCTTGGAGATAAAACCAAGACCCGAGCGATATGCTTGGGCAAGAGTATTTAAAGTGAGATGGTGAGCTTTTTCAGCATCCATGGCAAAAAGCCATGGTTTTACAAATGGATATAAATTCATAACTACTTTTATTCTTTATTTTTTAGGCATTGATTTGCCAATGACCATCTACCAAAATTTCTAATGGCTCAAATTGAGCCTTGTATGACATTTTAGGGCTTTCTTTGATGTAGTAGCCTAAATATAGATAGGGTAGGTTTAACTTTTTAGCTTGCTGAATTTGCCACATGATGCAGTAGGTGCCATAACTGGCATTTTTTACTGTTGTATCAAAGAATGTGTAGACCGAAGATAAGCCGTCTTGGATGATGTCAATAATACTGACCATTCTCAGTTTTCCAGCCTCTGGACTATCAGGACCTTCTCTGAATTCAATGAGTCGTGAGTTGACCTTGCTTTGTAATAAAAACTGCTTGTATTGTTCTTGATCATCACTATCCATGCCCCCACCAGCATGACGATGCTTTTGATAATCGACATAGAGTTGATAGTGCTCCTCAAAATAACCCAAATGACCGATGGTTACTTCAAGATTTTGATGTTTTTTAAGCGAGCGTTGCTGATACCGTTTGGCTTGAAATTGATCCACTAAAACTCGAGAGGCTGTACATGATTTACAACCATCACAGTAAGGGCGATAGGTATACAAACCACTGCGACGAAAACCACTAGCTACCAGTTCTCCATAAATATCGGCGTGGATTAAGTGAGTAGGTGTTGCAACTTGTGAGCGTGCTTGATGATGGGGTAAATAACTACACTCGTAGGCAGCAGTTGCATAGAACTGCAGAGTTGTAAAAGGTAGTTCTTTTAGTTTGCTCATGAATGCTTATTCAGCCAATAACTCAATACATCCTTATTAAAACTCCAAATTGGATTTTTTGCTGAACATTTTTCCTGAATATGACTGAGAAATTCAGCTCTAGGGATTGGTTTACCGCCTAATGAAGTGAGATGAGCAGTTTCTTGCTGGCAATCAATCATTTCAATGTCTTGGGCAATGCACCATGCAGATAAGCTGGCTAGAGCGATTTTGGAGGCATCAGTTTTTTTGGAAAACATTGATTCACCAAAAACCATGTCACCAATATTGACTGCATATAAACCACCAACTCGTTGACCTTGAAAGAAAACTTCAACGCTATGAGCAAAACCTTCTTCATGGAGTGTCCCGTATGAATGTATGATGGCATGCGTGATCCATGTGCCATTCTGACCATCTCTTTTCTGAGTTGCACAGGACAACATCGTTTCATGAAATTGATGATCAACTCTAACTTCCCAGGATTGATCAAGCAGAACTTCTTTAATTAATTTTTTTAGGCTATGACTAATTTTGAAGTCTTTAGGTTTGAGAACCATTCTTGGATTGGGGGACCACCAAAGAATGGGTTGCCCATCAGAGTACCAAGGGAAGATTCCTTGGCGATAGGCTCTTAGTAACTGTTTGGGGTGAATCTCCTCGCTGATGGCTACGAGACCAGGTACCTCAGGATCTGGATCAAGATGCTCTGAGTCCGGAAAAGGCTCTTCTGTTGAAATCCAAGGAATGCTCATTTCTTCTTGTATGGACGATCAACGCGCTCATCAAACCCGATGTCGTGAAGATGTGTGGCAATACTTTGATATTGACTTAAGCGGCCAGCTTGGCGATCGGCAAAAAACCACTGAAGTGTTCTTGTAACAGTTGGGAATGCGATGTCATCCCATGGAATATCTTCTTCAGAAAATAGAGCAACTTCTAAACTTTCAATGCCTGCACTAAATACCGGCTCATGCATTTTGGCTAGATAGAAAAGATGCACTTGTTCTGCATGAGTCACGTTGAGTAGTGAGAATAGGGGACCAATTTCCACATGAGCGCCAGCTTCTTCAAGAGTTTCGCGTTGCGCCCCATCTTGGGTTGTTTCGTTCACCTCTAAAAAACCAGCTGGTAAAGTCCAAAAGCCAAGGCGAGGTTGGATGGCTCTTTTGCAAAGGAGGACTTTATCTTCCCAAAGAGGAATGGTGCCCACTACATTTCTGGGGTTGTCATAATGAATCGTATTGCAAGCAGTGCAAACATGGCGTTCTCTCGTATCACCTGGAGGAATTTCAATAGTGACTGGGGAGCCACATCTAGGGCAAAAATTCATGCGGGATTAGTCCTTCATATCGAGCTTGACAGTGATGATGCCACGCAATGCATTACATAGAACAATTTCTTCAGCCTTCATCACATCTTCAGGCTTGAAATTCTTTTCAATGGCTTGCCACTTTGGATCTTTGAGAATCAATGATCTCATAATGCCAGGCAGGCATCCGGCACTAATTGGTGGGGTGAGCCACTGACCATCTTTTTTAATAAAGATATTAGACCGACCGCCTTCAGTGACATAACCTAGTTCATTAATAAATAGTGCATCAAATGAACCTCTCGCCTCAGCGCGCTGCCAAGCTTGGTCATAAATCATCCGTTGGCTGAGTTTGTGCTGAAGCAAGATATTGCCAGATTGGCTTGTGACATCCTCTTGAAATAGATCTTTTGCCCAAATTAAAGGGGAGGGTGTATCAATCGATTGAACCGGAGTTAAGCGAATACTCAGTTGCCCATTTTGCAAAAGATCAACTCTTAAGCGGTGAAGACTCTTTTTAGCTTCATCGCTTAGTGTTGAGCAGGATTCTTGAATTAATTGAGCTGCCTTTGAGTAATCAAAATGAATACCAAAGTTCTTGGCTGATAGTTCAAGACGCTTTAGATGTAGGTCTAAGTAGCATGGTTGACCCATCTCAACTCGAACTGTTTCAAATAAATTAATAGGGGGTTGGAGTTTCATTAAGAAATTGGCTTTTGTCTGACACTCCTGCCACTCGGTTTGATGATCAGAGTCAATCGTAATTCCTCCGCCAACGCCCATCGTGAAATTTTTATCCTGATTGACTTGAAGTGTTCTAATAACAACACTCATACCCACATCACCCAGCGTTTCCCCAGATGAGGCAGGGTCAAACCATGCAATGGATCCGCAATATAGTTCTCTTGGAGAGTCTTCAAGGGTTTGAATAATCTCCATTGTTCTTTTCTTTGGAGCACCGGTAATTGACCCACATGGGTAGATGGCAGTCAGTAGATCCTTTAGATTTAATGACGATGAAACAGTTGCTTCGATAGTAGAGGTCATCTGTAATACATCACCATGTTGATCCACATGAAATAGTTCTGGAACTTTAACTGTGCCAGGGGTTGCAATCCTTCCTAAGTCATTTCTGAGTAAATCAACAATCATTAAATTTTCTGCGCGATTCTTGGGGTCACTCTCTAATCGCTGTGTATTGCCTTCACTTGCTTTAGCAGTGCCTTTCATAGGCTTGGTGATCACATGAGCACCTCGCTTTGCTAGAAACCATTCCGGAGAGCAAGACAAAACCCATCCATCTTGATGCTGAATGTATGCGCCAAATGGACCTGGTTGCTGTTGTCTTAATTGTCCATACAAGCTCAAAGGGTCATCGCAAATATGACCCTTGAGCCTATAAGTAAAGTTCACTTGATAGGTGTCGCCGCTCTTAATGAGCTCTTGAATTTGCTCAATCTTTTTCTTATAAGTGAGAGGGTCAATATCTGAGTGAAGATGGCTGATTGAATAAGCGAGATCTTCAGTCGAAACATTTGTGTTGGCAGAGATCCAATCGTCTGTTTCATCTTTACTTAATTTGCTAACACCATTAAAAATCCATGCTCTGATCCAAGGTGTCTGTGAAGCTTTAGGTGTTAAGCCTTGTAGATATTCGCCTAATTCATAACTGAGGCATGTCACCACATATTGCTGATTTGAGATGGCGTCTTGGATTTTTTCTAAGGTCGCATCTAAGTCATCCGCATGATGAGCTTCAAGATATTCAATCGGATTTTTGTATAACCTACTAGTTGGCTGATGAGCAGAGCTCGACGCATCGTCTAACAAGATGCATGTCAAAAGTTGCTCATCTTTAAGCATTTTATGGACGTACGATCGTGGCGCTCTGTATCACGATGGCTTGAACAGGAACGTCAGAGAAGTAACCCTGTCTAGTAGTCACTGTCTTTTTGATCTTATCAATTGTCTCTGTTCCTTTAACAACCATGCCAAAAACTGCATATCCATGACCATCAGGTCGTGGGTAATCTAAATTTTTATTATCGACAACATTGATAAAAAATTGTGCTGTGGCTGAATCAGGTTGATTAGTTCTTGCCATGGCAATCGAGTAGTTTAAATTCTTAAGCCCGTTGTTTGACTCTAATGGAATAGGAGGGTTGGTCGGCTTTTGTTGCATATCTTTAGTAAAGCCTCCGCCTTGAACCATAAAGTTATTAATCACGCGATGAAAAATAGTGCCGTTATAAAAACCACTCTTAACGTAAGCTAAGAAATTCTCTACAGTCTTTGGTGCCCTTTCTGGGTTTAGCTCGACTGTAAAGTCGCCCATCGATGTTTTAAATTCCACCAAGGGACCAGCCCAAGCAAAGCTGGAAACCGACAATAATAGGGCGCAGATAATTTTTTTCATGAATGATTTCCTTCGTTGAGCTTGTAGTATGCCAAAGAACCCCTAAAAACAAAAAACCCCTTGATAAACAAGAGGTTTTTGAGATGTTTGGTTGCGGGGATAGGATTTGAACCTATGACCTTCGGGTTATGAGCCCGACGAGCTGCCAGACTGCTCCACCCCGCGTCTGAAGAATGAAACTATATCAGGTATAACCCTAAATAGCAAGGTGGAATCCTTTTTAAATCAATAAAAAGGCTATTTTTTTCGGGTGTCTGGGGATGGAATCTCAATGCCGGCTTGATCAAAAGCTGTTTTGATTCTGCCTAAAAATTCTCTTCGAACCGGATTTTGCTCTTGAGCAACGACCTTGATTCTTGTTTTGATCACAACGGCGAAGTCACCTAATTGATCAACGCCAGCAATTTCAATTTCTTCAAGGATTTTTGATTGCCATTGGGGATCATTTCTAAGCTTGGAAGCTACCTCATGAATCACTTGGTATACATGTTCCAGTGACTCTTTATAAGCAACACCAATATCCATCACAGCATAGGCAAACACGCGGCTTTTATTAGTCACCAAGTTAATTTGACTATTAGGAATGTAATGAACAGCGCCTTCATAGTCTCTGAGTCTGACATAGCGTAGAGTGACTTCCTCAACTAAGCCTGATTTCCCTCCAAGCTCAACGGCGTCTCCTTCACGAATTTGATTTTCAATGAGCATCACAAATCCAGTGAAATAATCTTTGACTAAGCTTTGAGCGCCAAAACCAACGGCGATACCTGCAACGCCAGCTGTTGCCAGTATGGGGGCAATTGAAAAGCCTAAAGCTGATAGTGCCAACATGATGGCAATCACCCAAATAACCAGGGTTGTGATGTAGTTAGCAACTCTCGCTAAGGTTTTAACCCGTTTTTTCTCTTCAATGCTGTTGGAGTTTGATTTAAGGTGCGACTCTAATGCTCTGAGTAATTTGTTTAAAATTCCCTTAATAATCATTGCGATGAGAATGATTAGGAGAACCTGAACCCCCATCACAATGATTTCTATCCAATTTTCTAGATAAGATAGGTTGAAGTGCTGAAATAGTTGGTGAAGTGCTTTATTCATGTGAGAAAGTATAGGACTTCTTGAAATTGGAAGAAAAGATAACTTTATATTGCAATGCAATATCCAAGGCATATAATCAGTTTCATGTATTTATAGGGAGCACCTAGTGACGATTAGCGACCCGATATATTCGCAATCCAAACTTTTAAAGCCTGTTGAGCTTCATGCTCATGAACAGCATAAAAAGGGCAGCATGGCGGCTTTGGTTTTAGCTGCTATTGGTGTTGTCTTTGGTGACATTGGTACAAGCCCCCTTTACGCTTTGAAAGAGTGCTTTAGTCCAGAGCATGGAATCCCCTTCAGTCAGGCAGCCGTATTTGGCATTATTTCAATGATGTTCTGGGCTATCTTATTGGTCGTGACATTTAAATATGTCTTGTTTGTGATGCGAGCTGACAATAAGGGGGAGGGTGGCGTTCTGTCGCTCATGGCTTTAGCTCTCAGATCACTTCCTAATGGCAGTAAGTCCTATTTAACTGTGATGATGTTAGGTATGTTCGGCGCTTGCATGCTTTATGGTGAGTCTGTTATCACGCCAGCGATTTCTGTTCTATCAGCGGTAGAAGGTCTAGAAATCGCCACGCCTGAAATGAAGCGATTTGTGATTCCCATCACATTAACAATTTTGATTGCTTTATTTGTTATTCAAAAATACGGTACTGCAGCAGTGGGCAAATTCTTTGGACCGATTACGCTGGTTTGGTTCATGTCTTTAGCTGCTTTGGGTGTTATGAATGTGATTCAAAACCCAGAAATATTTGCTGCCATTAATCCGATTTACGCCATCAATTTTGTATCTGAACACACCTTGATGGCTTATATCGTCATGGGTTCGGTTGTATTGGTAGTGACTGGTGTTGAAGCTTTGTATTTAGATATGGGCCACTTTGGCAAAAAACCAGTTCGTTTTGCCTGGTTGTTCTGTGTTTTACCTAGCTTGTTGTTGAATTATTTTGGTCAGGGTGCTTTGCTACTGGCTAATCCAGAAGCTATCAAGAATCCATTTTATTTGATGGTGCCTGAGTGGGCTCTATGGCCTATGGTCGCATTAGCAACTGCGGCAACAGTGATTGCCTCGCAAGCTGTTATTTCTGGTGCTTATTCATTAGCTAACCAAGCAATTCTATTAGGCTTCTTGCCACGCATGGGTATTCGTCACACCTCTGATGATGAAAGAGGTCAAATTTATATTCCAGTTGTGAATTGGTCATTACTAGTCATGGTGATTTTCACGGTGATTGAATTTAGAGAATCAGGCAACTTAGCGGCTGCCTATGGTATTTCTGTGACGACCACCATGCTGATCACCACCATCTTATTGAGTATTGTCATGAGACGTGAGTGGCATCTCAATCCTGTGATTATTGTTTGCCTGATCTTGTCATTCTTGGTGTTAGATATTTCCTTTTGGACAGCCAACCTGATTAAGGTGAAGGATGGTGGTTGGTACCCGTTGATGCTAGGACTCTTTTGTTTCTTATGCTTAATGACTTGGTATCAGGGGCGGAAATTACTTCGTGAGCGCATTGTCAAAGACTCGATTCCTTTGGAGCCATTTGTTCAAGGTTTATTGGCTCATCCCCCGCATCGCGTAGAAGGTACTGGTATCTTTTTGACTGCTCATGTTGATTACGTTCCCGTTGCGATGCTTCACAACTTGAAGCATAACCGTGTTCTTCATAACCGAGTGTTCTTCTTGAAGCTAAGCACTTGGGATGTTCCTTATGTGAATGATAGTGAACGTCTAACACTTAAAGATTTTGGTGGTGAGATTTATCTTGTTCGCGCGGTTCATGGCTTTAAAGAAACGCCAGACATTAATAAGGTACTTGCGTTGATCGAATCTCAATATGAGATCAAGTTTGACCTTATGGAAACTTCTTTCTTCTTAGCTCGCGACACCGTGGTGCCATCGAAGTTGCCAGGTATGGCATTGTGGCGTGAACGTTTATTTGCTTGGATGTTCCAAAATGCCGCCAAGCCCTCTGACTTCTTCCAAATTCCAACCAATAGGGTGGTGGAATTAGGTGCGAAGATTGAGATTTAAGAAATAGCTTATCCTAGAGCCTATGAGCTTCATTCGCTACTTCATTTATCTACTCACGGCGGTCTCAGCTTCGGCTTGGGCAGGTCCAGCTGAACAGGCTGAGCTGGATGATATTGCTAAGCGCCAAGAGCAATTAGATCTCAAGCGAGATTGGGCTAAATATCGTTTAGAAAAGAGCCAACATGAGTGCTACGACAAATTCTTCACAAGTCGTTGCCTAGAAAAGGCACGCCTTGCTCATCGCCAAGAGATCAGAGAGATTAGAGCTCAAGAAGTTCCGATGCATGAGCGCGAAAGAGTCTTAAAAGCCATCTTGAAGGATGAACGTGATACTCAGAGAATTCAAGACAAACAAGATCCTGCTAAAGCCCAAAAGCGTGAAGAAAACGTGAAAGCTTTTGAGCAAAAGCAGATGGATAAAGTTAAGCGTGAAGAAGACCTTCAAAAGCGACGCGCTGACAGTGAAAATCGCGCTAAAGAAAATAAAAAGGCCACTCCGTTCTAATGGCAAAAGTCAGGTCAGTTTATGTCTGCCAGTCATGTGGTGGTCTATCAGCTAAATGGCAAGGTCAATGCCCCAATTGTGATGCTTGGAACTCTCTTGAAGAGTCTGTTGAAGAGAAGTCTTCTACTAATCGTTTCCAAAGTCTAGCAAAAGCCACACCTAAGCAACGCTTGGCTGTTATTGAAGCTGAAGATCTCCCAAGAATATCTACAGGTATCGATGAGTTTGATCGAGTTTTAGGTGGTGGTTTAGTTACAGGTGGTGTTGCTTTAATTGGTGGTGATCCTGGTATTGGTAAGTCTACCTTGCTACTTCAGGCCCTTGCTGCAATGAGTGGTCGTGGAGATTCAGTTCTTTATGTCAGTGGTGAGGAGTCAGGCTCTCAAATTGCTTTGAGAGCAAAGCGATTGGGTATCCAAGCCCCTGATCTTGAGGTGCTAGCTGAGATTCAACTAGAAAAACTATTAGTCACCATTGAATCCACTAGACCTACAGTGGTGGTTGTAGACTCCATACAAACCATCTATTCAGAAGCCTTGAGCTCAGCCCCAGGTTCTGTAGCTCAAGTGAAAGAATGTGCTGCTCAGTTAACGCGCTTGGCTAAATCAACTGGTGTATGCATGATCATGGTGGGGCATGTCACCAAAGAGGGTCATTTAGCGGGTCCCCGTGTTTTAGAGCATATTGTTGATACTGTTTTGTATTTTGAAGGCGATACCCATTCTTCATTCAGACTAGTTCGTGCCTTTAAGAATCGTTTTGGTGCTGTGAACGAGCTAGGTGTTTTTGCGATGACTGATAAGGGCTTAAAGGGAGTTGCAAACCCTTCGGCATTATTTTTGTCTCAGCAAGAACAAACTGTTCCCGGTTCATGTGTTCTTGTGACGCAAGAAGGCAGTCGCCCGTTGCTTGTGGAAATTCAAGCGCTCGTGGATACAGCCCATGTCCCTAATCCAAGGCGTTTAGCCGTGGGTCTAGAACAACATCGCTTGGCAATGTTGTTGGCTGTCTTGCATCGTCATGCTGGCATTGCTTGCTTTGATCAAGATGTCTTTTTAAATGCGGTTGGTGGCGTCAAAATTAGCGAACCTGCCGCTGACTTAGCTATCTTATTGGCTATTCAGTCTTCGCTGAAAAATAAATCTTTACCTAAAACTTTGATTGTTTTTGGTGAAGTAGGTTTAGCTGGAGAGATTAGACCTTGCCCTCGAGGGCAAGAAAGATTGAAGGAAGCAGCCAAATTAGGTTTTACACAAGCCATTGTTCCAAAGGCAAATGCGCCCAAAACAAAGATTCCTGGAATGAGTATTGTGGCTGTTGATCGTATTGACCAAGCTATTCAAGCTGCTAGAGACTTAGAGTAATTAAAGTAATTAAAGATCTTCAGCTTGGATCAGTAGCACTTGGTCGTCACCGGCAGAAACTTCTAGCCAGTTCACTGGAATTTCAGGGAAGGCTGCCAAAAAATGTTTAGCTTCATTGCCAATTTCTAAAACAATAGCGCCTTCTGGTTTTAGATAATCCTTTGCCTGACTCAAAATTTTGCGTATTAAGTCCATGCCGTCATTACCGCCCGCCAAAGATATTTCTGGTTCGGCATGATATTCAGGTGGTAAATCTGCCATCGATTGGGCATTCACATAGGGCGGGTTACAAAGGATGAGGTCAAATTTCTCATCATCGTTAGGTAATGGAATAGCCTCAAGCAAATCACCTTGAAAGACTTCAATTTGTTCTGTTAAGTGATGACGATCGAAATTTTTGGCAGCAAGCGCCAAAGCCTGCATGCTGATGTCGGTGGCGCTCACTTGAACGTCAGGGCAGGATAGCGCCATGAGGATGGCTAGAGATCCATTACCAGAGCATAAATCTAGTACCTTAGCGTTAGGAGGCAACCAGGGTTCTAAATGTCCATCAACGATTAATTCTGCAATGAATGAGCGGGGAACAATACTGCGTTCATCAGAGTAAAAGGGTACCCCCATTAACCAAGCCTCACCAAGAATGTAGGCCAGAGGTTTTCTGGTGGTCACTCGTTCTTGGAGCCATTCTTGAGTTTTTACTTGAATATCTAAAGGGATAGGCGTATCCAGTGCTTCAAGCGCATCCTCAGGAGGAAATCCTAGTGCTGTGGCGATCATCCAAAGCGCTTCGCTTTGGGCGTCAATCGCACCATGCCCATAACTTAAGCCAGCTTGTTCAAGTTGTTCTGTTAGCTTTTGCCAAAATTGCTCAAGGGATATTTCTTGGTTCATATCTGTTAGAAATTTAATTGGCAATTAAGCAATCAATTTTTCCAAAACACCTTTATAAATATTTTTTAGAGGTTCAATGTCAGCGAGCTCAATACATTCATCAATTTGATGAATAGTGGCATTTCTAGGGCCAAATTCAACAACTTGAGGGCAGATTTTGGCAATGAAGCGTGCATCGCTTGTGCCACCTGTTGTAGATAGTTCCGCATCCATTGCAGTGTTCTCTTTAATGGATTCCTGCATAGCTTTAGAAAGTTCGCCAGGAGCCGTTAAGAACGGCTCTCCGCTGAGGCTCCATTGAATGGAGTAATCCAATTGATGTTTTTTAAGAACGTCTTCTAAGCGGTTTTTTAATTGTTCTGCAGTGTTTTCAGTTGAAAACCTGAAATTAAAATCAATGGTGATCTCACCTGGAATAACATTGGTTGCTCCAGTGCCTGAGTGAATATTAGAGACTTGCCAGCTTGTTGGTGGGAAGTATTCATTCCCCTGATCCCAAACAATTTGAGTGAGCTCTGTTAATGCTGGGGCAACCAAATGAATCGGATTTTTAGCGAGGTGTGGGTAAGCAATGTGCCCCTGAACCCCTTTGACCTGTAGTTTTCCAGAAAGTGATCCACGTCGACCATTTTTAATGGTGTCGCCTAAACGATCGACTGAAGTAGGTTCTCCTACAACGCAATAATCTAGTTTTTCACCGCGCTTTTGAAGTTCATTGCAAACAATGACTGTGCCATCATGAGCAGGACCTTCTTCATCGCTGGTCAATAAAAATGCAATGGAGCCCTGATGGTCAGGGTGCTGATTTATAAATTCTTCTGTAGCCACCACAAAAGCAGCGAGTGAAGTTTTCATATCCGCAGCACCACGCCCAAATAAAAATCCATCTTTTTGAGTAGGTAGGAATGGATGTGTTGACCACTGTTCAACAGGACCAGTAGGAACTACATCTGTGTGACCAGCAAAAGCAAGAAGCGGTTTATTAGCTGACCCACGCTTCACTGCCCAAAGATTAGTGACTCGGAAGTGATCGGGACCACTCATCATCGTTTCACATTCAAACCCTAGCACTTTGAGGCGCTTGGCAATTAATTCTTGGCATCCGCCATCTGCGGGTGTGACAGAATTTTGAGAGATCAGCTCTTCTGTGAGATCTAGGGTTGGATGTGTTGACACTGAGTTTTTTCTTAGAGGATGATGTTAATCACGTAATAAATCGTTAATGGCTGTTTTAGCGCGAGTCTGAGCGTCTACCTTTTTAACAATCACCGCTGCATATAAGCTGTACTTGCCGCATGGTGATGGTAATGAGCCAGGTACTACAACAGATCCTGCAGGAACTCTGCCGTAATGAATTTCACCGGTTTCACGGTCGTAAATTTTGGTACTTTGACCAATATAAACACCCATTGATAAAACAGCATTTTCTTCAATAACAACGCCTTCAACGACCTCTGAGCGTGCGCCAATGAAGCAGTTGTCCTCAATGATCACAGGACCTGCCTGAACAGGCTCAAGAACGCCACCAATACCAACACCGCCTGATAAGTGAACGTTTTTACCAATTTGGGCACAAGAACCAACCGTTGCCCAAGTATCAACCATTGTCCCTTCATCAACATAAGCACCAATATTGACGTAAGAGGGCATCAAAACCACATTTTTGCCAATAAATGAGCCGCGACGTGCGGTAGCAGGGGGAACTACGCGAAAACCACCCTTAGCGAAATCAGCTGCCGTGTAGTTGGCAAATTTGGTGGGTACCTTGTCATAGAACTGAGGGAAGCCGCCTTGACCATTGGCAGACATGACTTGGTTGTCTTCAAGTCTAAAAGAAATTAGAACTGCTTTTTTAACCCATTGATTTACATGCCATTTTCCAACGGACTCGCGTTCGGCAACTCTAATAGAGCCATCGTTGAGACCAGCTAAAACGGAAGCAACAGCCTCGCGAACCTCCGCAGGGGCTGCAGAAGGAGATAAATTAGCGCGGTCTTCCCAAGCTTGGTCAATAATGTTCTGTAGTGTTGCCATAAACCTTTTTTCCTTTAAAAATAACAACTATTAAGCTTAGATTATATCGATGAGAACAGAGAAGTGCTCCATATGACTCTGCCCTTGGTATCATCACAGGATTCCATTAAAAGAAGTTAGCCGTGCGACTCAAATCAATCAAACTTTCGGGCTTTAAATCCTTTGTAGACCCCACTCATTTCGAGCTTCCAGGCCAGTTAATTGGCGTGGTAGGTCCCAATGGTTGCGGTAAATCCAACATTATTGACGCTGTGCGCTGGGTTTTAGGTGAATCTAGAGCTAGTGAATTGCGTGGTGAATCCATGCAAGACGTTATTTTTAACGGTTCAGGTCAAAGAAAGCCTGCAGGTCGATCAAGCGTTGAGCTGATTTTTGATAACACCGATGGTCGTGCAGCTGGTCAGTGGAGCGCTTTTGCAGAGTTATCTGTGAAGCGTGTTCTAACAAGAGATGGCGCTTCTAGCTACTACATTAATAATCAATCTGTTCGTCGTAAAGATATTCACGATATGTTTATGGGAACAGGTTTAGGTCCTCGTGCTTACGCCATTATTGGTCAGGGCATGATTTCTAGAATCATTGAAGCTAAGCCAGAAGAACTTCGTGTTTTCTTGGAAGAGGCTGCAGGTGTTTCTAAATATAAAGAGCGTCGTAAAGAAACTGAGTCACGCCTTGAAGACACTCGTGAAAATTTAACGCGTGTAGAAGATATTCTGCGTGAATTAACGCAGAACTTAACGAAGTTAGAAGGTCAGGCTGAAGTTGCTGAAAAGTACAAGCAATTAAATGCTCAGATGACTGAACAACAGCAGTTGTTGTGGCTTGTTCGTCAAACCGAAGCGGGTAAAGAGCAGGAGCGTCATGCCAATGCGATTCGTGATGCACAAGTTCAATTAGAAGAACAAACTGCAAAATTACGACATGCTGAAGCTGAGTTAGAAGAACTCAGAGCCTCTCATTACACATCACAAGATTTGGTTTCAACGGCTCAAGGCGAGTTGTATGAGGTGAATGCTGAGGTTGGTAAGTTAGAAAATGAGATTCGTTATGTTCAAGAGTCTCGTGCTCGCTTACAGCAACAAATTTCTGATTTGCAAGCACAGCTTTCTCGCTGGTCTTCACAAGAGTTAGCTGCTGCAGATGCCTTACGCCAAACCAATATTGATCTCGAAACTGCCCGCGAAAATGAAGAACGTTATTTAGAGGCTCTTCATGCAGTTCAAGAAAAGATCCCAGCCCATGAAGTGACCTATTTAGAAGCCCAAAAAGCTCTAGATGTTGCTCGTCAAGCGGTGTCATCAACAGATCAACGTCTTGCTAGTTTGGCTGAGCGTGTCTTGGCGGCAGGTCGTCAATTAGATCAGTTGCATCAACGACAAGAACGATTGAAAGCTGACTTAGCTGGTTTGGTTCAGCCTGATGCTGCAGCCTTAAGTTTGGCAACCGATCGTCAAACCATGGCTCAGCGTAAAGCTGATGAAGCGCAACAAATTTCTGAAGAAGCTCAAGCTAAAGTTCCTGAGACTGATGCTGCAAGAACTGCCGCTCAACAAACTTTGCAGGAATCTTCTGCCGCGTTGCATCAGACACAAGCTAAATTAACTGCATTACAAGCACTTCAAGAACAAGTGCAGTCCCAAACTAAAGTGGGGCCTTGGTTGGAGCAAAAGGGGCTTCATAAGAAGCAACGTTTGTGGCAAGACATTAATGTTGAAAAGGGCTGGGAAACTGCTCTTGAGGCTGTTTTACGTGAGCGTGTAACAGCTCTTCAAGCAACAGACTTGGCTGAAGCTATTCGTTTGGCTCAAGATGCACCGCCATCACGTTTGGCTTTCTATGCCGCTCAATCAGTGACTAACTCTGACTCTTCGAGTGCAGGACTGACCAGCTTGATGAGTCGCGTTCAGATTAAAGACTCTGCTATTAAAACCGTTGTTCAAGAATGGTTAGGCCATGTTTACATTGCTGATCATTTAGAAGATGCGATGCGTCGTCGCGATCAATTGCCTCAAGGTGGGGTGTTGGTTGTTAAAGAAGGACATATTGTTAGCCGTGTGAGTTTGCAGCTTTATGCTGAGGATTCAGAACAAGCAGGTTTACTAGCGCGTAGCCAAGAGATCGAAAATTTAGATCTCCAACTGAAAGCTCAGCAATTGATTTTGGATGAGGCTCAAAGCTCTGCATCTCAAACACAATATGCTTATCAGCAGGCTCAGCAGCAAGCGCAAGAAGCTCGTCAAACTGCTGAGCAAGCAGTTCGTGAAGCGCATAACTTAGAAGTTGAGCGCCTACAACTTGCTCAGGCTGATGAGAAATACAGAACTAGAGCAGAACAAATTAATCACGAGTTACAAGAGTTGTCAGCGCAAGCATCAGAACTTCAAACTGTTCGTGATGAGGGTCAGGGTCAACTTGACCAGGCTCAGGAGGAGAAGGGTGTTCATGGTGACAGCTTAACAACTGCTCAAGATACCTATCAGGCAGCGCAACACGCCCTAGAACAAGCGCGTGAAGCATTGAGATTGGCTGAGCGTGAAGCTAGCGAAGCGTCATACAACACCAGAACTCTTGCCCAACGTATTAGCGATCTAACGCGTGACCAACAGTCTGCTCAGCAGCAGGTAGCTGATATTCAAGTTAGTTTGGGTAACTCACAAGAAGAGTTGCATACGTTATCGGACGAAGTAGCCCAAGAATCATTACAAACTTTATTAATTCAGAGAAGTGCAAAAGAAGCTGCATTAGCGAATGCCAGAACTGAGATGGATGCAATCTCACACCGCCTAAGAGAGGGTGATGAAGCGCGTTTGACTCTTGAACGTAGTTTGCAACCATTACGTGATAAAGCAATGGAATTGCAACTCAAGGAGCAAGCTGCACGCTTGAACGTTGAGCAATTCGCTACGATGCTGATGGATGCAGAAGCGAATATTGAGGAATTGAAAGCTCGTTTAACGCCTGATATGAAAGTCAGCGGCTTACAGTCAGAGGTTAATAAGCTCAATCAAGAAATTCAATCATTGGGTCCTGTTAATATGGCTGCGCTTGAGGAGCTTGCGAGTGCGCAAGAGCGTAAGACTTTCCTTGATGCCCAGTCAGCTGATTTGAATGAAGCGATTAATACATTAACGGCAGCTATCCAGCAAATCGATGCAGAAACAAGAGATTTGTTACAAGGCACTTTTGATCAGGTGAATGAGCATTTTGCTAAGTTATTCCCAGACCTATTTGGTGGTGGTAATGCTAAGTTAGTCATGACTGGTGAAGAGATTTTGGATTCTGGCGTCCAAGTGATGGCTCAACCTCCAGGTAAAAAGAATTCAACTATTCACCTCTTATCAGGTGGTGAAAAAGCACTGACTGCGATTGCTTTGGTGTTCTCATTATTCCAATTAAATCCTGCACCATTCTGCTTGCTAGATGAGGTTGATGCGCCACTTGATGATGCGAATACTGGTCGCTATGCCGATATGGTCGCTCGCATGTCTAAGAATACGCAGTTCGTCTTTATTTCGCACAATAAGATCACTATGGAGATTGCTCATCAGTTGATTGGTGTGACTATGCAAGAACAAGGTGTTTCTCGTATTGTTGCGGTTGACCTGGAAGCTGCTGCGAACTTGGTGGAGGCTGCCTAATGTCCGATTTTGCTGATTTGGCTGCCTCTATTGGTTTGTCAGAACTTCAGTTATCACTCGGACTTATTGGTTTTGCTTTATTGATCGTTTTAATGATCTATAACGCCATGCGTATCCGCAAGGCAGAAGTTGAAGATGTTATTGATTTGCCAGCAAGTGAAGATCCTTCAGTGCTTACTGAACAAAATCAACTATCTAGAACTGAACCCACTCTAGGGCAGCCTTCAGAAACCTCTTCAGTTATTAGTACGGATTCATTTTTATCAACAGAAAGAATTGATTCACTCATCGATTGTGTGATCGCTATGAGATTTCCGGAGGCTATTTCTGGTCAAGAGATACTTGCAGAGTTAGCTTCATGGCCCAAGCATTCACAATATCTCTGGATGTGTGAGGGTTTGATATCTGCTGGTGCTGGAATCGATGATGTATGGCAAACACCTACTGAGTCTGGTCAGTATTTAGAACTACAAGTTGCCATTCAGTTAGCCAATCGGTCAGGCCCCATTGGTATTGTTGATCTTTCTGATTTTGCTTCTCGAGCTCAAGCCCTAGCGAATGCTTTAGATGCTGAGATTGATTTACCGCCAATTAATGACATTCTTGAAGAAGCAAAGGCTTTAGATTCATTTGCCGCTGAAAGTGATATTCAGCTAGGTATCAATGTTCAAGCCAAGAGTGGGCTGTGGAACTTGAATGAAATTAAAAATGCGGTATCTAAAGCAGGATTTCAGTTATCAAGAGATGGGCGAGAATACCATCGCATCATTTCAGGCGTCTGTACATATAAATTAGTCGCGGAACAATCTAACTTTTTACGTGATGATTTGAGTAAACCAGCTATTTCATCACTCACATTATTGTTAGATTTGCCAAAGGTTCCACAATCTATGGCGCCATTTAAGACTATGCTCAATGATGCCCATTTATTGGCTGAGTCTTTGAATGGTCATTTGGTCGATGATGCTGGTCGCCCCCTTGTTGATGAGGCAGTGGTTGCTATTCAAGCTCAATTGGATCAAATCTATCAAGCCATGTTTAGCCATGGAATCACTGCTGGTAGTTCATCAGCCAACAGACTATTTTCCTAAGGATGACTCGTTGTGAGTGACGCTGCTCGTTACGAATGGCTCAAAAGTGAACTTGCACGTCTTGATCATGCTTACTATGTATTAGATGATCCAGCACTTCCTGATATCGAATACGATAAGCTCTATCGTGAACTCATCGAGATAGAAAAACAGCATCCTGAATGGATAACACCAGATTCACCATCACAACGAGTAAGCGGTCAAGCCAATCAGTTATTTAGTGAGGTCAAGCATGTTGTTCCCATGCTTTCATTAAATAATGCCTTAGAGGATGATGAGGCAGTAGCCTTTGATCGTCGTTGCCGCGAGGGGCTCGAGGTGGATCAAGTGGAATATGCCGCTGAGTTGAAGTTTGATGGATTGGCAATTTCACTACGATATGAAAATGGCTTACTTGTGCAAGCTGCCACTCGAGGAGATGGCTTTAGTGGTGAGGATGTCACCGCTAATATTCGAACTATCAAAGCTATACCTCTTAAGCTCCAAGGTCATGAGTATCCTCAGATTCTTGAGGTAAGGGGCGAAGTGTTCATGAGTCATAAAGATTTTCAGTCTCTAAATCAATTGGCTATTGATCGCGGTGAAAAGACCTTTGCGAATCCCAGAAATGCTGCGGCTGGTAGTTTGCGGCAATTAGACCCGAAGATCACCGCACAAAGAACATTGTCTTTTTACGCCTATGGTGTAGGGCAGTGCGAACCACAGCAGTTTGTTCCACAAAGCCACTCAAGGTTGTTGGATACTTATGAAGTTTGGGGTTTGCCTGTTTGTGAGCATCGTGAAGTGGTTCAAGGAATCAATGGCTTGATGGCTTTCTACCGCCGGGTTGGAGAAATGCGTGATCAGTTGCCATATGACATCGACGGTGTTGTGTATAAAGTTAATGCCAGAGATCAACAGGAAGACTTGGGATTTGTTTCTAGAGCGCCTCGATTTGCAGTTGCGCATAAATTTCCAGCCCAAGAAGCTCTAACAACGGTTTTAGATATTACTGTTCAAGTAGGAAGAACTGGTGCTATCACTCCTGTTGCACGTCTTGCCCCAGTTGTTGTTGGTGGTGTAACGGTGACTAATGCCACTCTTCATAATGAAGATGAAGTTAGAAGGAAAGATATTCATATTGGTGATACGGTAGTTGTCAGAAGAGCAGGAGATGTGATTCCTGAAGTGGTTTCTGCAATTGTCGATAAGCGCCCAGCATCAGCGATTACTTTTGTAATGCCTACCCGCTGTCCTGTTTGTGACTCTCATATTGAACGTTTAGAAGGCGAAGCTGTGGCTCGTTGTTCAGGAGGGTTGTTTTGCCCGGCACAAAGGAAGCAAGCTCTCTTACATTTTGCGCAACGCCGGGCGATGGATATTGATGGTCTTGGTGAAAAGATTGTTGATCAATTAGTCGATCAACAAATTGTTAGAACTCCAGCTGATTTATATCAATTAGGCTTGATGGCGTTAGCCAATTTAGAGCGGATGGGTGAAAAGTCGGCAGATAATCTTTTGCAGGCGATTAACCAGTCGAGGAAAAATACCTTGGCACGTTTTATTTTTGCTTTGGGTATACGCCATGTGGGCGAGAGTACAGCTAAGGATTTAGCGAAGCATTTTGGAAGTATTCACGCTTTGATCGATGCAACTGAGGAGCAGTTACTCCAGGTTAATGATGTGGGTCCTGTTGTTGCCCAGTCATTATTGGGATTCTTACAAGAAGCTCATAATCGAGAGGTCATTGAACAATTACTTGCATCTGGATTGGAGCTAGAGGTTGAGAAGTTATCGATCAATTCAGCTTTGGTCGGAAAAACCTTTGTGTTAACGGGAACACTTCCAACGATGTCACGTGATCAAGCAAAGCTAATGTTAGAGAATGCCGGTGCTAAGGTCGCAGGCTCAGTATCAGCCAAAACTTCTTATGTAGTGGCTGGTGAGGACGCTGGCTCGAAGCTTGAAAAAGCTCTTCAGTTAGGGGTTGCTGTGATTGATGAAGCGCAAATGCTTCAGTTACTGGAGTCTTGAACTTAAATCGTCAAAGCTTCTAGCAGTTCAGTCTCAAGTTGAATTTGAAGTTTTGGATCGCGATTCAAGTGATCAGCCGTTAAGAGGAAAACGTCTTCAATTCGTTCGCCAAGTGTATTAACTCTGGCTGTACGCAATGAAATTTGGTGTTCAGCCAAAATTTTAGCAATGGTAAAAAGTAATCCTGCACGATCACTTGCTGAAATCGATAAAACAAAATACTGTCCTCGATCATCTGCCCTCAAGCTCACACGTGGCTGAATGGGGAAGCTTCTAGATTGACGAGATAAACGACCCTTATTGGGAGTAGGTAGAGGGGCTGATGACTTTAAAAGTTCCGTTAATCCATGTTCAACCAGTTGAATGATGTCTCTGTAGTGACCACCCTCTCTAAATAAATCTGTCCCAGAAATCTGGAAGGTGTCTAAAGCATAGCCATGCTGAGTTGTGTGAATACGTGCATCTAGAATCGAGAAGCCTTGCTGGTCAAAGTATGAACAAATCTTTGCAAATAAATCTGCTTCATCTTTCACGTAGACTGCAACTTGTAAGCCTTCGCCAATTGGGGATAGTCTGGCTCTGACAATGGGCTCTGGGTGATTGACTCGTCCAAATAAGTGTCTAGTGAGCCATGCAATATCACTCGGTTCATGTCTAAGGAAAAAGGATATGTCTAATTGTTTCCAAAGATTTTCATGTGCATCTGCTTGGAGTCCATATAAGCGTAAGAGTTTCTTGGCTTCATTTTGATGTTGCTCCAGTTCAGAGCTCAGATCATGTTGCCCGCCACCCAGCACTCTGAGTGTTAATTTATAGAGATCTTCAAGGAGTTTGCCTTTCCAAGCATTCCAAACCTTGGGACTTGTGCCTCTAACATCAGCAACTGTTAATAAATAAAGGGCTGTTAATCGATGTTCTGTTTTAACGCGTTTAGCAAATGCTTTGATCACATCGGGGTCACCGATATCTTGCTTTTGCGCCACTTGGCTCATCGTGAGATGTTCGCCAACCAGCCAAACTAGCAGGTCAATATCTTCTTTATCTAAGCCATGGCTTTTGCCAAACAGCCTAGCATCTCGTTTTCCGAGTTCAGAGTGGTCGCCACCTCGCCCCTTGGCAATATCATGAAACAGGGCGGCGAGTATGAGCAACCAAGGTTTATTAAAGTTGGCGGCTAATTGACTGCAGAATGGGAACTCGTGTGTGTGCTCAACGACCCAAAATCTGCGAACATTTCTTAATACCATCAGGATATGTTGATCAACGGTATACACATGAAACAAGTCATGTTGCATTTGACCAACAATCTTTCTGAAGGCGGGTAGATATCGACCTAAAACGCTGGTTTGGTTCATCAAACGGAAGGCGTTTGTAATGCCTTGCGGTTGTTGAACGATATCCATGAAGGTCTTTTTATTTGCCGGATGATTCCGCCATTGGGCATTCATGAGGTTGCGGGCGTTATACAGTCCGCGCAAGATTTGCGCAGAAAAACCTTTAACCCCCGGTGTTTTCGTATAAAGCAAAAATGCTTTAAGAATTTGTTCTGGATGCTTTTCAAATAAAAGCGGGTCAATCAGATCGAGTAAGCCTTGTTTCTCAACAAAGTGCTCAGAGACAGGACGGGTAGCTCTTGACTCTTTGGGGAAAAGAATGGCTTCGATGTGTTGAAGAAGAATTTCATTTAACTGGGTCACTGCTTTAGCTGCCCAGTAATAGCGGCGCATAATTTTTTCACTCGCTCGCTTGCCATCCTCAGATTCCAATCCAAATGATTCTGCGAGCTGTGTTTGTAAGTCAAAGACTAAAACATCTTGGCGGCGTTTTGCCAGGAGATGAAGTTGAGTTCTGAGTGTCTGAAGAAACTTGAGGTTACGGCTAATCTCCAAAAATTCTCTTTTGGTCAATAAACCTTTTTTGTGTAAATCTAAAAAACTGTTACCAAGCTTGGCTGCTTTAGTCATCCAAAGAATGACTTGTAAATCACGTAGACCACCAGGACTTTCTTTGCAATTAGGTTCAAGTGAGTAGGGTGTGTCGTTGTATTTGTGATGACGTTGTCTTAGCTCAAGAAGCTTCGCCTGATAAAAAGCTTTGGCATCCATTGCCGCATCAAATTCTGCGAGGAAGCGACGATAGAGTTTTTTGTCACCAAATATCCATCTAGATTCCAGAAGAGATGTTCTTACAGTGATATCGGCTGAGGCTT
>JACCEC010172212.1_pt1 | contig 25180 bp, 37 predicted proteins | sample 7450121 | NCBI WGS metagenome assembly JACCEC01 (sample SAMN15323455, study PRJNA562643) | freshwater metagenome | isolation source: river surface water | place: USA:Blue River Watershed | collected 2017-08-18 | reverse complement strand
TCATACCAAGTGCCAGTAGAACCATACTGATTGATGCCCTCAACCACAACAATACTACCAGAAGAACCAATCCAACGAGAACCAACTTGAATTTCGTGCGGTTTGAAAAAATGACGGACAACTGCTCTGCGTCCATCAATAATTTCAGTTTCGTAGTTCATTACCATTGCTCCACAGGGATATAACCTACACTATGGCAGGTATCACATTCATAAAGATGACACTCACCCCAAGAATATTCTGGTGGTAGATTGTCCTCATCAAAGTCAGCAGCATACTGGGCACTTACTTGCTTGAACTGTTCATTACTTTGGTCTGAGTCATCTTTCAGAACATAATGAAGTGTCCAACTTTCACCATCGCCTTGACAATCAGGACACTTACGAAATCCCAATTCACCTTTGAGGATGGCACGAAGTTCTGCTGCCTCTAAAAGAAGGTCGTTGCCGTAAGAAAGTTGCATCGGTTGGTTGCTTACAAGGTTATTATATGGCAAAACCACCGACCACGGGGGGGGTCAGTGTGCCAGTTCTTCAAATGTCATAAGGTTGTTGTGGGTCTCGTGTCCACAACTTCTGATAGGTTAACCACTTTTCTTGATGTGGTGTCATTTCAGCAAACCAGTGCATCCCATCTTCTGAAATTGCATCCAAATAATGGATTTGTGTTCTTGGACAAATAGTTCTTGTGACCTGCGTGAATCGCACTTTTTCAACCATAATCAAACTCCGTCTGGTACATTTCCTGTTAAACAAAGAATAAGAGAAATAATCATAATAAGAACAAGTCCTATTGGTAGTGGCCATTCTGGTTTTTCTGGATCATTCATTTTTCACAACCTCAAATGTGGGAACACCTTTTTCATCAAACTCTACAGCAAGATTTACTGTATAACCACCTGAAATCCTCCAAGAAGCATTTTTGAACTCTTGTGTTTCTTTCTCTGGATATTTTGGAACAAAAAGACCATCTACAAGTTTATTAGCATCCTCATCACCAAGATAATGGAGGTTGATGAATTTACGCAATCTTATTTCATCTTCTGGTGAGAGATGAAAACTTACGGGAACAACAAACTTGTTCTCTGGTTTGAAAAAATCATCAAGGTCATTCATAGTTCATCGTCCTCCAGTTCATTAGCAAGACGCAGTATAGCATCCTTTACCCAGTTTTGTCCTTTGATGAAATGATGTTTTTCCGCACTCAACTCTCGGTCAGGGTCTGGTTCAATATTGAGACCTTTAACTGCTTCACGAAGAGCAGTAGCAACGGCAGAGTTATCATAGTAATATGGACCTGGACCCAACTTAGCATAATACTCATTCATTACTTGTTGTGCTCGGTTTTTTCTACTCATAATGCTTCTACCTCATTAGCAATTTCACGCAACACAGATACAGGGTCTTCAAGTTCACCACAATCAGTACATAACCTATCAGCAACTTCATTGATTACACGGGCAATCAACTTCTGCCTATCTTTACTTTTGGGTCTCATAGAGAGTTCCATCGTGCATTCCAAGATTTGCAGTGCTCTAGTTGTCATTTCCATCCTCCCAAAAGTCCTTCCACTCTACCTTATACTCGTCATTCATCTCTTCAACTTCAAAACCGCTCACAATCAAATCAGGAAAACCATCTTTAATAATGTAATTTGCTACATCATTTGCCAAGTAATCACCAAACTCTTCTGGACTATTCAATTCATCAAATTCGTGTTTAGCAGGATTGAACTTCACACAGAAAGTTACTTTATACCCTTCAACACAATCCTTTGACTTGCACAATACCTCTTTGCGTTCACCAATCTGCCTTTCAAGTTGTTGAAGTTCTTTGAAAGAAAGTTTAGAAATGTCAGTCATCGTGATTTCTCCTGTACCATTGCAAATCCCTAGGGCGAGCAGTAATTACATCCAAATAAAATTGAAATCGTTTGTATTGAATAAAAAATCCAAGCAAAAAACCCGAACTGATGCACAAAGAAAATTCTGGGAGGATGGCATCGGAACCAAAATCATCCCACTGGACTGTAATATCAAGTAGAGCAAACTTTTGGAATCTAAGGACTTGGAAGAACCATTCTTTTCCAAAGTCCTCGTAGGTTTCATAATCAAAGAGTTTCATATTTTTCCTCCACCTCTTTTACACGAGCCATGAAACTATCCTCTCCGTGGTCTCCACTATACAAATAGTCCACGTGTCTCATAATTTCTGATACCTTACGCATCAGACGAAGTTGCTTCCTCAAATATTTGATAGTTTCTGGTGAAAAATTGGGAGCATACTCATACTCATCTAGTTTTTTGTTGTTGTTTTGGATTTCTACTTCCAACTCATCAGCAAACTGTGCTACCTTGTAGTAATCGTAACCGCAATCGCCAAAATGTCCGCCGCTCATGGTTGTGCCTCCGTTGGTACTTGGGGTGGCGCTGGTGGTGCTACAGGAGGTAGTATAACAGGTTGTTGAACTTCTTGGACTTGAGGTTGTGTCACTTGCTCAACTGGTTTTTTAGTTTCTTCAATTTGTTTTTCAAGTTCACTAATCTTTTCTTCAAATGCATTAATACTTGGTGCTTCTACTGGGGGTGGATTTTTACTTTCTTCAGCAAGTTTCCAACCAGTAATACCAGCACCAAAAATACTAGCGAGTGCAGCAAAAATTGAAACAGTCTTCGAAAAACTCATAGTTTAGTCTTTAGTAATTTCGTTTGGTTGAGAATAAAAAAGTTCGTCTCTCCAGTTGCGACCAAATAAATCAAAGCAAAATCCAAATTTAGAAATTGTGAAGAGAAAAGAAAAAAGTTTCCCATAACCAGAAGAAATCTGAATGTATGGTGGTTCATTCCATTTAGAAAGTTCTCCTACATCAATGGCAGCCTGAAAAAGTGAATATCGTTTTCCAGTACAAAGAGTCATATAATACTCTTTTCCATAATCGTTTCTTACACCAAATTGAATGAGTTTCATTTTGCTTTACCATGAAGAGGACAATCACCATTCACCCATTTGCGACCATCGGGCATATCTTCATTATCCATTACAGGACATTTGCAACCTTTTTCAACTGCTTCAGAAGAACCAGGAACAAGACCACTCCATCCTTTATACTGCTCGGATGTCATTGCTTCCATTTCTTCTTCAGTATATTGTGGATTATCAGGTTGCTGGCAACGTGACAGTTTTGCTTTCAAATCATAAATCTCATCTTGCATCTCAGAAAATTCTTTTGAATACTCTTCAGAGAGTTTAAGATCAAATTCATAAGCAATCTTTTTCATATCTTCTTCACTACGCATATCATTAAATGCAAGCGAACAAGCACCTTTCATAATACCGATTTCATTATGTCCCATTGCACGAGCAATCGTACCAAAGAAACGAAATAGTTGAATGGTGTTAATATCTTCGCAAGGAATCTCAAAAGTATAATGCTCTTCTGGAAGAGTGTCATCATCATAAATTCCAGACCCACCATAAGTAGGAGTCCATTCAGTATCAAAAGAAACTTTGAGTTTTGCTGTGTAGGTCATTGTTCTGAATTTGTACGTACTTACTATAAAACCCCCTGACAGAAAAATCAAGGGGTCTTGTGCCAGTTCAGGTTTTGTCCTCAAATTCTTTCATAAGTTCTTCTGCCATTTTTATGGATTTACGCCAAATAAGATACTTGACGATTGGATTTGCAGGATTGTGCAAAATCCACCACTTAACTTTCTCATATTCTACTTTTGCCAGTTGAGTAAGCATATAGAATGCCCTCGCTACAGATTGGTCTGTGACAATCAAGTAAGCAATACAAAAGAAAATAATGAAATATATGTATGTAGAATTCATTGTCTTAAAGTCTTAAGATATTGTAGCACTTGTTCACGAACTGCCATCAACTCATGAAAACAAAGTTGATTGTGAGCACAGTTACGAAGTTCTGAATCAGGTTTCAATACACTTTCCTCAAAAAGAGTTACTCCACGATTCCACTTGTCGATTTGAGATTCTTCGTTCATTTTTACTTTTGTATTTGATTACTATTTAATAGACTAATCCCAGCTAACGTTCTCCAAAAGTACCCCAGGCATAATGTACGTCCAACCACTTCCACCAAGTTTATATTCCCACTTATATTCTCTTTGATTATGGCTATCCCAAGTCATATAACCTTTTTCTTTATCAAAACGCCCTTTAATTGTCAGACGATGTTTATTAGAGAATACATTACGAGTGCGAAGTGCCCCACTAGGTTCCCTTGTTTCAATTACAACACAGGTATCTTCAAAAAATTCTGTGGGAGTTTCAATTCCACATGCAGTTTCATAACGAAATGGACGATGTGTTTCCTGAGCAAAGACAGGAGAAGAGAACAGAAGTGCAGCAAAAACAATCAGTTTTTTCATCCAACAACCCTCCAACAAACGACAGCGTTACCTTTTTTTACAGATTGAATGTGAGCAAAAGCAGCATAAGAAAGATCTAGATCCGCATGAGAATAAGGACCACGATCATTCACACGAACAATAACTTGTTTACCATTATCCTGATTTGTTACCCGTATGCGTGAACCCATAGGTAGATAAGGGTGAGCTGCAGTCCAACGATAAGCGTCAAACCGCTCACCATTTGCAGTAACTTTTCCATGAAATCCATCTCCGACACCATAGTATGTAGAAATTCCACAAGTAAGTGCTGCAATCAATCCAATCACTTAATCACCTCCCAATGAGGATCGTTTTCTTTATTCATCCAAAAACAATACTTACGATTAATAGAAACAACAAAGAGTTGAGTCTCAGTCTCTTGTTCTACCTCCATTGCATGAAGTTTATCCATTTGATTCACAAATCTGTTCTTAGCCTTTGAACTCTTTGGTTGAATGTTGATAAGTTTTTTCTTGGTTTTCATTGTGTTTTTGAAAGTGTTTAGATGATCGTCATCAAACCCAACAAAGGTAGTCTACAGGGATTGTTGGGTGTCTGTCAAGTGGTTTAGGAATTCTTCATAAAGAACCGCTTCCATTTGAAATGCTTGTAGTTCCCAAGGTTGCTCAGAATAGTCAGTATCAGAGTGGTCTATGCCCCTCCAGTGCCTCTTTCCGTACTTATCCTTGAGAACCCCCATGACATGCTGATAAACGTGCCACAGTTCGTGCAGGAGGGTCCTGGTGTAGTGTTCCAACGTCAATTGGTTGTGCATCTCAATTTCAAATGAACGAGGACGATAATCACAATCAATGACTCCAACCCAACCATAAACTTCATCACGCATCATCCCTCGATGATTTACAATAATTTGAAGTTTGTGTTTTGGAAGATGTTTAGTAATGAACCAGTTCACAATACGTGCACAGCGACGCTTGCTATAGTTGTACCCACTGGTGTATAATGTAAGACTCATAATACAAGGTTAAGGACCACTTCAGAAAGTTTTGTTGCCCAGTGCGCAACCCATATAAAACTTCCAATAAAAATCAGTCGATCTAGTGTTGAGTACTTCATTGGTTTTGTGTGCCTCTGGTCATCATAGAACCAAAAGATCTACCTGAAAGCACTGGTGGACACTTTTGAAATCGTCCACTTGTCACCTCTGGAAATAGGATATATAATCAATTACAAAATGATTTCATAAAATGCAAGACGAATTGCTTTCGTTATTTCCAACACCAGTACTAATTGCACAATATCCTTTACCTTATGAGAAGGAATTGGAATATATTCGTACATTGCCTTGTCGAAGAGAAAACAAAGGTGGTGATGCAGGTAACGTGATTCACTACAATCGCCAATCAGAAGACACTTTTGTACTTGATAAACCAGAGTTGAGTAATATTAAAGCATTTATTCAATCTAAGATTTATAAGTTCGTCAAAGAGATTATGAACTCTACTGATGAACTTGTAATCACACAATCTTGGATTAACAAATCAGGTAAAGGTGAATCTCATCACGAACATGTTCACCCAAATAGTTTGGTGAGTGGTGTTTGGTATCCTGTGATTAACGAACAACTGCCACCAATTCAGTTTCGTAGTAAATCACAAAGAGATGTCAGTCTGCAGTGTGAGAAGTTCAATAACTTTAATAGTGCTACATTCCTGCTACCAATGAAAGCGGGTGAGTTGATTATCTTCCCAAGTAATCTAACTCATAGTGTTCCTGCTAATCAATCAGAAACAGAACGTATTAGTCTGTCATTTAATACCTGGGCGAAAGGTAGTCTTGGTGATATGAACTCTCTGACTTATCTTCCACTGGATCGTTGCGTATGACTTCTGCACTTTCAAGACCATTACCAGAGTTTCACGGCTTTGGTTATCGAATTGCACAGATTGAGAACAATACTCACTGTAACTATAAGTGTTGGTTCTGTCCCAATGCTTATGATAAACCTGCACCAAAAGAGTGTATGGATATTGAGTTGTTTCGTAAAATCCTATTAGAAATACGTTCAGTTTATACTCCTTGGGAATTGAATGATATTTCCTTTGCAACTTATAATGAACCAAACCTTGATGAAACATTCAAGGAGAAACTACAACTGATGACTGATATGGGTTTTCAGTATGAACATATTTCAAATGGAAGTATGGTCACAACTGAACTCACTGATTGGTTGATTGAGAATCCACAAAATATCAAACAGTTCCGTCTTAATATTCCAACAATGGATGAAAAGAGATGGAAAGATATGACTGGTTCTTCAACTGCTGTTCTTTATAGAATGTATTATCAGTTGATGTATCTGTTTGAGAATGCACCAAAACTTAACTTTCCTATCAGTGTGATTGTAAATGGTGATGGAAGTGAAGACCATAAACAAGAGTTTATGAAAGTCTATCAAAAGTTCCAGCGGTGTCCGCCTGGTATTAATTTTACAATGACTGGACTGATTGACCGTGCAGGAACACTTGATGGAGCACATTGCGAAACTCAAGAACTGAATCGTGGTCCTATTAATTGGAAAGACCAACCAACTCGTTGTAATGCTGGATATTTTGATAACTTATACTTTGGTGTAAAAGGTAATGTCTTTTACTGTTGTCACGACTTTCATCAAGACTATAGTTGTGGTAATATTAATGACACACCACTCAAAGAATTATTGAGTTCGGAAGCATATCAAACTCAAAAACAAAGATTTCAACAAGACTTCTGCCGTAAGTGCGAACAAGCAAGACCATTGGAGACCGTAAACTGATGACTTTAAACAATCCAGATTCAACTCTTAAAGATTTAATTTTGGTGGAACAATTGATTCCACAAAATCTTTGCGATTATATTATTGATGATATTGAAAAAAGAGAGTGGGGTAAACACACTTGGTACAATAGTGTTCAAGGAACTTTTGGTTCTGAAGAGACTAAAGAACTTGAAGTTCAGAACACCACCGATGAACTTCAAAACTTGTTGACGCCATTCATTATCCAAATGGGTGGAATTTATAATCAAAAAGTTCTATTTGAAGGTGGTGGAGATAGAACTCGTCAGATTATGAACAAGTTTAGTAAGGTTCGTTTTAATCGCTATGAACCTGGTATGATAATGAGAGCGCACATGGACCACATAAGAAGTTTATTTTCTCCACCAGAGCAAGGAATACCGGTTTTGAGTATGATTATCTGCTTGAATGATAATTATGAAGGTGGAGAATTAGTCTTCTGGGATGATTATAAAGTCAAACCTGCTGCTGGGTCAATCATAGCGTGGCCAAGTTTGTTCCTCTATCCACATCGGGTAGAAGAAACCACCAAAAATATTCGCTATTCTGGAGTTGTTTGGTGTTGGTGAGACAACTTTAATTGATGCCTTCTTTTTTGCGACTCACTAATTTTCTTTTTAGTTTCATCTGATAATTTCCTTCTCCTATTAGACTCTCTGATTTTTTCTTTTGCTTCTTCAGAGTGTCTATAAGGATTAGGATTATTTTTTAGTCTTTTCTTTTGAGATTCGCTAATTTTCTTTCTAGTTTCTTCGGTCATAACTCTTTTTTTGTTTGCCTCACTAATTTTTCTTTTATGTTCTTCTGATAATTTTTTACCCTTATTTGCAAGACTAACTTTAAGTCTTGTTTCATCTTTGGTGACTCTTTTTTTCGCTGCTTCACTCATCTTTCTTCTAGTTTCTTCACTAAAAACTTTACCCTTATTTGCTTCACTCATCTTCTTTCTAGTCTCATCTGAAACAATTTTTCCTTTATTTGCAACACTAATTTTCTTTCTTGCTTCTTCAGATACTGGTTTTCCTAAATTAATTCTTCTTAAAAACTCTACCTGTTCTTTTGGTAATTTTTTACCTAGATTTGCTTCTCTTAATTTTTGTCTGGTTTCTTCCGAGACAATTTTTCCTTTATTTGCTTTACGAACTTTTTCTTTATGCTCTTCGGTTAATTTTTTGCCTTTATGTGCATCACTAATCTTTTTTCTTGTTTCTGCAGATAAGACTTTTCCTCTATGCAAATCTCCTATTTTTTTCCTATGTTCTTCAGAGTGCTTTACTGATATTCCATAAGTAGTAAACTTTTTTGAAGTTTGCTTACTTCTATTAGCAAAATGAGGATTCCTAGAAACATCATAAAATTCGTGCAATAATATCTCTGCCTCATAAGCATCCTTCCTACTCTCATAAACACCTAGAATAATCTTTTGAGTAGGATTAAAGTTTTTGTCTCTAAAACTTCCATAATACTTAAAGTCTTCTTCTGGTAGACACTTACATCCACGACTACCAATATAACCTCTACCAAATTCCTCATAGGAATAGTAGACATAAAAATGCTTGGACATTTCTCTGCTCTTTAGTTGACTGCATTTCTATTTATATTACAAAGGAGAGGATTTCTCCTCTCCCTACCTTTAGAGATTGCAGTCAACTTCAGGCACTTCTATTTATTAGAGACCACCGTGACCGTTTGAAACCGCAGCGGGATATCTTCTTGGTTGAGTTAAATCTCCAAAATCCACTGCATTTCCAATGCTCATAATTGTTACATAATCAATGACATTAGAAAGACCAGCGCCTCCACCAAAAACTCCACGAGTTGGTGATGCCGTCCCAGATAATCCATATCTACCTACAGTTAAATCTCCAAAATCCACTGCATTTCCAAGAGTTGTAATTACTATGTAATCAATTACATTTGTATTTGCAGATATTGGTGTTGAATCTCCACCAGCAATTATTCCACGAGTTGAATTTGAACAAGCACCATTAAATAATCTTCTTTCAGTCAAATCTCCAAAGTCTGCTGCATTTCCTAATGTCGAAATAGTAATAAAGTCTATTGTATTTTGCCTTGTTGCCGGTCCAACAAATCCACCAACAAAAATACCACGAGTTGATGAGGAAAATCCAGGAGCATATTCTCTCCCAACCGTCAAATCTCCAAAATCTTGTGCATTAGTTCCATTTGATGCGATTGTTACATAATCAATCACATTAGAGTTTGATGCTCCACCACCAAATAAACCACGAGTTGCTGAAGAACACGCTCCAAGATTTCCTGTTGTTCTTGTTAAATCTCCAAAGTCCGCAGCGTTTCCTGTAGAAGATATTGTGATATATTGTAATGTATTTGTTTGTGCGGGAACACTAAAACCTCCCCATACTCCACGAGAAGATGATGAACAGGCACCACCTGCCTCAAAAAGATTTAATAAGTCTCCAAAGTCTATTGCATTACCTGTTGTTGAAATCGTTACATAATCAAGTGTATTAACTTGAGTTCCTGGTGCTTCTCCACCACCAAAAACACCACGAGCACCACCAGTCGCATTATCCGCAGAGAAGTTGTCAATCTGCCACCATACTTCTCCGTTATAATACTCTAACTTACCTGAATCAGAGTTAAATCGTAGTGCTCCTGCTGGTACTGGCATAACTTATAATGCAATCTGGTTTGGGGGTGTGAAGTTTGAGGTGTATTTTGCTACACCGTTATAAATTCTGAAATCTTGCAAATAACCGTACAAATCACTCATAGCAGTTTCAGAGTTCCACCAAGCACCAATTGCTTGAACATCTGTGGCAGTTACATCAACAGTACCAGACAAATTACTGACAGTGCAATCCACAACTCCATTCAAATATAATCTCCAAGTAGTTCCACTTCTAACATATGCGATGTGACTCCAGGCATTTTGAGTTACTGACGTACTGCATATGCCATTACCACCACCATCGGCGTTGATTAAATTCCAACTAGAACCATTTGAACTTGCCCATATTCCTAACTTATTTGACCCAGTACTGTTATAATCAATACCTATAGAATAGTCCGCACCAAAACTTCCATGATAAAGTGCTTGCCTTGCTGTATTTGTTGGATACCACCAGAATTCAATAGTAAAATCATTAGCACCATATTGGAAATCACCTGCACCTGCAAATTTTAAATGGTCTCCAACTCCATCGAATACTGCAGATGAACCATAATATTTACTCTGTGTAGTGCTAATGTCAGGATTTCCTATGATAGCAGGATCTCCTTTACTTCTAGGTGAGATATCAGTAAATCTACTCTCGCTATTAAAAGGAAGTGCAAGAACCAAGTTATTAATATAAGGGTCTGGTGCTAATGCAACTCTCTGTCCTGTGCTTCCATTAGGCACAACCATATGAGACGTTGAGGACACAGTGGTAATACCTGCAATCACCGGTCCTGATGTTCCGTCTCTGTTGGTTATGTTATTGACCTTTATAACAGACATTGCTTATACTTTTTAGTTATTTATTTGGTGAGTTATCCAAGTCCACCGTGACCGTTGGAGCAGGCAGCATTTTGATGTCTACCAACAGTTAAATCACCAAAATCTATTGCATTTCCTGTACTCATAATCGTCACATAATCTATTATATTTGATGCTGCGTTTGCTGGAGCAGGAGCAGTATATCCTCCACCAAAAACACCACGAGTTGCAGACGAACAAGCACCAAATCTTGTTTTTACAGTTGTTAAATCGCCAAAATCTGAGGCATTTCCTAAAGATGCAATAGTGATGTATTGAATAACATTAACTCCGGGGTCTCCGCCACCAAATAAACCACGAACTGCATTTGAACAACTTGCAGGAAATGATGGTGAGTTTATTAAATCACCAAAATCTGCAGCATTTCCAAGAGTAGAAATGGTTACAAACTGAATAACATTTATTCCAGGACTACCTCCACCAAAAATACCACGAGTAGATGAAGAACAGGCAGATGGATGTGCCATTGTTGCTAACAAATCACCAAAATCTTGTGCGTTTACTCCATTAGATGCAATAGTAATATAATCAATAATATTATAAGATACACTTACATCATCGCTTCCTCCTGCAAATAATCCACGAGTAGAACTAGAGCAAGAAGTTACACCTCTTCTTGTTTGAGTTAAGTCTCCAAAATCTTGTGCGTTTCCTGTAGAGGATATTGTTACATAATCTACTGTATTACTTCTTTCTGCAGGAGCACCTCCAGGAGCACCTCCTCCAAATACTCCACGAGTTGCTGATGAACACGCACCATAGTTTCTACGATTTTCAAAAAAGTCACCAAAATCTATTGCGTTTCCTGTAGTGGATATTGTAATATAGTCTATTGTATTGATATTTCCTGGAGTTCCAAAACCACCCCCAAAAACACCACGAGCACCACCAGTCTGAATGTCTGGTGAGTCTGTTGTAAGATTAACCCATTCACCAGTCGTTGTAGTGGTCCCAAATCCTACAGGACCACCACGATAATACTCTAACTTCATCGAGTCAGTGTTGAATCTGATTGCTCCTGGTGTGACTGAAAGTGGTGCGTTTTCGTTGATAGGCATATTAGTCTCCTAAACCTCCGTGAGCATCAGAACAAGCACTAATATGTCTTGCAGCAGTTCTTGTTAAATCGCCAAAGTCTATTGCATTTCCAATACTTGCGATTGTTACGTAATCTATTGTATTTACATCAGTTGGTGTTTGTCCTCCACCAAAAACCCCACGAGTTGAATTGGAGCATCCTGCAAGATTATTTCTTGCTTGAGTTAAATCTCCAAAATCAGTAGCATTTCCTGTTGATGCAATGGTAATATAGTCTATTGTGTTTACAATTGTTGGTGTAAGTCCACCACTAAAAACACCACGAGTTGGTGATGAGCAAGCACCAAGACCACTTTTTGCAGAACTTAAATCTCCAAAGTCTTGTGCATTTCCTGTTGATGTGATTGTAATATAATCCATCGTATTGACATAAGTTGGAGTTACTCCTCCACCAAATACACCACGAGTTGGAGAGGAACAAGCAGAAAGAAGTTCACGAGCAACAGTCAAATCACCAAATCTAATAGAATTTCCTAGTGATGCGATTATCACATAATCAATAGTTGTATATACTGAAGGATTTCCACCACCTCCCCATATTCCTATTAATGAATTTCCTGTTGCAGACGAATATCTTTTATTAAGAGTTGATACATCACCAAAGTCAAAAGCATTTCCTGTTGATGATATTGTAACATAGTCAATTCTATTATCACTTACTGCCGCAAATAAACCTCTAGTAGAAGAAGCGCAGGAGTGAGCATCTTGTCTTCCGGAACTTAAATCTCCAAAATCCAATGCATTTCCAGCAGTTGCAATGGTGATATAGTCAATAATATTAGTGCTTGTTGCCGCTGGAGAGTTTGTATAACCACCTGCAAACAAACCTCTTCCTCTTCCACCACGATACTCTGTTGCTCCACTTGGCATCACCATCCCAGAAGTCGCAGAGAAGGTTGTAATACCTGCAATGTCTGGTCCTGCGGTTCCTGCCTGATTGCTGATTTGGTCGATTCTAAATTCAGACATTTCTTATAAACCTCCGTGACCGTTGGAGCAGGCAGAAAGACCCCATCGTGTTACAGTAAGGTCTCCAAAATCAACTGCATTTCCTGTTGTAAATATAGTGATATAGTCTATGACATTTTGACCATTTGGCAAAAGAACGCCACCACCAAAGACACCTCTAGTGCTTGATGAGCACGCTGCAAGTTGCCGACGTGTTACGGTTAGGTCTCCAAAGTCATTGGAGTTGCCATTGGATGATATAGTGATATAGTCTATGACATTTAGTGTTGCTGGATTATAACCACCACCAAAAACTCCACGAGTGCTTGATGAACATCCTGCAATATCACTACGTGTTACAATAAGGTCACCGAAGTCTGATGCGTTGCCTGTGGATGCTATAGTAATATAATCAATTGTATTTGTTATTGTTGGTGTAGAACCGCCACCAAAGACACCTTTAGTGCTTGAAGAAAATGATCCGGATAGTAAACGTGCTATGGTTAAATCGCCAAAATCAACTGCATTTCCTGTTGCTGCGATTGTTACATAATCTATCGTATTATTTGAACTAGGAGTAGCACCTCCACCAAAGAGACCTCTAGTGCTTGAGGAACATGAAGATCCACTAGCACGTGCTGTAGTAAAGTCGCCAAAGTCAGTTGCGTTTCCTGTTGATGCAATAGTGAGGTAGTCTATTGTGTTGTAAAATATTAGAGTTGGTGATGGTGAAGCACCACCACCAAAGAGACCTCTAGTGATTGAGGAACATGAGAAAGTGCCTTCGCGTGCTACAGTAAGGTCACCAAAGTCGGTTGCGTTTCCTGTGGTTGATATAGTAATATAGTCTATTGTATTTGTTATTAGATAACCACTTCCAAACAAACCACGAGCACCACCAGTCTGTGAGTCCGGAGAAGACGCAACAATCTCTACCCACTGGTTCCCGTCAAACAGTTCCATCTTCAAACTGTCTGTATTAAAACGTAGTGCTCCTGGATTTGCTGCCATCAGATATTACTCTCCATAATAATATTTAGAGCCCTCCGTGACCGTTGGAGAGAGCACCTACGTAAAATCTATTAACAGTACTTAAATCACCAAAATCGAGTGCATTTCCTGTTGTTAATATTGTTACATATTCAATTACATTAATACCAAGAGGTGACTGACCTCCGGCAAAAATACCACGAGTTGGAGATGCGCAACCAGCATTAGAATTTTTGGATGCTGTTAAGTCACCAAAATCTTGAGAGTTTCCTGTAGTTGCTATTGTAACATATTCAATCGTATTTGATATTGATGGACTTCCGCCAGCAAATAATCCGCGAGTTGAATTTGAACAAGCGCCAAAATATGCTACAGTGCGAGACATATCACCAAAATCTGAAGCATTCCCTGTTGTTGATATTGTTATAAAATTAATCACATTAATTTTTACATCTCCTGGACCTTCACCGCCAGCAATAATTCCACGAGTTGAAGAAGAACAAGCACCGGAACCACCTACTATATTCTGAAGGTCTCCAAAATCTTGTGCGTTTACTCCATTAGATGCAATAGTTACATAATCTATTGTATTTGATGTTGTTGATGTATTAGGTCCAGTTTGACCACTTGACCATATTCCACGAGTTTGTGATGATAAAGAACTTACATATCCTCTTGCTTGGGTTAAGTCACCAAAATCAGAACCATTTCCTGTTGATGAGATTGTAATAAAATCTATTACATTGATACCTGGTTCTCCTCCACCACCAAATAAACCACGAGTTGATGAGGCACATCCTCCAGGTCCCCTTGTTGCTGATTGTAAATCTCCAAAATCTATTGCATTTGAAAGAGTAGAAATGGTAATGTAGTCAATTACATTACTATTTGCATAGGTTGCTGGTGCAGTGTATATGAAACCACCACCAAACAAACCACGATTACCACCATCCAAAGTATTATTCGCTACAAGAACTTCAGTCCATTCAACACCATTATAATACTCTAGGTGTGCTCCATCAGTATTAAAACGTATCATTCCAGGTTGAACGAACTCTGGTCTTTGTGCTGTGGTTCCTTTTGGTGGATCAAAAAATGCAGTAGACGAGAAGGTAGAAATACCAGTAATCTTTGGTGCTCCGTCCTCGTTCTCGTTGGTTAATCTTGAGATGTTAAGTTTAGACATTTCTTATAAACCTCCGTGAGCGTTGGAGAGTGAACCAAGAGTAGCTCTATTTGTTGATAAGTCCCCAAAATCAACCGCGTTTCCTGTGGTTAAAATTGTTACATAATCAATTACATTTGAAATTGGAGCATATCCACCTGCAAAAATTCCACGAGTTGCTGATGCACAATTGCCATCACCAGTATACATATTTCTTGCAACAGTTAAATTTCCAAATGAAGTTGCATTTCCTAGCGTTGAAATAGTTACATAATCAATTGTATTAACACTTGTAGGTGTATATCCTCCACCAAATACGCCGCGAGTTGCATTAGAACAAGACATTACTCCACCTCTAACTGAAGTTAAATCTCCAAAGTCTTGAGTATTGCCTAATGTAGAAATTGTGATATATGCTATTGTGTTTGTAAATGGACCATAAGCACCAGTAAATAAACCACGAGTTGATGAAGAACAACCTTTTGGACCTCTTTCTAAACCAGACACTAAATCACCAAAATCTACACCATTTCCGGTTGCAGATATTGTGACATATTCAATACTATTGATATTAACTCCACCAGGTGCTCTTCCACCAGCAAAAATACCTCTGGTTGCTGATGATAATGACCCTCTTGTATTTGTCGTTGTAATTTGGTCTCCAAAGTCTGCAGAGTTTCCTGTAGACGATATAGTTATAAATTCTATGACATTTGTAAATGAAGGTGTTGAACCATTAAACCCCATTCCAAATAAACCACGAGTTGATGAAGAACAAGCAGTAACTCCAAAAAAACTTGCTGTTAAATCACCAAAGTCTATTGCATTTCCGGTTGAAGATATTGTAATATATTCAATAGTATTAGTTGCTGCTGGATTTGTACCACCACCAAAAACACCACGAGCACCACCATTTAAACTAGGAGACTCACCAAGTATCGTCGCCCAATGGTCTCCTCTCCATACTTCAAGTCTTCCAATATCAGTATTAAATCTCAACATTCCTGGTGCAAGTCCCTCACCAGAAGGTCTCTGTGCTGTGGTACCTGATGGTGGAACAAAGTAATGGGGAGATGTAAATGTAGTTACTCCAACAAGGTCAGGACCGTGACTACCATCTTCGTTTATAAAGTTTGAGAACTTGATTTCTGACATTTCTTATAAACCTCCGTGACCGTTGGAGCAGGCACCAGTAAATCCTCTAGAATAATTTAAGTCTCCAAAATCTACTGCATTTCCAGTAGAGAGAATAGTTATGTAATTAATAGTGTTAGTGCCCGCAGGAGTAGCACTAGAACCACTACCTCCAGCAAATAAACCTCTTGTAGATGATGCTGCCGCTCCTGGATAATAAAGGGCTTGAGTCAAATCTCCAAAATCTTGAGAGTTTCCTGTGGTTGCTATGGTTACAAACTCCATAGAAGTGAGATTATATCCACCAGCAAAGACACCTCTTGTCGCATTAGATAAACCTCCTATGTAAGATGGATTTCCATATCCAGCACTAATATCACCAAAGTCTTGTGCGTTTCCTAATGATGCAATATTGACGTAATCAATCACATTATCATTAGGAGATCTATTACCACCTGCTCTTACTCCACGAGTTGATGATGCAAAAGCAGCACTTAATCCACTTCCAAGAACTGTTAAATCACCAAAATCAACCGTATTTCCAATGGTTGCAATGGTAATATACTGAATTACATTTTGGTAAATATTTGCTGGATTTGAATTATTATTGCCTAACCACAAACCTCTTGTTGCATTAGAACACGCATTTTTATTGTGATATCCACCAGTAAAAGTCAAATCACCAAAATCTTGAGAGTTTCCAGTGGAAGAAATAGTAACATACTCCATTACATTTCCTACTGACCCACCTCCCCATATTCCACGAGTTGATGATGAGCAAGCACCACTATAAGACCTTACATTTACTAAATCACCAAAGTCTATTGCATTTCCTAATGTTGATATTGTTACATAATCTAAAACATTAGATGTTGGTGCAGGACTACCACCGCCACTAAAAATACCACGATTACCTAGAGCACCATTAACACCTAACTCATTATTAAATGCTTCTAACTCTAACCACTGAAGTCCATCAAAGTACTCTAAATGAGCACCATCAGTATTGAATCTTATGGAACCAGGAGGGCAATCTGAAGGTCTCTCTGCCGTGGTTCCTCTTGGCGGAACAAAATAGTTCTGACCAGAAAAGGTAGTGATGCCCGATAAAGTAGGACCACCAGTATTATTCTCATTTGAAATACGGTCAATCCTTGCTTCGGACATCTATTACTTATTCCAAAAATCTAAATCCTTATACTTATTTATCACTTCCTCACTTAATACTTCTGAATAGTGTCTTGATTTCTTCTCTACCTTATGACGAACTTCGTGCATCGTAGGAAGACCATAGACTTCACTATCCTTCTCTCTATACTTATTTTCTACATTCTCAAAGTCATACTCATAAGGTTTCATTCTTAAGAACGAATGAATACCTTGCATTACTCTTTTGGGGTCACTCACCAAGTCGTCATACTGAATAAAGTGAATATGTTGCGTCTGATTGTTTCTAAATGCAGTCGCAAGTGCGTTCATAGATTCCCATACAATACCACCAGGATTCATCATAAAATGACAGCGAGTATCATTTGTGATAAACATTCCTTGCTGTAGAAGTGCTTTATCAATAAAAGACACTGAGCGACTATTGTTAATCAAGTCAATAAAGGATGCAAGAATATCTAGTGGATGTCTTACAGTACAAATGATTTTAGGGTCTGGTGTGATATATTCTTTGATTAAATCAATATGAGCAGGCCAAGCACGACACTTATCAATTACTACTGGTTCACTACGGTCTTCATAATAAGTATCAATCAAAGTTCCAACCATCTTCTTAAAGATTTTTGGTTTTGGAAATGCTTGTGCTTGCTCTCCTTGAAGTCTGTCTCTTGTATAATACATAACCTCAAATACAGGAGACAATGTGCCTGCGTGTATTTGAGGATTTTGATTTAACAATGCAGTCAAAAGTGTGGACCCCGACCTTGGAAGTCCACAGTCAAAATAATAAGTTTTCATAAAGTTTTATCAACCAGTTACAATACCGTTTACTACTTCGTAAATGTTCCAGAGTTCGTTAGTTGCTGCAACAGGGTCAAATGGATTCTGCAGAGTATCTACAGTTCTCCAAGTTCTTGTTGTGGTGATTGCAACATTACCATCAATATCAATCTTCTCTACACTATCACTATATGAAGTGTTAACACCAACAACAACACCAGGACCAGGATCAAAAGTTACTTCAGGTGAAGTAGTAATGCCTGCTGATGTAATGGTTTCAGTCTTAATGCCAACAAGGACTTGACTATCAACAGTCCAAGTTGTCGAAATACCTGTGATATAAGTCTGAAGTTCTGCTTTGGTTTCAACAACAGAAACACCCGATGGAGCACCTTGCTCTGGGTCAATCTCTCCGCAACCCATTCCAAGATATTGAGTTTCTTGAGGAGACAACCAACGAGGAATAAATCCAGGCTTATTTGTATCTACACCATACATTCCTGCAAATGCTCTTGGGTCAGTGCATAGGTACTCAGGAATTCTACCGTCTCTGGTTAAACGATATTTGATAATGGGATGTTGTGCTGACATTATTATCCTATGGTTTCTAGTTATTTATAAGAACGAGCATAGTGTCCGTTAAACAGATGACTTCCAAAATGACCGATCTGGCACCAAGGAGCACACCAAACTTTGCCACCAATCTTACGATATGAATGGCAGAAGAAATAATCTTCTGAAAGTAGATGGTTCTTTTCCTTATCAATCTCCACACGGAAGTAATCTAGAATCTTCTCACCGTCAGGAAGTGATGCCCCACCATTTGTATAATAAGGTGTATGTGGAGCAAGTTCTTCAAATACATCGCGACGAATCATCATCATTGCATTACCACCGTGCTCAATCTCAAATGGAGTTTCTTCATCTTCCATTTCAATACCAGGAAGGTGATTGATATTGAATACACCACCAGTACGATTGATTTCAGGTTCGCTTGCTAGTGCTCTTTGACGAATCTCTTCCCAGTTATAACCTTTCAGAGGAACAGGACCAATGATTAGAGACTTATCTGCCTTAATCATTTTCACTACGTCTTCTACACGGAACTTCAAGTCTGCATCAATAAAAAGCAAATGAGTTGCATCAGGCATACTCATAAAGTGGTGGGCGATGGTGTTTCGCCCACGTTGAATCAGAGACTCATTGCCAAGAAAGATAGTGGTGAACTTAACTCCAGACTTATTTGCTGCTTCTGAAAGGTGAATAATAGATTGCGTATATTCACTAGTACACATTCCCCCATACATTGGGGTTCCAATCACAAGATGCATAAAATCACTCCTCCTCTGCTGCTTTCAGTTTAGCAAACTCTTGGTCTACTGTCGATGGGAGCAGTGGTGGAACTTCAGGCCAAGCAAGAGACTTCTCATCAAGTACCTTAAATCCACGACTTTCTGCAAAGCGTTGAGCGCAATCTTCAAACTTATCAGCACACTTCTCCAACCACTCCATTGTCATTTCGTGTGAAGGTGCTTGACCGTTTGCAATCAGTTCATTCTCAATCTTCAGGTAGTTAAAGACTTCTGCTTGTGCGTGTGCTACGTTCACGCCAATATCAAACAGATAGATTGAGTTACCTTCGTCAATTACACCACCACGAGGACGTGCAGAGTTAAGTGCCTGCTTCAGTGCGGTCATAACATGATAACGCTTCTCTTCACGCTCATAATCTTCTTCAGTAATATGGTCCTTACCAATGTGGTCTAGGACAGAACGATATTGAGTCATCAGGAACGACATCTTACGAATCGCACCTTTCATTGAGTTCTCAATATTCATATTATTATTCATCAACTCAATCATTTCAATCTCTAGTTCCTCGCGGTCTAGGTCATCCTCTGCAGTATCAATCTCTCTTTGCTTCTTCTTGATTTTGATTTCATTCTTACGACGATTGATTTGTGCTTCAGCAAGAGCACTCTTGGTTCTTTCAATCGCTGCAAGTGTGTGCTTAATACTACGAACAGGTGTTAGGTCTGTAATATCAAGCGTTACAGTCATCATCTGTGAGTGTGACTTATAGAAGTTATCACACGCTGCTTGTGTTGCGGGAAGTGTTTCCTCAATATGAGTCAACATTCCTTTATATTCTTGTGGCAGAGGACCTGTTGCAAGTTGTGCTAGGTCTTTCTTAAGTGTAGTAACGGAAATCTCTGCGCCTGGTGTAATGTCTACTGATGTAATAGCAGAACTTTTATCAGTCATATCAGTTCAAATAGTGTAACTTTGATTATTTATTATAGGTGCCCGGTGTGGTTTTTACAACCCACCGTGAGCGTTGGAGCAGGCACCAGCACCTATTCTTGCAACAGTTAAGTCTCCAAAATCTACCGAATTACTCTGCATATTAATCGACACATACTCAATTGTATTTACATATGTTGGAGTATAACCACCTCCAAATACTCCGCGAGTTGGTGATGAGCAACCAGCATTATTTACAACTGCTGTTATTAGTGACCCAAAATTAATAGAATTTCCCAATGTTGAAATAGTTACATATTGAATATTATTAGTAAATGATGGCGTAAGACCACCTGCAAATAGACCACGAGTTGGTGATGAACAAGCACCCATCGTAGTTAATAATGTCGTTAAATCTCCAAAATCTTGTGCGTTTCCTAATGTAGATATTGTAATAAATTCGATTACATTTATACTAGCACCAGTAGTTCCACCACCAAAAACACTGCGAGTAGGAGATGAAAATGCAGAAAGTCTTCTTTTTGTTGATGATAAGTCACCAAAGTCTTGAGCATTTCCTGTTGATGCAATCGTCACATAATCAATAATATTATAAAAAGTTGCACCATCTCTTCCTCCACCAAACAAACCACGAGTTGCTGAAGAACAAGAACTATTGAAACCTCTACCTACAACTGTTAAATCTCCAAAATCAATCGCATCTCCAGTTGAAGAAATAGTTATATAATCTATTGTATTTGTTGCTGCTCCTGGAGTTGCAGTATATCCACCACCAAACAAACCACGAGTTGATGAAGAACATCCAGCAAGAAGTCCTCTTATAGATCCACTTAAATCTCCAAAATCAAGTGCATTACCTGTTGATTGAATATTAATATAATCTATAGTATTAACATATGTTGGAGTTCCAAAACCACCCCCAAAAACACCACGAGCACCACCATTCAGGTCTGGACGACTTGACTGAACTTCTACCCACTGGTTTCCATCATAAAGTTCTACCTTATTACTATCAGTATTATATCTCAATGCTCCTGTAGTTGAACCAACACCAACTCTATCACCTGTGGTTCCTTTTGGTAGAATTACATAGTTCTGACTATTAAACTCTAAACTTCCATCAAATACTGGACCATTAGTTCCAACACCAGAGATTGTATTTGTGCGTAAGATTGTCATTTCTTATAAACCTCCGTGAGCATTGGAGAAACCTGAATGATATGAAAGTGATTGTGTCAAATCTCCAAAATCAACTGCGTTTCCTTGTGTTTGAATAGTTATATATTCCATAGCATTTGTTCCACTTCTACCACCAGCAAAAATACCACGAGTTGAAGAATTCATACTTGCTCTAAAAAACTTCGAATCTATTAAATCTCCAAATTTGACAGCATTTCCTAAAGTTTGAATTTGAACATACTCTACTCTAGTATATGCTAGATAGAATGCTCCTACTATTGCTCTCGTTGAATTTGCAAAAGATGTTGCAGAATCATCTCCTCCAGAAGATACTGGATTACTCACATCACCAAAATCTTGAGTATTTCCTAAAGTTGATAAAGTAATATAATCAATGCTATTTACACTAGCACCAGGCGGCCCTGGAGTGTATCCACCAAAAAACAATCCACGAGTAGTATTAGCAGTTGCAGTAGATTCAAAATATTTTCCACTAGTTACATCACCAAAGTCTGCAGTATTGCCTGTTGATGAAATTGTAAAATAATCAATAGTATTAACTGTTGCAGGATATTGTTGACATATGTAATGAATACCTCTTGTTGAATTACTACAAGTTGCACCTGCTCTAGATGTTGTTGATAAGTCACCAAAATCTTGTGTATTTCCTGTGGAAGAAATTGTAATATATTCTATATTATTATATGCTGCAGGTGAAGAAAACCCACCACAGAATATTCCTCTTGTACTTGAGGCACACCCTTCTCTTCTTTCCGTTGCAGTAAAAGTAGTGTCGCCAAAATCTACCGCATTTCCTGTTGATGAAATTGTTACGTAATTGATTGTATTTGTAGCAGCACTATCAAGAGCACCACCTGTTATACCACGAGCACCAGCAGTAGTATCAGAACTCGTTCCAAGATTAGGAGTATCAGTCACCATCTCCCACCATTGGTCTTGAGCATAAAACTCTAACTTCTGTGAGTCTGTATTAAATCTAATCGTTCCTTGTGCTGTCGTAATACCAGCACTTCTTTGGTCTGTTGTACCTGTTGGTGGAACAACATATCCTTGAGTGTCAAATTTTGTGACTCCATCAAAGATTGGCCCATCGGAACCTATACCTGATACTGTATTAGTGCGTAATATTCCCATTATAGACCTCCGTGAGCGTTGGAGCAAGCAGCAAGGTGATTGGAAACGATAGTCATATCTCCAAAATCAACTGCATTTCCCTGAGTAATTATTGTTACATAATCTATGGTATTTAAATTAGTTGGAGTTTGTCCGCCACCAAAAATGCCACGAGTTGATGATGAACAACCAGTTAAATTTTCTCTTGCTACAGTTAAGTCACCAAAATCTATCGCATTTCCTAGTGTTGCAATTGTAATATAATCAATAGTATTTGAAGGTCCAGAATTTCCTCCAAATAAACCACGAATTGCATTAGAACATCTTCCTTCTCTTCCTCTGGCAATCGTAAAATCGCCAAAATCTGAAGCGTTTCCTAATGTAGAAGTTGTAACAAATTCTATACTATTAACTAATGTTACTGGATTTCCTCCACCACCAAATATTGATCTTGTTGGAGAACTGCAACTGCTTCCTGACGTAATAGTTGCTGGAGTTATCAGATCACCAAAATCATTGGCATTTCCTGTTGATGTAATAGTAATATAATCTATAGTATTTGTACTCCCACTAGTTCCATTTCCTCCAGCAAATAATCCTCTGGTGGAATTTGAACCTGTTTGAACCCAATGTCTTGCAATAGTCAAATCACCAAAATCTGTTGCATTTCCTGTGGAACTTATAGTAACAAAATCAATTGTATTTTGGTTTAATGGATTTACGAAACCGCCCGCAAATATTCCACGTGTGTTTGATGCTAATCCACCTAAAGCAATTCTTGCTTGAGTTAGAGTTCCAAACGATATTGCATTTCCTGTTGTTGATATTGTTATGTATCCTATTGTATTTACTACAGTTGGACTATAACCTCCTGCAAATAATCCACGAGCACCACCATCCAGGTTTGAAGAGAATGTGCTGACTTGTAACCACTGTGCTCCATCATAATACTCCAACTTCTGGGAGTCGGAGTTAAATCTTATTGCACCTAATGGTATTTCTGATGGTGGAAGTGACATATTCTTATACCTCTATGAGTATTTATCCAAGACCACCATGGGAGTCGGAGCAAGCAGCACCGCCTTTAGTTATAGTTAAATCGCCAAAGTCATTTGCATTTCCTGTCGTAGAGATAACTATAAAATCTATTGTATTTGTAGATGGATTATCTGACCCACCAAATACTCCACGAGTTGAAGAAGAAGTGGATGCTATATTTCTTCTTGCTACTGTTAAATCTCCAAAGTCAATAGCATTTCCCAGAGAACTTATAGTTATATAATCTATCACATTTCCAAGAGGAGAAGGAACTGTTCCTCCTGCAAATATTCCACGAGTTGAAGAAGAGCAACCAGAAAGAGATGCTCTGCCTATCGTAAGGTCTCCAAAATCTAAAGCATTACCAGAACTTAAAATAGTAACATACTCTATTACATTTGTTACAGTAGGACCTGTTCCTCCCGCAAAAATGCCGCGAGTTGGTGAGGAACAAGATGCCAGTTGATTTCCGAATACATTAACTATATCACCAAAATCTATTGCGTTTCCTGTAGTCGCAATGGTTACATAATCAATTACATTTGAAGCATATCCACCACCAAACAATCCACGAGTACTAGAAGAACAAGCAGAAATACCAAGACGAGGATTAGTTAAGTCTCCAAAATCTTGTGCGTTGGATGTTGTTGATATTGTTACATAATCAATTGTATTAACTTGAGATGGAGTGTAACCGCCTCCCCACAATCCTCTAGTACTAGAAGAACAAGATGCTGGCATTCTTCTTTGTTGTATTAAATCACCAAAATCTGTAGCATTTCCTTGAGATTGAATTTGGATATAATCAATAGTGTTTATGAGACTTGGACTTGAACCACCACCACCAAACAAACCACGACCTCTACCTCTATCTTCAGTATTTCCAGTTGGTAGATAGAAATAGTTCTCTGTGCTTATCTTAGTAACTCCATCAAAAGTTACAGTTCCATCAAAACCTACTGCTGGTGCAAAGTTTCTTGCTGTTGCATTTCCATTAACTGTAATCGTCTTTCCTGTTGCTTCTTGTGTTGCACTACTTGAGTTTTGGCAACATAAAAGAACAGTACCTGGAATGTTCTTGAGCTCTGCTGTTGGTGGAATGAAGTTTTGTGTGTAAAGTGCAGTACCTTTGACTATACGGAGGTTGGAGATGAAACCTTTTGCACAAGTGTTATTATATTGCCCAATTGTCAATGGAATTGCATTTGATGACTGGGGAGTTCCGGAAACTGTAGTTGTAGTATCTAAAACTCCATTTATAAAAAGTCTAATGGTTGAAGAGGAATGCGTGACTGCGATATGATTCCATTGACCTGCTGGTAAAGTTCCTGTTGAATTAATAATAACCCCTCCACCATTAAAATAATAAAATCTTAATACTCCTGTTGATAGAGGAGCTAAAGACCAGTTATTTGAGGAAGAAGTTGGTTCCATATTACCAACTATAGGGAAAAAACGTGAAGCTCTCCAAGATCCTGCATAAACCCACGCCTCAATAGTAAGACTTGCAGGCTACCAGTCAAAATCTGTATTTGAATAGGATAATGT
>JACCEC012945606.1_pt1 | contig 25183 bp, 20 predicted proteins | sample 7450121 | NCBI WGS metagenome assembly JACCEC01 (sample SAMN15323455, study PRJNA562643) | freshwater metagenome | isolation source: river surface water | place: USA:Blue River Watershed | collected 2017-08-18 | reverse complement strand
TCGGCGGCAAATCCTTCCTCGACTGGCGGAAGAAGCTCGACGACGAATGGACCGGCAACGCCATCGCCATCGACGGCCACCGGTGGGCCTCCGTGGAGCACTACATGCAGGCCGTCAAGTTCAAGAAAACGCACCCCGATGTCTACTTGATGTTCTCCCTCGACACCGACCCCAAAAGCGAACTGGCGACGCAGGTCAAAGCGGCCAAAGCGTTCAAAGGTATTGTGCAACCCGTTGCCGCCCCGACAGAGCCTGCGACGGCCGCCACCAAGCAATCCCCATCCAGCGCCCCGCAACGAAAGCGTGTCTTGGCACCCGACCTGGACTTCAACGCCGCCCGCGCAGAGGAAGAACGGACCAAGGCTCTTCGCGCCAAATTTACCGGAAATCCCGAGTTGCGCAACATTCTGCAGATGACCCATTCGGCGTTGTTGTTGCACAAAGGTCGTGTGGGCGAACCCTTGCAGCCCGACCTGATCCTCATGCGCATTCGCAAAGAAATTCAACATCAGCAATAAAGTTGATGGGATCCACTGAACATTCTTCATCCCATCAACAACACACAGGACCGCAATTTATTCATATGCAATAATATAAAACAGTCAGGACCGATGCCCACAATCCAATTGTCGTACCGGAAAAGGAAAAGACCAGGAAACCACCACACACGTCGCCGATGTCGGCGGCGGCAGCGGCTAAGAGAAAAGCGACACCGAAACTTGACTTACCGTGAAGGCGGCGGCAGCAGCAGGAGCACCATAGACAGCAAACAATCGCATGTTTCTATTTCTAAACGCCTGTACAGCCAATGGACACAGCACGCAGCCCATGCATCGAGAGCCCTCGCGCAAAAAGAACCGTTCCTCCAACGGGATTTGCAACGCTTGCAGGAGTCCTCTCTTTACAATGAAATACCCGCTGCTATTCGCGAGAGGATCGCACATGATTTGCCATTGACCCCGACGCATGCAGCCAAACTGCAAGTGACCTTGAAGGGCAGCAAACGGAGCGCTACCATTTATCTGGCTCTGCCAGAGTCTGCTTCTTCTTCTTCGCCACCTCCTCTCGACAAATATTTAGAATTGGTGGTGCAATGGTTGTTGTTGGTCTCATCCATTGCACAGGCGAAGTGTTCACCACACCTCGACGTCTATCTGCTTCTCGTAGATCAGCCGAAACAATTGACCGATCAAGGAGAGGACCAGATGCCAAGAAGACGACGACGAATTGCGCCCGAAGACGCCAACACGGCGTTCACGTTCGCTTGCCCCTCCGACGCCAACGACATTGTGGTCTTTCGTCGAGAGGAATGGTTCAAAGTGCTCATACACGAAACCTATCACGCGTTTGGGTTGGATTTTGCAAGCCTTACCGCAGCAGCAGCAGCAGCAGCAGGAAACGAGGTTCTTCGCCGTCTGTTTCCCCGTCTCGACAAACGCATCGATCTACATATCTCGGAAACCTACAGCGAAGTGTGGGCCGAGTGGTGGCAGTGTTTGCTTGCGGCCCAGGGAGATCCCCAACAACTGTCGAAATTGTTGCAGGATGAACAGTCGTTCGCTCTCTTTCAGGCAAACAAAGTGCTCCGGTACGCAGGCGGATGGTCCTACGAAAACATGATGGAGCCTCCGACGGGTACCGACGCCGACGACGACGACGTGTACCGCGAGGACACCGCGGCGTTTGCCTATTACGTCTTGCGTGCAGCGGCGCTCTTTCGATTGGAGGATTTCATGGAGTGGTGCCAACGGACCAACAACCGTCGTCACATTATGCAGTTCATTGGATCGCCGGAATCCGTGGCATCGTTCTGCCAGTTCTTGGAAACTTGCTGCAAACGTACCGATTTCCGAGAGGCCATGGCTGCGATGCACCGTGCGCCGCCAGCTGCCTTTGCGACGCCGTGGTTTCGCAAGACCATGCGCATGACCGTGACCGACTTCGTGTGATTTTCTGTTATGGAAGAGAGAGGGGGGGAAACACCTTGGGCAACGGAAGGCTTCGGTCACCTCGGCATTCCTTAATCCGAGGGAGGGGAGGGTATGCGTATGTGGTGACTGCAAGGAACATATTGAAATGACCACTGTGAGAAGGACGAAGAAGTTTTTTGTGTTGGATGCAGCGGCGACGGCCGTGCCGACGCAAAATCCAAGTGATATCACCAACCTGGATGTTTCCAGCAAAGGCAAACTAAAAACGGCCAAAGGCACACGCGATTACACTCCCAATCAAATGCGTGTTCGTGAACAAGTGTTTGCAGTTATGAAACGTGTGTTCAAACGCCATGGTGGTGTGGAAATTGATACCCCTGTCTTCGAACTGAAGGAAGTGTTGTCGGGAAAATACGGCGAGGACTCCAAATTGATTTACGATCTGGCAGATCAAGGTGGCGAATTGTTGAGCTTGCGTTACGACCTCACGGTGCCCTTTGCTCGTTTTCTTGCGATGCACTCTGTAGGAAACATCAAGAGATATCACATCGCTAAGGTCTATCGGCGCGATCAACCCCAAGTGAACCGCGGGCGTTTTCGCGAGTTTTATCAGTGCGATTTCGATGTCGCTGGAAGTTACATGCCGATGATTGCCGATGCGGAAGTCATCACGGTAGCCGTGGAGATTTTGTCGTCTCTTCCTGTTGGCAACTTCACAGTGAAGTTGAATCACCGAACACTGTTGGATGCCATTTTTGAAATGTGCGGTGTTCCTGCCGACAAGTTCCGACCAATTTGCTCTGCCGTCGACAAACTCGACAAAATGTCATGGGAACAAGTCCGCAAGGAAATGGTTATGGAAAAAGGCCTATCGGAGGAATCTGCTGATCGCATCGGTGAGTTCGTACGAAGAAGTGGTTCTCCGAAGGATCTCTGGAGAGAGTTCCAAGAGGAAGGTATTTTTGGCGATCACGTCAGCGCCAACAGTGCAATGAATGACTTGCGACTGTTGTTCGACTATTTGGATGCCATGGGGACGCTGTCGTATATTTCGTTTGATATGTCGTTAGCGAGAGGATTGGATTACTACACTGGAGTCATCTTTGAGGCTGTTCTTTCCGATGACGACAACGACGCCGGTCTATCATCACATGTTGGTTCCATCGCTGCCGGCGGACGATACGACCACCTCGTTGGCATGTTTAGCTCGTCCGGTACCCAAACACCGTGTGTGGGTGTCTCCATCGGTGTTGAGAGGGTGTTTACTATTTTGGAACAGCGCGCCGAAACGCTCAAACTCATGCAATCGTCAATCGTCGAGGTTTACGTCGCCTCCATTGGAGCGAACTTGATCGCACAGAGAATGAAAGTGTCCAAATTGTTATGGAATGCAAATATTGCAGCCGAGTTTTCTTGGCATGAAAACCCCAAGTTCAAGAAACAATTGAACGAAGCTTTGGAGCGTGCAATTCCCTTTGTCGTTGTGTTTGGTTCCGATGAATTGAAGAAAGAAACTGTCAACGTGAAGAACATGGGGAAGCATACCGAGGTGGAAGTACCTTTGGATAATTTGGTGGAGACGTTGCTGGCCGACGGATGCAAACAAGTCGCTGCCGGGGCCGATTTGCAATTCCTTACTGATATGAAAACGCTGAATTATTGATCATATGTTTTTCTTTTATCATATAATTAATTAGTTTCGTTACATCAATGGAACAGTAGCCTCTGCTGTCGTTGTCGTTGCCGTTGTGCCTGCTCGCGCTGTCAAAGATGCTACCTTGAAATGATGTTTGAGGTATTTCTGTATACTAAAATAGGTAATATGCAGATCCGGTTGTGCGGAGGCGTCGGCGGACAACAACGACCGAAGTTTGTCGTCGGGCACGATGCACTGCGCGTTGTGCGGAGCGACGAGCTGGTTGCGTTTGATGTAGTCCAAAATGCAGTTGTTGACCTCAACACGTGATTTTTGGGTGCCGTGGGGAACACCCAGAAAGTCGCACATGTCGTCGCTGATGGCTCCGGGTCGGCAAAACCCGTTGGCTTTCGGCGGCTGCGGTGCCGCCGCATGCGAAGAAGAAGACGACAGGCCACCCCCCGCACCGGACGACAACAGGGCCGGGTCAGCAGCCACATGCACCGATGCGGCGGCAGCAGCGGGTTTGGTGGCGTTCTTCAACTGTTTTTTTCCGTGTCGCACCATCAACCCATACACACTTTTGAGTTCGTTGTTGATGTGCAGAGTATGTTTTTTTACTCGCTCCGTTTCTTCCAGCAGTTCTTTGGTCCGACGAATCGCTTTCACGAGTGTGGTGGGCAGCAAGTCGTATTCTTCTTCGGTGAACATGGACGGCAGTTCGGCGGTGGATTCGCCTGCCGCTGCCGTTCCCTGGGCCGAGGTGATGGCGACGGTTGCTGCTGCTGTTGCTGTTGCTGGTAGGGGGGTTGGTTTGGCCGGGGAAGCACGAAACAGGTTCCATATTTCTTCGCTCGGCGGAGTAAACGTTTCCGACGAATAGGCATCGGAGGCACGGGCGGTGTGGGAAGAAAACATGAGAAAGATGGAGAGGTGGAGCTACCCGGAGTGTGGGGGTAAAAATAATATCCTAACTGGCTATTATTTTTTTCCGACTTTTTTGCTTTAACTTCTTTTGCCCGTTGCTTTTGGGTGTTGGCTGCGGGTTTACGGACTGGTGGTGGAGGTCGTGGTGTGGTCCACGCTGTTAAACGGTGGAGAAAACGCAATGGATCGCCGCACCGCCAGGTGTTTTTTGGGGTTGGCGGTTCCGTCCGGAGTTTTGTAAATCCGCGGTTTGTATTTCGGGGAGGGGGTGGACGCGACGGCGGCGGCAGCCGTCATTGGTTGTGGGGGCAGCGAGAGAGGTGGGGCGATAGCGGGACCGGTGGTGGGCTGGTAGTGGCGGCGTCCCCCTGGATACGAAGACACTGTCGTGGAAACGCGGGGAGAAGAAGGGGAAGAAAGAGAGGGAGCCAGTTGCTGAAATTTGCGCAAATCACACATCAAGTCGCCTCCCCGCACGCCCGTGATGGACACGGCGATGTACTCGTGCTCTCCGGCGGGTAACTTGTTGATTTGGAATTCCACGCACTCGCCTTGCACGAGGTACTTGTATTTTTCGTTGTCTTTGGTCTGAATGGAGGAATAATGCACGAAAATGTCGCGGCCGGTAAGTTCGCCCTCCCGTGCTGTGATGAAGCCGTATCCGTCTTTGCTGTTGAACCACTTGACTTGGCCAATCAAGCGTTCCGTGGCGACAAGTGGTGGGTTAGGATGTGTCATTTTGCGGAAAGAAATGGACAGGAGAGGGGGTGGGGGGGGGGAGGCAAACAGCCAAAAACACTATGGAGTGTCGTCGTCCGGATTTGTTTAACTTCTTTCTCTCAGGTCTGACCGTTTTTGCGTTCTTCGGTGGTTGTTGTGGTCCGTTGGAACCATGCGGCGTAGCGTTCGTAGGAGGGGCGTTCGGGAAACCCCAGAGCGTAGGTCTCGCGCAAGAACTGCGTCAGGGCTCTGCAGGGATTCGCCGGCAACCACGACGTCGCCAAGCGGTCCCAGGCTTTTTGTTCTTTCATCCATCGATTGAGAGGGGAATCCACGTGGGTCGCGGGGTGGAGGAGGGCCTTCGCCGCCGCCTCCTCCGTTGCGTTCGCGGCGGTCGATCCGCGAAACAGTGCGCCGCCGGTCACGAGATAGAGGCCGACATAGCCCAAGGAAACGAGGTCGTCCCGGCGACTGGGGGTGTGGCCGCAATGCACGTGCCAGCTGAGAAATTTCGGTGTTCCAATGACGTGTTCGTGGAGAGGAACGGCGGGCGGCACGTGGGCTTCGTGTTCGTCGACGTAGAAGGCCGCCAAGCCGAAATCGATCAAGACCAGTTGGTCCCCCTGAATCATCCAGTTGCCCGGTTTGATGTCGCGGTGAACCACACCCCTCTCGTGCACATCCTTCAGAATGATCACCGCTGCACGCAGGATGCTGCATACCGCGTCTTCGTCGATGGGCGACCCGCACTCGTCCTGTACGTACTGCTGCAGGGACCGCTGGTACAACGGCATCACCAACGCGCGGTAGGGCTGCACGACGCCGTACCAATAGACGGGGGCGATGTGCCGGCACGACTTCGTGTAGAGCCAATTCAACAACGTCGTTTCGTGCTTCAGCGAGGGCGCCGCAGTGTCCAACCTCTCCACTTTGATGACGACGTGTTCGCCCGTCTTGCGGTTGCGTCCTTTGAACACCGTGCCGAAGGCCCCCTCGCCGACGCGGTCGACCACTTCGTACTTGCCGAACGTCCAAGCGTTGTTCATCAGTCATATAGAGAGGAAGGAGCAGTGCACCACCAGCTCAACAACAAACGTTGCTTTATGTGGATACAATATATATTCTTCTTTATCATACTTGTGCATTAAAGTACCACCATTTTTTTCATTGTATTTTTTCTGCAGGTTGTTCCGCAGACATAGGTACCATATATGTCTCCTTATCGATTGTCTGTCCTATCCGCCGTGTGTCTCGTGCTGCTGCTTGTGGTGGTGGTGACGGCCCTGTATGTGGGAGCCTTTAGCCAACCGATGGATTCTGCAGTGGAGTTTGCAGTGGATACTGCAGTGGAGTGTCCCCCTGGGTCTGGCTGCGCCGTGGCAGAAGAATCCTTCGCCAATTTGAACGAATGGCACCTGACGCCCATGACGCAGATCAACCAGGCACTGCGTTTTCGCGTCGAACCAGCCGAGTTCCCCGATTTTATTGCGCTTTTGTCGACGCACCTTCGCGTGCCCTCCGAGACCACGTTGGTGCCGCCGGACGATCCCAATACGTGGGTTCCTCTCACTGCATCGAACCCCTGTTACTCCGACTATAAGGGACGCGTCGTGAAATACAACGGCGCCGAAAAGAAATTCATGTTGCCGAACCTGAAAACGCAGAGGGAGAAATTTCAGAAATGCATGGAAATAGCCAAAAGCGTGCCCGGAGCCACCTACTTCAGTTTGGAGTACGGCAACGAATGTTTTGTCGGGAACCAATTGAACACATCGCGCATGGAATCGAAGGCGCTGCACAACTGCAACCGTGCCGGATACCCCAACGGCACGGGCGGCGGCTGGGCGCAAATGATTTACCGGAAACCCATGCCCGTTGCCAAGAAGGAATTCCGACCGGCCGAGTACCGGTCCTTTGTGCAAAACCTGGTGGACTCCGGGATCCGGTCCTACATGGACCTCAAAAACAGCATCCGTGTCAACGAACATTTCACCCCTCTCTTGCGAGAAGGCGCCACCGGATTTGCGGGCAACGGCGGGCACCCACTCCTTCGCGGAGCAGTGCCCCCGCCCCCGCCGTCCTCGTCGGCGAAGCCAGCTGATCCTGCTGCAACTACACCACCTCCCGGCGCCGCTCCAGCCACCTACCCCAAAACGGACGCACCCTCTCAATACTTGGACAACACGGACGTCGTGGTGCTGCCCCCCGGTGCGCAACTGGGCATCAACAACAACGTCCTGAAGACCTTGGATGCACAATTCCAGGTCGAGCGGCAAAACTACGGTTCGCTGGTGGCGAACACACACGACCAACAAGAGCTGCAGAAATTCCTCAACGAAATGAAGGAACTGGGGTTCAAGAGCGAGGGCCAAATCGACATCTTCCTCGGCGGTATCAACAATCTCCAATTTCGAGGATATGTTCACAAGCGCAACCTCTCCATGGTGGTCAACATGCTTCGGTCGTTTCACTTGTCCGTTGCCGACATCGTCGATTTGTCCTCGCAGAAACCCGGTCCCTTCACTGTCACTTGCCGGCTGCTGGGTGTGGCAAACAACCGGGCGGGCATTCCCCTCTTTCCCTCTCTTTATCCGGGTGCATCCGCTGCCGCTTCTTCCCCCACGTGGAGTGCGACGAACCAAGGGGCCACCGCCGGTCGCTCGGTGTTGCAGGATTTAGCGGACATCCACGTCGATCCCCGGGACATGAGCGCGTATCTACAGGAATTCAAATACAAGGACGCCAGCGTGACGCCGGCGGTCTACTTCCGGGTCATTCACCCCATCCTCAAATCACCCACCTTCCAGTTCATCTTCCTGGACATCCCGCAATTGCAACGTCTGCTGCAAGACGTGGGGGTGTCCGGTAATCTCGTGGACGACTTCCAACGCTTTGCGTCCATCCTGCAATCCCTCGGCATCAACAACCACGCCGAATACACGTCCTTTATCGGCGAACTGAAAACCATTGTGGGCGTGCCCCTGCGCATCACTGAACTTATGTCCAAGTTTCGCGCGTACATGAACGGGCCTGCCTACGCGGCGGGGGGGGCGGGAGACGGTGGCAGCCCCCCGGTCCCGATGGACCCCTCGATGATCGCCATGCTGCCGCCGATCCCGGAAATCATCACGCAGAAGCCGGCAGAAATCAACCGACGCACACTGCTGCAGGTGATTGACGCCTTGAACCAAACCGGTTACCAATTCAACGACCGCAGCGATTTCGTCATGTTTTGGGAAAAGCTGACCACCAACCGCTACAGTTTGGAGAGGATTTACAACGACACGCTGCAGGGCGAAACGTATGCGTCGTTCATGGGCCAGCGGGAATCCTTCTTGGGATCCATTTGGCGTGCGGCGGAATCCTTTGTCGGGACCACGCACGAATCGTTTTCGCAGCTGTTTCGCTTTGTGCCTCCCACCGCGACCCCTCCCTCTCGTCAGTTGCCGGCATTTGACGTTGGAAACGGGAGACCGATGGGTTCGCCGGTGTCCTCCGTCACGAACAACGCTGACGCTCCTTCCCCTGCGGATTACGCAATTCTCAATGCGTTCGGGATCGTCGATTTTGGGGACCCTCTCCAGCAATGGAAGGAGGTGTTGCGGCAGCGCGGGGTGCAGCCGTGGAAAGAGGTCATGGACGTCACCCGCAGCCTGGTGATTTTGAAGATGTCCGCCCAGGACATGGAACGGTTTGCGCAATTGATGGACCGTTTCGGCGCCAACGAGGTCACGTATTGGATGGGCTTCCTCCGTGTTTCCGGCGAGTTGGGGCTGCAGGGATACACGCAGGTGTCGGGCTTTGTGGAATCCTTGGTGAATTTCGGGGTCTCCTACCGCCGCAACTACCAGCGATTCCTCGGTCAGCTGAGCATGTTCATCGGGGGGCCCTTGAAGACGATGAAGGTAGCGAACTTTTACACCTTCGTCAACGACATGAAACAGATTGGCCTCGACTACGGCACCTCTCCGTCGGAAGTGGACGACCTCATGAATTACTTTGCCAAGCAGCAGATTTCGCTGAACACGTACGCCGAGGGACCGTTGCACAACGCCGTACTCTTCATGTACCAGTACAGCCAGAACGCCGGATCGTTGTGCCCCAACCGCCTCGCCGATCTCCGGTGGTCGCGCGTCAACGGCGCCGAGACCTACGGCGGCAAGGACCGCCGCACCGTCGTGTTGGAGACCCTCTCCACCTTGGGCAACGGGTCGGCAAACGTGGAGAAACGCCACCGCCAGTACGTTCTCACGCTCAGCAGTTACCTCTTCCGAGAGGAGTATTTGGAATGGCAGCAAGCCACAAGCGGTGACCGGTACACCGACAACGCCAAGACGCAGATGTTTCGGGACATTGCCGCCACGATGGCCGCGGACAACGTCAACCAAGGGCAGATCGATCCGCAAACACGGACGCAACTCGCCAACATGTGCGCGCTTTTCCCGGCGTTCATGTTCGAGATGTGCATGAACCAGGTTCGCAAATGCGCGCCGGGAGACCAATGTGACCTCTATTGCGACCCGGAACACGAGAGGTGCCGCGTCGCTACCTCACGTCCCGACAAACAGATCCGCAAGGTGCTCCTGGCGGAGGGCCAACTGATCTCCGTGGCGAGACTCCAACCCAACCGCACCAGCAACCGGTAGAGCGTGTGGGTGGGCCACGTTTGTTTTTGTGGTCTTTTTAGCAACACAAAGAGAGGTATAGAGAAAACAACAATATACGTTGCATTTTCTGCAGTAACTTATATTTTAAACACTTGGCGCGCCCATCACATATTGGTTTGTTTGTTGCGGGGGGGAATGACCACAAAACCCGCCATGGTGGCCGAGTTAATCGAGGAGGCCAAACAGGATCCCTCTCTGCTCGCCTTGTTGGACATTGACAAAATGTTGGATTCGCTGGAAACGCCGCAGAACGAATACCTGGAGAACGAAACACAAGAGAGCATTTTGCGGGAAGTGTTGGACGCACTGAAAACGCTTCCTCTCAGTCGATCGCAACTGAAGGAGACGTATGGGAAGTTGTTGGGCTATCGATTGGTCGAGGACCTGCATCTGCTGCATCGGGGCAAGCACGTGCGATGGATCCGGCGTCCTGCCGGACCTCTCACGCTCGGAGGAATCGTTGTCAACATCCAATTTGAGGACCACGGGGCCAACGTCGTGTGCCGTCTCCTCAACGGACGCTTCGCCAAATTTCGGTTCAACGATTGCATGACGTTTCAAAAACTCAACAATTACGAGACACTCATTTTGATGCTGCAGGAACAGTTGACCGATTCCCCGTAGAAATACATAAACACAACGTGTGCATGGTTCTTCATCCTTGCCGTCAAGTATGGTAAAAATTGTGGTGTTTGATACCGAAACGACGGGTTTGCCACCGCCCTCTCCCTCGCACCAGACATGGAAAGCGAAAGAAGAACTCAACGCAGCATTGCTGGATCCCGACGAGTACGAACGGGCCTGGTTGCGTGGCCGACCGAGTCTGCTGGCGAATTGGCCGCACATTTTGCAGTTGAGTTACGTGGTGGTGGAGATGTCCTCTCCACTGGTCGGAAAAACAACGGTTCGTGTGGTGGATACCTACATTGATGTACCCGACGACGTCGTCATCAGCGAGGGAAGTCTGGCGATTCACCACATTTCGCGGGAGGTGTTGCAGAATGCGCCGAATTGTGTTTCCATTGGAGAGGCCTTGGCGGGATTGGTGGAGGAAGTGGAAGAGGCCGACGTGGTGGTCGGTCACAACGTGGGCTTCGATCGCCGCATGGTCGTCGCCGAATTGCTGCGGTTGGGGGACTGTGCGTTGGCAAAAACCGGTCTCCCTCTCTTTATGGACTCGGACAAGTTTGTGTGTACCATGGAGAGGACGACGGATGTCTGCAACTTGAGCATGTGCGTAAACTTCGTGGACCGCCGCACCGGTGTAGCCCGTAGTTTTTGGAAACGGAAATCGCCCAAGCTGTTGGAGGCCTACCGCCATTTTTTCGGGTATGCTCCTCTGGAATCGTGTTTGCACAACGCACTCACGGATGTGTTGGCGTGTCTGCGGGTGTATCTGCGTCTCTCCGGGATGCCCGATGTGTGTGCAGAACACCCCGACCTGAAGGAACGGTTGCGCGCCATGACGCCGGCGGATCAGTGGTCTGTTGCATTGGGGAGTTCCGAGAACACGAGCACCAAGGACACGAGCACCAAGGACACGAGCAGCAAGGACACGAGCGCCATTGAAGATACACCCGTTGCCCTCCGCCGATCCCGCCGAATCGCCAACCAAAACCTTTCCCGTACAGAATGGAGTTACTAATTGGTAAAAGATGGAAATGTTTGCTCCTCTCTCCGTATTTGCGTAATGGTGCGTTGGCGCCGGTCTTTTGTGATGTGCGTTGTGTCGATGCGACCAGATTTTTTTTGCTTTCTGTTTTCTTTTTTGCATTGACCTGTTTAAAAAAAAAGAAAACTAAACCATGCAGCACTTGGGTGAAGAGGTGGCGCGACTGGGGTTGGAGTTGGCCTGCATTGTGGCCGTTTCGCCCAACGGAACGATCGGTGTGACGTCGGCGGAACCGCCGTACGCGCAGTCGTTACCGTGGGACGTGCCGGAAGATTTGGCGAATTTTCAACGGGTGACGAAGCACTGTGCCTTGATCATGGGCCGAAAAACCTTTCTGAGTTTGCCGCGGTTGCTGAAGGGGCGCATCCACATCGTTTTGAGTTCCACCTCGAATTGGGCATCAGAGTTGTCGTCCACCGAATTGCAGGAGGACGACGAGGGCACGGCGATCTGGCCGGCCACGGCGGACACCCTGGCGTATCACCTGACGCAGCTGGCGCGGCACCATCCGCAGCGTCCCCGCACGGTCTTTGTGATTGGGGGGTCGGCGGTGTTTGCGCAGTTTGCGTTGTTCTGCACGCGGTGGTACATAACCATCGTGAATTGGCAGCGTGGTGAGGGCGACATGTTCAAGGAGGTGCATTACTGTTTGCCTCCGGCGAGTTTGTTTCAGCAGGAAATGGAGGTGGTCCACAACGGTCCTTGGATGCGATCGCGCGGCAAAGGAAACGTAGAGTACGTGTTTTTGAAGATCGAACGGAGGGCTTCGGCTTCGGCTGCGGAAAATGCACCTACGGCCTTGGGGGCCACCGATGCAGCGTATGGTTTACCCAAAGAGAAGGAGAAACAGGATTGAAATCACCGGCGACTGCGGAGATTGCGCGCCAATTGCGCGCGTTTGGTGACGGTGGGATCATTGCCGGACGTTTTGATTTGTTTGTATTCGATGTGTTGTGTGCAGGTGGCGCAGGTGGGGCCCACGCATTGTGTGGCGGCCCCTGCGTTGGGGTACATGATATTACGCATCATTTTCGCAGTGTGTTGTTGTGGTTGTTGTAAAACGTAAAAATGGTTGTAGAGAATTAGGTATTTACCAAAAAAATCGATCACGAATGTATACTCTAACTAAAGACAAAAAAAGAGAATGTGGGGTCAAATTGCCGTGACTGCGTTGACGCTGTTGGCCTTGGACGCCGCGTACATTTCCGTGGTGGCCAAACGCCATTTCCAAGACCTGATTGCGCGCGTGCAGGGCAAATCCATGCAGGTCAACTATTTAGCGGCGGCGTGGTGTTATGTCTGGCTGATCGCGGGGTTGTACTACTTCGTCGTGCTGCCGCGACGGACCCCCACGGAGGCCTTCTTCTTGGGGTGTGTGATCTACGGCGTGTATGAAACGACCACGATGGCCTTGGTGCGGGAATGGTCGTGGCATACCGTGTTGATGGACACGCTGTGGGGTGGCGCGTTGTTTGCATTGACCACGTATTTTGTGCAGAACAGCGGATTTTGAGGAAGCTTACAGTGTGATTTGTTGTGGAAAACATCAAAAACAAATAACACAATTATGATTTACAATCACAACATCGGATGATGTAGACAAGTGAGGGCACGCAATGCACTTTAAGCGGTGGAGGACTCCTCAATCTTGATGAAGTGGGGCTTCATGAACTTTTGGAGGTTGAAGTAGTCCAATTGCACGTTGTCGGGGACCTTGAGGAGACTCATCAACTTGGAGTCGGGGTTGATGTTGCGGCCCTTGCCCTTGGCGGTTTCCTTGAGGCCGTTGTTGGCGACGTAGTTGCGGATCTCGGCGTTGGCCTCGTGTCTGCCCATGACAGTGCCGTTGGCCTTGCCGAGGAAAGTGGCGAGCTCGTCGCTGATGCGCACGGGCTTCATGAATCCCGAGTTGCGGGCCTTGGCCTCACCGGAAGCAGAACTATCGCGGGTCTTGCGCTTGTTGGACTTTTTGGCAGCCTTCTCCGCGAGCTTGCGATCGTGAGTGATTTGCTTTTGGAGATCGCGGGTGTCGGCCTTCAAGGAAGCCAAGAGCGCGGTGGCTTGTTGGATCTTGGCAACGACGCCGGACAACATGGTCTCGGAAGTGGCCTTCTCGTCCACGTTGGCAACAACGGGCTCACTGGCAACGGGGGCGGCGACAACGGGGGCGGCGACGACGGGCGCCACGGGAGCAGCAGCTGCCGCAGGAGCAGCGACTTCCTTGGTCTTCTTGGGGGCAGAAGCCTTCTTAGTAGAAGAAGCGTTGGAAACAGGAGTAGCAGCAGGGGTAACTGCAGGAGTGGCAGCGGCGGCGGCAACGGTGGTCTTATCGGCCTTGGTAGTCTTAACCATTTTTCTTGGAAGTGTGGGGGAGGGGGAATTCGACGAGCGAAAAGAAGGCGTTGAGCAAGTGTGTCAAGCGGGATTATATACACTATATTGGAATGACGGTTTAAGTAGTTTTTCGACACAATATCTATTGATTGTTTCGGTCGACTTACCGCGAGGAAATGTCTGACTCGTACAAGTCGGAACAAGCGAAAACCAAATTCTGCGAAAAGGTTGTTAAAATGTGATCCCCATGCAGGGAGCTACGGAACACGGTGTCTTTTTGCGATTTTTTTGCGAAACAATCTTTCTATGGGGAGGGGGGGGGCGGGCGGAAGAGGGCGAAGAGAGAGAGAGGATTGCGGGGTTTCCTCTCTTTTGGGGGTTCACCACTTTTTTGGTCTTCGTTCTGGAAGTGGAGGGGCTGCCGTTCCGTTTACAACTCGAACAAATCCGGCCACTGCTGCCGGGCGTCGCGCCGCATAATGGACAAAATGGTCAGCACCTGCATGCACCCCCGGCGTTGCCAGGTTTCGTCGGCGCCGGCATACACCATCTGCTCTGTCAGTTGCACACACACTTGCTTCAACGCGGCGTCGTCGTCCGTTCCCCGGCATATGCGGTCGAAGGCGCCAAAGGGGTCCGTGGGCCCACAAATACATTGCTTTTCGTGGTCCTGCATCCCGTTCAGCCGCGTCCACCAGACGTAAAAAAAATGGTAGTAGCATTCGCAGTGGGTTCGGCTAAAACTGTGAAACCATTCCGGCGGCACCGTGTGCGCTGTCAACTCCGTGATGCGGGCGCACACGTGGTCAATGCGCGCTTCCAATGGTAACGGCAACGGCCCTGCTGCCTCGTCGGCCTGCGCAAACTCCAGGGGGGCAAGCACAGCGCCCGGTTGCACGTCGCGTTCGGACATTTCGTCAGCGACTTCCAAATCGCTCAAGGTGAGAGGAGGGGAAAACGACGTTGGCCAATCCAGGAAGTCCGTGCGGTCTGCTGCAGCCGCGGCGGTGGTTGCGCGAGGCAGCTGCTGTGGACGGTGGCCCAAACGGTGGCTGTGTTCCGACAATTCCATGCCGAAACGGCAGAGGTAGTAGTCCATTTCGTTTACCAAATGCGGTGCCACCAACACCATTTTGCGGAACACGTCTTGGATGTTCACAATGTCCGTTCCCGTAAACTCTTCGCGCGTGTAGGGATTTTCAAACCGCGACGTGCAACGAAACAGCATGACCAGCGAGCACACGTCAAACCCGTAGAGAAACCCGTCCGCCGACCGGTAACTGAAAAACGCCTCGCGCGGCACCATAGACAACGGGGACATCGAATGAAAATCGGTCGTATTCACACACTCCAAATCGACAAAGCCCGGCGTCCCCTGGCGGAGCCGGAAGGGCAACATGGCCGGACCGTGCACGCGTTCCAGCGCCCGGGCGAAGAACCCGCGCACCACCCGTTGAATGCTGATGGCGCTGCGGTTGCACACGAAATGCACCTCCAATCGGTGAATGATGTCCGCCTTGTTCCCCGACACGCGCAGCCCCGCCAGACGCGCACTGAGTTTCAGGTCCTGCAACTTGGTTTTCCGCAAGCAGTCCGGCGCGCGCGCCCAGTCAGCGAACCGGACGACGTGGCGGTTTTCCGTATTGATGGCGTTGATTCGGGCTTCCATCACGTCCATCTGGTACAAATACAACGAAAAATCCTTGTAGTAGGACGGAGGGGGCTTCAAAATGTACTGAAATTCCGGTTTGGAAAGCACAGAAGGCATGTTGGCAAGCAGAGACGTTAGCGACGGGGTTTCCGTGTAAATGGAAGAAGACGACATACAATCGGCACAAATTGAAAAATTTGCAAATAAACGGGAAAACAAAAAATGAACTACGTTAGGAAACTATCGGCTGGTCGTAATTATATTGTTTTTTCTGCAGTTTTTTTTTCGCGGCTCTACGTGGTTTCCCCTTTCCCTTTCCCTTTTCCATTGGCAATGGACTTTGTGAAAGGGTAGGGAGGGGGGGGGAAGGGCTGTTCTTCGTTCTCCAACTTCCGCAAACAAATCCACATAAACATAACCGTCGGAAAATGCAACAGACCATTCCAACCGAGAGGACTGCACGTGCCTTGTGAATCGCCTCTCCATTCATTGCGTCTACTGTTTTCCCTGAAGTCATGGCTTCGCTGCTGCCGTTGGAACGCTTTTCCGTGGGAGGTACCGGCCAAGTCAATGTATGCAATTTTGTGTTGGACCCTCTCTCCACCATTGTGAAGTTGGCTATTTTGGCACACAAACCTCCGCACACCAAACTCTGCATTTACAACAACGTCCTGTATTTTCAGGAACCCGGGCCCTTCCAGGGCGTGTGCCGCATGTTCTTCAACAACCAAAAGACCGACCTCCATTACATTTACAACCCCATCCAACTCGCCTGCGAGAGGTACTTGGGGCATCCGGATGGCGGCGTACCGCAGGCTGCACCCAAAGCTCCCGCAAGTCCCTCTACCCACCACAAACCCAAAGGGAAAGACCAGCGAGAGGCGGCCGCAACACTGACGGCGCCGCCGCCGCCGACAAAAGACAAGGAACGGGACGACCTGCCCCGCTTGAAGCAACTGTTCCGCCAGGCACAAAAGGGACTGCAATCGCTCATGGAAACCTACAAAGCCAACGTTACCCTGCGCCATTCCCTCCACTACTATTCCCTGCTGATTGCGAATTACGTGGAGGAAAAGTTCGACCCCGATCTGTTCCGCGGTGACTCCATGACCATGCTATACAGCGAGCCCGTCGTGTCCTCTCTCCATCAGCAGTGGAACAGCAGTTGGTTGACCATGGTGCTGGACATGATCGGCTTCCTCGGCAGCGATTCCGTGTCACCGGAGAACATTCGCCTGCTGGAAAGCTTGATGCTCTCTGTCGACGTCAGCACCCGTGCGGTCTTGACCAGTGCCTGAAGATGTGCCGTATGTTTTTGCGTTTTTTTTGTTCGCTGAAAAACGCAAAAAGAATATAACGATTGGGAAACGTGAGTACCCTATAGCATTCGTTGTAAACTTTGCCAACCCACCTCATTTGCAAAACCCATCCTCTCCACACATCTGTTTGGTGCATCCAATGGCTTCCTTTTCGGGTTCGCTCGCTATCTTTCCGCAAAAACCGGACGTTTCTGCGCTCATTCAACGCACCATCCACACCATCACGTGCCTCATTGCGCACCATCACGGCTTCGACGAAGCCGGTCAATGTGCGTTTTTTATGCAGCACGGCTGCTGGCCTCCGGAGAAAGAAGCAAAGGAGGCCGCCAACGCCGGGTCCGTAGTGCCCCCCCTGGACGAGGGCGATGACGTCGACGCCCGCCACTGCTGCTCGTTGAACGCAATCACGCAAATTCTTCGCGGGTTCATTTTTGAGCACATGTTGCCCCCTCTCGACGACGAATACGTCAATCTGTTGGAATTCGGACGATTCTGCAACGAATGCATCGCCGACCGCGTGTACGCCGACGCCCCGCTGTTTCCCGAGGACGATTGGGCCGCCTCGTTCGCCCTCGTACGCAACGTGCTGGATGTGGTGGCCCTGCTGTTGTACGATTTTCTTCCTCTCCACGAAGCCGAAGGAGAATACGCCTTCATGATGTACGGCAACTTGTCGCCGACGACCACCCGCGTGCAATTGGCGTCGTTGTTCTCGCTGTCCTCCTCGTCCTCTTCCTCGTCCTCCACTCTGTCTGCGTGTGTGCAAGCCGACGAACTGGCCGAACCCGCGGCCTACCCCTCCCCGGAGAGCCAACCAACCGAGTGTGTAAACGAAAAGCCGACGGACAAAAGGGAACCGCCACGCCTCTCGCTCTCCAACTGTTTGAAGCGTTTGCGTCACCGCGCCCCGGACATGTTTCAATGGTCGCTACTGCAAAACAAGCAGGACTACACGTCGATGTCGCAGCTGGAACCGGTGTTTCGATTCATGCAGTGGAACCAGATGGATTGCGAAGAGGTGATGAAGGAACTGCAGCAACACGTGGCGTCGCTTCCGGTGCCGCCCTTGCCGCGAAGCACCGCGGCAGACACAGTGCCCGACGTGGACTCTCCATAACCGGAAAAAGAGAGGCTGCAACCTACTTAAATACAACCATTGGTATTTGTATATTCCCAGCAAAGCACCCACCCGAGGACCACATTTTTATTGCACCGTACCGCACCGGTTTTCCCACGTCTCTTTGATTTTCTCTGAAAGAAAATGGCCACTAAGTCTCCTGTTGTTTTGTCTATGGCGGATTGGGCTCCCCGCAATTCCCGTTTCATGGCCCCCAAGGTCAACGAACGCGGCGGCAAATCCATCAGCATCATCAGCAACCAGAGTAACCGCGGAATTTATTTGTCGTTGCCCTTCATGAAGACCTGGGGCATCAGCACCTACACCAACGAGGTGACAGGCGAGTCCGACGGCAAGTACAGTATCTCCTTGTCCTTTCCCAGCGAGGAATACAACACCCCCGCCACCCGGGAGGCGTTGGAGAAAATGCGCGATTTTGAGAATTTTATATTGGACGAGGCCGTGAAGAACTCGGAGTCCTGGTGGGGCGAGCCCATGTCGCGCGAGGTCGCCAAGCACACCTTTTTCCCCTTCCTCAAGTACCCCAACGTCAAGGACACCAAACGCAAAGATTTCAGCAAGCCTCCCACCATTCGTGCCAAAGTGCCCTTCTATGACGACCAATGGCAAGTGGAAATTTTCAACACCAAGGCCCAAATGGAGTTCCCTGGCGACGACGGCTCCACTCCCGCTGACCACATTCCTTCCGGCAGTCAAGCCGCTTGCGTGTTGCAGTGCGGCGGCGTGTGGATCGGTGGCAAGGGGTGGGGCCTCACCTGGAAATTGTTCCAATGTGTGGTGAAGAAGAACCAGCAATCCGTTTCTCTCAAGGGCGTGTGCAACGTGGTTTTGGACCCCAGCGACATGGATGTGGAGGAATCGGCAGCTCCAGCTTCAGCTGCTGCGGTCGCTGCAGCTCCAGCACCTACCACAGTGTTTAAAGCCGCTGCTCCTGCTGTGGTGGCGTCTCCCCTTGTCGACGACGATGGAGTGACTGACGAACCCGAAGTGGCGGCTCCAGAGCCACCCACTGTTGTTGCAGTGGAGCCCGCTCCTGCTCCTGCGGCTGAAACGCCCGCTGCCACTGCGGCGGTCGATGCCCCTGCCACCACCAAGAAAGTGATCAAACGAACCGTGGTGAAGAAAGCCACCTAATTGTGTGTTTGTTGTGAAGTAGTGTGTTGTGTTTTTGTGTAATACCGTAAAGGACGCTTTCCGGTAGGGGGGTTTTTTGTATGACACAAAAAAAATAGTTTGTTGGAGAAAAACGGAAAATCACGTGGGATTTTGCAGGGAAATGCACAGGACCACGTCTTGTCGCACCTGGCAGTTCATCATGTCGCTGACGTTGTTGAGGGGCACGCCACAGGCCGGCAACACCACATACTGGGGCGTCGCGGTCAGTTTCAGGGTTTGGGGATCGAAGTGGACGCTGTGCTTCGACGTCAAGGGCACCACGATTTCGTGGCGGTTCCACAACTCCGCCACACGGTACTGCAGTTGCACATAGAGCACGTTGCGTTCGTCCAGTTGCATGTGGGTTGGCAGCATCGGGTAGCATTTGACCAGGAGATCGCGGCCGCAGTGGTCAAACACCATGTCGTGGTGCCACAGCGGGACGTAGTAGGGACGGTCCTGGTATTTCAGGACGTAGACGTTTTCCTCCGACAACAGGTCTTCCAGAAAGGGATTCAGCACAATGAACTCGTCCGCGTACGGCTCGCGCAAAATTTTTTCGATGTTGCGGATCAGGGTGTCGTCGGCGTGCAACACATCGCCGTACTTGACCAGGATTTTGTAGATGAGCTTCAGGGTCGGACGGTTGATGGTTTTCCAAAAGGGCACGTACTGGGCGCCGTATTTCCAGGCCTTCTCCAGCGTGATGGCACACAACTTCGTCAGCAGCGGAGACGCTTTTTCGGCCAACTCTTCCTCCAAAATGGTGGAGAGGAAACTGCGGAGGCAAGCGCTGTAGGGTTGGGGGTCTTGCGTGGGCCATGCGGCACCACCGCCCCCCTCGCTGGCTCCGTTTCCGTCGTCGTTTTCGTCCTCGTCGTCGCCAGAGGACGCCGCGCTGTCGACTTCGGGCTCCTCCGTACCGTACTTCGACTGCAAATACGCGTAGGCGGCCTGTGTTGAAATGAACTGTTCGGCGGCGTCGGGTCGCGGGTTCTTGTCGGGATGACTCCGCAGGAGTTTGATGCGGTAGGCGCGTTTGATGTCGTCGGTCAACGGATCGCAGATGCCCAAGATCTCGCACGCGCGCTCGTCGTTCATGGGAAAGGGCGAAAGTTGTAAAGGCGAAAGGGCGAAAGTAAAAATGGGGGAGAGGAACCTCAGGGTTTGGGTGCGGACGGGGAGTGCGACAACTGCGTTACCAAGAAAATGACAATACTCTCTAAATGGTAAATCGGCCGATAATTGTTGTTGTAGTGCTTTAAAAACACAAAAATGCGTTCCATGATGGTCGTCATGGTTTCGGGCGTCGTGTCCAGATACCCGTTTTCCACAAAGAAAAACAAAATGTACCACAAACACTCCGTGATGTCGAGCCCGTAGAGCAGGATGTCGTACAAGTGGTCGCGCAGTTCAATGATGTTGAGCGTTTCCGTTTTCAACATTTCGCGGATGATGTTGTCGCACACGATGTTGAACACGTCCTTCGGCAATTCCGCCACCGATGCGGCCATCGCCACCAGGTGACACTCCTTCAAGTTGCCCAACGCATTGAGAGGCAGCTCGTTCATGGTGTTTACCGATACGGGATCGTCGTTGTCGTTGCCGTTGTGGTGCACGGAGTGCGGCCGTTGCTGGCACGTCGAGATGCGCTGCAGAAACTTGCAGTGTTTCGGGGCGTCGGTGGCGTTGGTACTGTCAGCCGAAGAAGGCGACCCCTGGGATGCCCGCACCAGGTATTCGTAGCTTTCGCGGGCTGGCCGCCGCACCGCAATCGTTTTGCAACATTGGACGATGTTCGTCGGAATGAAACTCAGGTGATCCGTCAAAAACACAAAGACGATGTGCACCCCCAGCGTGCGGCTGTGCTGCATGTAGCTGTAAAACGGCTCGACCAGCTCGCCGTAGATCGAGTGGAAATTGCGGCAGAGAATGATGCCCGTTTTCGCCGGTTTCGTGGTGATCACGTCCACGATTTGGAAAAAACACTCGTTCCACATTTTCTTTGCTTCGCACCCCAGTTGCGCCAAATCGATTTCGTAGTGCAAATCGCTGATACGGTACGTGTATTCGTGCTTGTCCGTACGCGAAGTCATCTTGTCCATTTTGCACCGGTGGCCAGTGGACGACGCGTCCAGTGGAGGCGCTTTGGTGGAGAGGGCCGACGGCGGCGGGGCCGACGGGTGCAGGTACGTCACCAACGGAAACGTTTGCTCCGAGGAGCCTTCGCCCCAGGCGCCCGCGGCCCAATATTTGTCGACAATCCGCAGGAATTGCGTGTACTTGCCCGATCCCGAGGGACCATACAAAATGAGGTTGCCCAATTGGTCGAGGCGCGGCGGCAGCGCGTCCCACACGCTGTCCAATTCGGGGTGCAGGTTGTGCAGGTTCACCGCCCGCAAGTACTCCGTGAAATGCGTTTCATAATACTTCACTTTCGACATTTTATACGCGGCTGTCGCTGAAAAATGTTGTCGTCAGCCCCAAAAAAATCCCATTACCTTCCCTGCGGCCATTCCGTTTATGTTCTATTTTTGGGATCCGTACAACCGTACCGTGTTTTTTTCCTATTCCTTGTTCCACCACAAATACCCACTGGTTCCCCCCCCTTTACGAGCTGCCAGGGTGGTCATTTTTTTAAACCGACCGGCCGGCGACCCGCCACCCCCCCTCCCCAACATTCATCTGTATTCCCCACGCTCCGCGACCCATGGACCTCGATTGCATGGATTGTTCCGAGGAGGAGGACAACGTCACGGAGCACCCTTCGTTGCGGATGACTGCGCAGGATTTGTGCGATTACTACGGATTCGACCGCGAGGACGCCGATATGCTGTGTGCGCCGCCGCCGTCGGCGGAAGAGCGTGCCGCGTTGCGCACCGCCAAACACCGATCGGCCCTGCAACCGTCGTCGTCGTACCCGAAGAAAGCCGCAGGAGTTAATACGAAACACAACCCGGTTCAGAAGGTCAAGAAGGTCAAGAAGGTGCGATTTGCCAAGGATGTGATCCGCTTGCCGCGGCCCGCTGCCCCTCCGCAGCAGCTGCTGTTTGCGTCGTGCGGGGGAGTGTGCACGGAAGCCTTCAAAGCCCTGCGGAAAAAGGTGTTTGCCTGCGCCACCATTCAGGCCAAAATCGATTTTTGTGTGTCCATGTCATTGAATGACAATGAAATGGATTATTTGTTTGCTCGTGATTGAATAATGTAATGTCGTAAACGGAGGAAGGTACAGCGCTACCGAATGAACTCTTCCGCACTCAATGTGGTAAACGAATTGGTTATATACACCAGGTACGCCGACGTCGCCATCAACGCCAGCGGTATGCCGTAGCGCAACAACGCGGGCAGCATGGTTTCCCAGAGACCCAGGGGCACAAACGAAATCACCATGTTGATCAAAAACGACAGGAAAAACAACACAAACAACGCGTAGGCCGACGTCTGCTCCAGACAAGGACTGGTCGCCGGCGCCCTGGCCAACTGGTCCATGCTGTAGAACGCCACCGCCAACACCAAAATCCACAACACATGTTTCACCGCGGCGTAAAACAGCGTGGACTTCTTGCCGGTGATGTCCAGCAACAGCGAACTGCCGATCCATAGGGAATACAGGAGGAACATGACGAATGTGCCCACTGCACCCGCGGAAAATTTCTCCACGGTGGCGTCGGTCGCGCACGGCTTCGCCCCCAACGTGTGCGCCAGCGCCGCCCCCACCAAAAACATGGTCACTGCAGCGCCTATGCGTATCCACTGCGATTCGTAGCTGCTTTCCGCTAAATGGATCCAGCGAAATATCGACTGGCGAGAGGCCCGGTTGGACACGCCGAAAAATGCACTGAGCAACAACAGAAATACCGTGGTGGCGACGAACGCGCGTTTGGCGCCGTCGAGCTCTTGGCGTCGACTTGGCGGCAGCGGGATCTCTTGGCGGTTGTTGTCCCGCATTTTTTGGTGCAGCGTGGCCGTGCTCATCGCCATCAAGACGGTCGCCACGAAGCTGAGGGTGACGCCGACGACCATCGACAACAACCGTACCGAAAATTTCCCAAACGATATTTCGTCAAACAATTTCGTCCCGAGGTAAATGCAAAACAAAAAGTTGATGGCACTGAACAATTCCAGACCGAAAAATTCCACGTTTCGTTGGTACATGGCGAAGGCGGCCAACGCCAGCGAGGCGACCATCACGAACGCCACGGCGTGGTTGCGGTACAGCGTGGAGGACGCCGCCGCCGGAGCGGAAGAGGACATGAAATTCGGCATCGCGGTGCCTGCCGGCAGTCCGAACCCGGCAGCAGCGGAAGAAGACGACGACGACACAGACATTGGCACTTACCAAAGAGAGGAAAGAAATCCGGTTTCTATATGCTATAAACGCACAAATTGCCGGTTCCTGCGTCATTTTCGCGCCCCACGCCGCGACGAGACACCACCGTTCGTGCCGCCCCCCGCCCAACGCTTTTTCTGCGGCGGCGGTGCGACCCCTTTGTCCCCGCGGAAGTACGTGTTCTCAATCCAGGCAATGAGGGCGGCGTCGTCCATTTGCTCCCATGTCGCCGCAATCGGTTTCAACGGCAGGAAGACCGGCGATCGCATCTCCGTGGTCTGGTGGTAGACGTAGTCCCCGTATTTTCCCTTGCGTATGGAGAGGTCGGACCGCAACACCCGCAAAATCGATTTTCCCTGCGGTTTGGCGGGGCCGGACGCTGCGGCAGCTGCCTCTGTCGCCGACGACGCCGACGACGCCAATACGTCCACCACGTCGGCCAACCGGATAGCGCGGGCGTCCATGTGGTCGAGCGCCTTCAGGGAGTGCGTTTGGTGGTCGCCCCATTCCGCATACAGCCCGTAGCGCCCTTTCCGCAGGTACAAGTTGCTCCCTGCGTAGGTGCCCAACCAGCCGTCGTCGGTGCGCCAGGCCAACTCCGCAAAGGTGTATTCGCCTCGCTTGGCTTTCTCCACGTCCAATTCGACGTCTGACCGCACAGCAATGTACTTTGTTGTTGAGAGGGGTGGGTCAGCGGCGGTGGCGGCGGTGGCCTCGTCGTCCTCGCTGGTATTTGCGGTGTCGTCGTCCTCGCCACCTCCCGTTTCCAGCCGTTTCAAGGACGCACCGAAGGACGTGAACACCAGAACCATGTCCGCGCGATCGGCCAGCCGAAAGGTGGGCTTGCCGTTACCACGCAGCGACCGCAGGGAGCGCGTGCGTTCCTCCAACATTTGCAGCAGGTCGCTGCATCCCCCGTGCCAGCCCGCCGCTGCCTCTTCCGGCGTGCCCGCCGCCAGCGTGTCGAGCGCGTCTTCCATCTGTTTGGTGTACGTGTAGGAAAAGCAGTCGTCGAAATAAGCCAGCAGAAACTCCAACGCCAGCACACCGGTGGGCTGAATGACCAACTTGTCCGTCTCTTCCCCGAAGACGCGTTCTGCGGTGACCGTGGTCCATTCCGGTGGGGCACCCGGCGTCGGACCGGGACGCACCTGGATGTCTTCGCAGCGCATGGAGCGCCCCGGCACGTGCGTTTTCTTCACGTATCCGCGGTCTTGAATCGTTTCCACCAGAGAGGAAAAGGTCGACGGACGCCCGATGCCGGCGTCCTCCATCTTCTGGATCAGCGACGCCTCCGTGTAATGCGGCGGCAACCGGCTCTCCGCTGTAGTTTTCGTTTCCAGCCGCGACCACGCAATCGGCTGTTCTGCGGCCATCAATTGAGTCAGGTAGAGCAACAGGCCACTGCCCGCCGCGTGGGCGTCGGTAGTCAAGGGCGGCACCGTGACACGTTGCCATCCCAAAGAGAGAGGTATGTCGACGGAGTGTCGGTATTCCCATCCACGCGGCGCCGCGATCGACAACTCGGTGCTTCGATAGAAATAGGGCTTCATGCAACTCTCCACCGTGTTGCGCCAAATCAACTGGTACAAACGAACGAGACTGTGGTTTTCGTGCTGAAACTGTTGCATGGAGGGATTGGTGCAGCGGACCGCTTCGTGGGGCATCGTGCCGTCCACCAGTTCGATGGGCTCAAACGTGGT
>JACCEC010404203.1_pt1 | contig 25199 bp, 19 predicted proteins | sample 7450121 | NCBI WGS metagenome assembly JACCEC01 (sample SAMN15323455, study PRJNA562643) | freshwater metagenome | isolation source: river surface water | place: USA:Blue River Watershed | collected 2017-08-18 | reverse complement strand
GTAACTCGTAGCGTTTGCCCCGAAATTTGCCAACGATAATCATATTGGTCAATTATATCGCTAATATTGCTTGGTAATTGATTGATGTTCAGTATTTTCCATGAATTTTCCTCGAAACTGTTTCCTGCAATACTTGCGGCATAAATCTTCTTGTTTTGGTAGAAAATAGAAAAAATATCACCTTTTACGCCATTGGGACTATAAGATTTGAAACTTCCTGAAAAATTGCTCAATAGTCCGTTTTCGCCATCAGCAATCCAAGTTTTTCCTTCGGCATCCGTTTCGAGTTCATTCGGAAATACGATAAGATTATCTTTTGGAAATATCTGATTTTTGAAGAGCTGAGAATCATTAATCGGTTTCCAGTTTCCGAAAAATTGTAGATTGGTAGTGGGTGAAAACTTTGCCCCTAAGATTCCGCCAGAAGTACTCGCAAAAATACTGTCACGGGCAAAAGTTATTTGTTTAATGACCACTTTTGTGCCGTTTTTGCCGATATTTTGGTAAGTTTCTTTGATTTCGTTTTTCTTAACATCTAAAACCACTAAGCCAAAATCGGTCGCTAAATAAGCAAAATCACCTCGAAATTCAATCTGATTAATGGTTTTACTATCTTGAATGGCATCGGTTTTTTTGATAAAATCAAGGTTCTGAATTTTATCTGGTAAGCCATCGGAGCTGATGCTCATTAGGTCTAAATTGCCTGTTTCGTAGGCAATAATGAGCGTTTTGAGGTCAGAGCTATATCTGATTTGTGAGATATTGGTTTCGCTTAAACCATTGAGTTTTGAAAGGGTAGTGGGCTGATTAGCAGCTTTATCAAAGTAGAAAAAGCCATTTTTTGAAAAACAATAAACCTTATTTTTTTCTACAATTTCTACACCTTTCGCATTAAAATAATCGGAGTGTGTTCGCCAAGTATTGGTTTGGATTTGTGCGAAGATTTGTGAGGTAAAGACAATAAAAAATAGGCATTGTTTGAGTTGAAACAATGCCTTATTTATTTTTGGAAATGCTATATTTTTAAACCTTCTCTTCATTCAAAACCGTTTCAATAATATATCTTGGGCGTGCTTTTACTTCTTCATAAATTTTACCCACGTATTCACCAATCAAACCGATGGCAATCATATTTGAACCACTGAAGAATGTCATCGGCAGCACGATAGATGTCCAACCCTGTACGGTAAATCCGAATAGTTTACAGATAAGTACCCAAACCGTGATACCCATAGCAAACACAAAGTTGAAGATACCAAACCAAAGCACGAGTTTCATCGGAACTGTCGAAAATGAAGTAATGCCGTTCCAAGCAAAAATTAGCATTTTCCGAAGCGGATATTTTGATTCTCCTGCTTCACGTTCGAGGCGTTTGTAGTAAACTTTATCGCTCTGAAAGCCAATCATCGGAATAATTCCACGAATGAAAAGATTGGTTTCACCGAAGTTTGAAAACTCACTAAGTACTTGATTATCAATTAATCTGAAGTCGGCATGGTTATAAACTGTCGGTACGCCCATGCGTTGCATAAGTTTATAAAACGATTCCGCCGTGAAACGCTTAAAAAATGAATCGGTGCTACGGTCGTTGCGTACTCCATAAACAATCTTAGAGCCTTCTTTGTATTTTTCCAGCATTCCATCAATTGCCCGCAAGTCGTCTTGGAGGTCGGCATCAATCGAAACGTAGCAGTCGAATTGGTTTTTATGGTGCAATAAACCCGCCACTAACGCTGCCTGATGCCCGAAATTCCGTGAAAGTTTCAGTCCAATCACGTTTTCATCTCTTTTGCAGATACTATCGATGATTATCCAAGTTGAGTCACGGCTACCGTCGTTCACAAAACAGATTTTGCTATCAGCCGTAATGGCGTTTCGCTCCTTCAATTCTGAAAAATACATCGACAAGGTGCTATATGTTTTCTCAAGAATTTCTTGCTCATTGTAGCACGGAACAACCAAAAGGAGTTTACACATCTATTTTTGATAGGATTTTGAAAGATTTATGCGGCTGACAGGATTCACAATCTTTTACTTGAAAGATTATTCCCAAAAACCTTCACAAAGTTACGTAAACATCACGTTTACATCAAGAAAAAACCCGTTCCATTCGTGCGGGTAGCCATCGGGTGTAAGAAACAAACAACCGCTATGACCAAAAGTAATAACTTTAGCTCTTTTTCGGTCAGGTATTTTTTAGCAATAGTCAAGGCTAAAAATATAGTGATTAGGCCATAAGAACCACTTCGAGTAGAGTCGAAGGTTGTAAGAGAGCCTACCAACATGGCCAATAAAGCTCCCAAAGTGGCCAAAAGTCTGAGCCAATCTTTAGCTATAGAAAGAAACAAAAAAGCCAATAAAATGAGCAACCACCAGCCCTCAAAAACCCACAAAAACTTGAAACCCCAAACGGGCCAACTTCCGCCAAACATTTCGGCAAATTCGCCTGGTTTGGTCGTATCGTGCATACCGAGTTTATCAATCAAATAAAATTTACGAACCGCCCCGTACGCTATCCATGCTGCTATAACTGCCAGCATTTGTGTGTTTAGCTGAATCTTAAACGACTTATTCTCTTTCCATTGTGGCACAAACCACCACCACAAAAATACCATGCCTGAGCCTACGCCCGCACGCTCATCGCCCCAAAATGCCAACGATAAAAATATAAATATCAACAACGGATTTCGGTAATAAATGGCCAAAAACAGAGCAAAATAGCAGAAAAAGTCGCCGTAAGTGGCAATGTCAATAAAGAATGCCGACCCCATATAGGTAGAAACAATGCCCAAAACTACATAGAAAATAGAGGTTTTATCGGTAATGGTGCGTTCCAGAAAGTTGATGAGCATATACAGAAACACAACGCCCAAAATCAACTGTAAACCGTATAAAACGATACTCACGTGGTCAATGTGCAGAAACTTTACAAAAGCTGGCATCGTGAGTCTGAATGTACGGTTATTCATGCCCGTAAACTCTGGGTAAGTCCAATTATAAGTAATGCTTGCTGCTCGGTCTTTGATGGTTTGGTACAAGAAATACTCTCGTTTTTCTTTAATAACCGTCGTATAAAATTCGCTAAAATGACGAAGGGGAGAAATATTATTAAAAAACGAAAGAAGCATGATACCAACTGCTACCACTACAATTTTCGATTTCCATTTTGGGCCAGATAAAAATGAAGCAATTTTTACTTCAAAACGCTGATATAAATTTTCTAAAAAAGACATTTTTTGAGTTCTGAGTGTTGAGTTCTGAGTTCTGAGTGTGCCTCTTATAGAAGTAAAGGCTTCATAGTCAGGTGTTTATTGTATTTTTTCTTTCAAATAAAAATACAAAGATGCCTATTTATTCAATAATAAGCCAAATAAAATCCCATTGGGATAAAGTAAATTATTAAAAAATGGCTTTCATACCGCTCGGTATGAAACAAACGGAGGAGGGTTTCAAGCATAAAAAAAAGCCCAAGATTAAATCTTAGGCTCGTAGTTTCTTGAATAGCTGAGGATTCTCTCAATCGCCGAGTCTGATGGCGAGAGTTGAATTTTGTCCATGCCAGTTTTGAGGTCGGCACAGTCAAGGTAGAAATCAAGCAAATCTTTATCAAAAAGAAGAGCTTCTTCTACTAAAGAGTTTTCTTGGTTTGATGTTTCATTATACAAATAACGAATCACATCATTCTGCGTGCTGGTAAAGGTTTGTGTCATAAGCGTACGCTGATTTTCCCATCATTTTTCTAAGATTGATGAGAGCATAACGCATTCTCCCTAACGCCGTGTTGATACTCACGCCAGTTGCATCGGCAATTTCTTGGAACGACATGTCATCGTAATGACGCATCACCAAAACCTCACGCTGCTGGTCAGGTAATCGTTTGATTAAATCACGTAAGTGTTCGTGCGATTCACGCTTAATTTGCATAGACTCTATTGAGTCTTCGGCAAACTCGAGGGTGTTAAACACATTGCTTCCGTCTTCAAACACTACGGTCGGGTAGCGTTTCTCTCTACGGAAATAGTCTATCGCAAGGTTATGAGCAATTCGGAGTACCCACGGTAAGAATTTACCCTCCTCATTGTATTTGCCATCACGCAAAACCTCAACTGCTTTAATAAATGTATCTTGAAGCAAGTCTTCGGCTACATATTGGTCTTTTACAACAAGGTAAATCGTGGTATATACTTTTGATTTGTAACGTTGAACAAGCGTAGCAAATGCTTTTTCGTTGCCACGGATATACAATGAAACAAGCTCACTGTCGTTAACTTGGATTTTTCCCATTTCAGTATTTCAATTTAGTTAACGTAGAGCTTTATGCCATATTGTATATCTGTGTTTAAATTGTAGAAGAATTTTTGTTTTGTGTCGAAAGATAGATAAAAATAATGATTCGTGTCAAGTGTTTGAAATAAAAAAAATCGTTAACGGTTTGTTAATATTCCAAATGAAATTTCGTTTTCATCGTTTTGTACAGAATATTAGACAAAAGCTGTATCAATGTTTTTGTCTAATTTGGAAATTGTAAATATCTGATATTCAGATATTTAATTAGCCTTAATCGTACATTGTTTTTTCGGTATCATTTTTGCATTATTACGCAAGTGAAATAAATATAATCATGGAAAAAATGTTTGACTTTACTCGTAATTTTTATCCGAAAGTTAATAAACTTCTCGTAACCAAGCCTTTATGGCCAAGCGAACCTGATTTGAAAGAGGAGATTCTTTTCTCAAAAAATCATATTTTTAATACTAAACTAAACAAAGTAATAATTGTACTTTTTTTAGTTTTTGGTTTTTCTGTTTCTCAGTCTTTTGGGCAGCGTGACCAGATTACGACGCAGGCAGGTGAGAAAATTCGTTGTCGAATTTTAGATGAAACGCCCAACCGTTTTGTGTATGCGTATCTTTCTCCGTCAGGCAAAGTTTTACGGAATGAAATTTTCAAAAATTTAGTTATTGACTTTAAATATAATTTCTATTCGAGCGACATAGTGACTAAAGGAAGTAAAATGCCTGATGGCTTAGGTGGAGCGAGGGAGGAAAATGCTGCTACTACTCAGCGGGTAGATACACGTAAGAGTGAGCCTGCTAAAGCGAAGAGCGAATCGAAGAAAAATGATAACAAATCAAATGAAGTAGCAGAATCGGAGTACAAAGCTACTGTTAAGGAATCGTCGTCTAAAAAGGAAACCGAAAAGGTTGCGGATAAACCAAAAGCTACAAATAGTGACCAAAAAACGCCAGTCAAAAAAGAGGGCACTAAGCCTAAGAAAGAAGAAGTAGTTGCCAAAAAAGAAGAAAAGGCCGTTGCACCATTGGCTACTCCAAAAGTAGATAACGAATTTAGCAATTTTCTGAAATGGAGAGTGGGAGCAAAGGGGGGCTTTGGTAATATGTTGGCCAAAATTCCTACAACTAATGCTTATGGTTTGTATCAAGAAAAACTTCTTCGTGGGTTTACTTGGGGGGCTGATGTGGCCTATTTTCCTGGAGATAATATAGGTTTTGGCTTGATGTTTAATAATTTTCAAGCAAATAATAAAGCTGATAAAATAGCTTTTCGTAACGAGATTTTGAATAAGCCAGATTCGGGAAGTATCTCGAATAATCGTTCGATTAAATACGTTGGGCCAGTTTTTTATTATCGTAAGAATATTGATTTTAAAACAATGGTAGTGCTGGGGCTTTCGCCTGGCGTTTATTTCTATAAAGATAAAGGCTCGTATAATGATGCTAATTATACATTTAAAGGAATGGATTTTGGGGCATCAGCAACACTCGGGATTGATTTCTTACTCGGAAATGATATTACAGGACGTGATATTATTTTGAGTTTAGAGGCTGGTTACAGCTACGGCAAAATGCGTGCATTAGATTTTGGTGCAGGTGGTGGGGCCATAAACTTAGCTACGCCAATCGACTTGAGCCGTCTTGATTTTACGGTTGGTTTGAGATTTACTCGTTATCCGAAATACTTTAGATTAACGTCATATTGAGTTCTGAGTGCTGAATTTTGAGTTCTGAGTTGTCGTTGGGTTAAAAAACTCTGCAAAGCTAACTCAGAACTCAGCACTGTAAACTCAGCACTTTAAAAAGCGTTTGGGTTTTCATCTCAGTTTCGTTCCATTCCTTTTCGGGGTTTGAGTCGGCTGTTATTCCGCAACCAGCGTAAAGCGTAGCTGTATTTTCTTGCAATTTCATTGTACGTAAATTCACAAAAATATGCGATTCTACTTCTCCTTCGCTCGATTGCATATTTACAGGGCCTAAGAAGCCACTGTAAAATTCACGGTCATAACCTTCATTTGCCAAAATAAACTCCGTTGCGGGTATCTTTGGCATTCCACAGACGGCTGAAGTTGGGTGCAATAAATCAAGCATGACGGTTGCCAGTTGTGGGAAATTGATAGCTACTGTATCAATGATAATATCGGTACGGAGGTGCATCAGATTACCAGCAATAACTGTTTTTGGGCCTTCTTCCTCAAACTCTCTCACCCTTATTCTTTTCAGACAATTAATGATATATCTTGTCACGAATGATTGTTCTTCAATTTCTTTTTGTCTCCATAAGGCTTCGGAGGTTTTAATCAAGTTTCCATCAGCATCATAAGCCGACTGAGTGCCTGCCAGTGCCATCGTGCGGAAAATTCCTTTTGAATCTTGGCTTACAAGTGTTTCAGGCGAAGCTCCTATCCAAACAACACCTAAATGAGGCAACGAAACTGCCGAAACAAATGCTGAGGCATAAGTTTCGCAGAGTTTATCGAAGATGTTGATGATATCAAAATCGGCAGGTAATATTATTTGTTTAGTACGTGAGAGTACTACTTTCTGAAATATCTCACTCTCAATTTCAGCAATTCCTTTTTTTACTAAATCTATAAAATCTTGCTTTGAAGTTTGTTTTACACTTACATTTTTAATTCCGTTTACGAGAGGTTTCTCATGAATACCATTCATGAGCTCAATAAAATGAGGATTAAACGATGAAGGTGTAATAACCTCTTTGATTAATTCGTTTTGAGTTGGCCCATTAACATTGAAGATATAGTGTAAATCTGCTTTCAGAAAGAAAGTTTTATTTCCATCAGGGTTAACAAAAGGCGAAAAGGCAAAGCCAGCACCAAGTTCTTCAAAATCTATTTTTGCTTGCTGAGGTATTTCGCTAAACGAAGTCAGAAAATGTTTTTCAGTTTGCCGAGGTAAACGCCAAATAGCAGTTGGGAAAGCCAAGCTTTTTGCCGAATTCCAAAGGTATTGACGAGAATTTTTATTTTCAATAATGGTTGTTGTCATGAAGTAATGTAAAATCTTTCAGCTTCACGGGCGAATAAGATATTTGCCCCACACATAGTAAACAAAATTCAAAAGAAAATATTCCTAAAAATAGTAGAAGTTTTTTGGAATGCAGATATTCGTATGATTTTTGCTTGAAATTTAATTAGTCAACAATCAAGTATTTACCAGAAAAGAATCCCCAAATTGATATTAAAAATTTACTTAGCAAATAAAGCGATGAATAAAATCTTATACTTACTGGTAATGTTATCTTTTTCATCGTATGCAGCTGATGACAAGGGTATTAGGTTTAGTCAAGGCTCATGGTCGGAAATTCTAAGTGAGGCTAAAAAGCAAAACAAACTCATCTTTGTTGATATTTATACCACTTGGTGTGGGCCTTGCAAAACGATGGCGACCAAAGTTTTTACTGACCCCAAGGTTGGTGAAAAATTTAATGAATCTTTTATCAACTATAAGATTGATGCCGAACAGGGTGAAGGAATAAACCTGGCAAAAAATTATGCAATTACGGCTTATCCGACTTATTTATTTGTAAATGAAAACGGTGAATTAGTGTATCGGGCCTTAGGAGCAATGCCTGCCGAGAGATTTATTACCGAAGCCGATAAGGCACTTGCCACAGGCAAGGGTTATAAGTCATCAACCGAATTAGAAAAGGATTTTAAAGAAGGTAGGCGAGATGCTGATTTTTTATATGAATACATGAAACGTAAGAACCTAAATGGTGGAGAAAATGCTACTTTATTAGATGAATACCTAAAAGTGATTCCTACGTCTCAGTATAAAACCGAAAAAGTGCTGGCTTTGATTGCAGAAAATATCGGAACGGTAGAGTCGAAAGCATTTACAATCTTGCGAGATGCTTTAGATAGGTACCTGAACATGACAACTTCACAACAAAAATATGTTTTGAATGGTATCTCAAAAGCCAAACGAAATACATTCAAGAAGGCCGTTGATAGCCGAGATAAAGCATTGCTCGAAACCCTGATTGATGCCGTACGAGCAACGTCATACAGCGAAGCTGGTTTTGAGGCTGAAGAAAAACAGTTTCGGTTAGAGTATGCTAAAATTACACGTGACGGCGATAATTTTAAGAAGATAGCAGTCAAAGAGGCTGCTAAACTAATGGCCAAGACATCAGAAGATTTGGTAGCAGAAACACAACTAAAAATCATGAACTTCAGAGAAGGGGCAAAGGCAAAAAACATAGATGAATCTACACCCCAGTTCAAGATGATTTTGGACAATTTGACCGATAATGCCCAAAAAACAACTTCTTTTCAGCTAAACGAATATGCGTGGGGGTATGTGCAGATGATAAACACTCCCAAAGATTTAGAAGAAGCCTTAAAATGGTCGGAGCGGGCAATAGAATTGGTAGAATCACCAGCTAATTTAGATACCTATGCTCTTTTATTAAGTAAACTTGGTAGAAAAAAAGAAGCAATAAAAGCAGAGAAAAGAGCCATTAAATTAGCCCAAAAAGAAGGTGGTGATACAAAAGATTTACAACAAACTTTAAAAGATATTAAACGAAACTAATTTTGGTTGAGAACTGATTTTCCGATAGCCAGTAACAAATTTTTCAGTAAATCTAAAAAAGGCAAGGATTTTGTAAATGATACTATGCAAACAATAGCATTATTAATGAAAAAAACGATTTTAGCAGTGAGCTTCGTGTGTCTCATTGCATTGGTATATGCCTGTAGTAGAGGAAATGTAAAACAGATAAGCTTCATAAAAAACAATGAACGAACAATGGAGCAAATGCTGGACCAAGCAAAAAGCCAGAAGAAAATTTTATTTGTAGATGTTTATACAACCTGGTGTGGCCCTTGCAAGTGGATGGACGAGAATACATTCTTGGATACTCGGGTAGCTGAAAAATTTAATAAAACATTTCTGAATTATAAGGTAGATGGCGACTCTTTCGAGGGTGTAAATGTTGGCATTATTTACCGAGTTGATTCTTATCCTACTTATTTATTTATTGCCCCCGATGGCAAAGTTATTCACCGAATTGAGGGGATGATGTCTCCCGAGGGATTAGTGCAAGAAGCTGATTTTGTGGTGAATCGTAATCTTCAAAACTCAAAATGACCTATCTGGACGGCCAGCCCGTAATGGTTGGCGATATTGTTGAGATAAACAACCATCGTAAGCACCAAGCTGTTGTGGTAGAAATCATCTATTGAATGGAATAGCCCAAAAGGTGGTGTAATGATAGATGACCCTATCATTGGCCTAACGCTTTGGCCTGACATGGATGAAGATATTAAACTCCTGCGAAGAAAATAGACTTCAATTATATTTTGATAAAACAAAAAATGCGTAAAAACCCTTATTAAAACAGGTATTTTTACGCTGTTATAGTAAAGTGGTTTGGCATAAATTTGCAGCATGCTTTGTTAAGCTATGAAATCATAAAAAAATGCTAAATCCAAACCACTATAAATTTCCTGTTGAACCTAAAGTAACTCTTGCTGATTAGAAATCAGCCATGAAACTAAAAACACTTAACATTGCTTGCTTGCTGTGAATAAAAACACTTTCCCGCTGCCACATTCAAACGATTGATGTAGGCCATGAAACCATAAAAAAGCCCAACTCTCAATTCAGAAAGTTGGGCTAACTGTTTTTTTAGGAGCAATCAAAGTTTCGGTAGGGCATTCTTAAATACCTCTTTGTATGTACCTATTTTGTATTGCTCAAAAGGCTCTTTTTTATTATAATCTCCGCCTAAATACGTAACTATTTCGTGAAAGGCCTTTGCATTTAAATAACCTGGCAATGGTTGAATCATATTATACTGAGCGTCCAGAAAAACGGTAGTCGGATAACTCATTTTTCCCTGTAAGAGGGCTATCGCAGCCTGATTTGCTCCACTGTTGGCATCAAACGTATATTTTGTATTACCAATGATTATATCTTGTTTCGACTCAGCATCGAGTTTTACCATATAAAAGTTCTTATTCAGATAATCAATCACTTCTGGGTTTGTATAGGTTTCTCTATCCATCACTTTACACCAACCACACCATGCAGTATAAACATCGACGATTGTTTTGCGAGGCTCTTTCTGCGTGCGTGCGTATGCTTCTTGAATCGTGAGCCACTCTACTTCTTTCTTGGCAGAAGTTGTTTTTTGCTGGGCAAAAACTCCACTTGATAAGCTAATTAATGCTATAAAAATGTATATCTTTCTCATTTCTTGATTTTTATGTTAAAAACGGTTTTACTTAAATGTTTATTATAGGAGGTCTATAACACACTAAATTGCAAAAACTATACCGAAAAATCAAAATTTTATTTGTGCGTGAAAATCGGATATTTAGCCGAAACCAATAGCCCAAGCGTTGATAAATTTACCTTTCCGAAACCAACGTGTGCGATTGGCATTTTGAAAAATGGCTCGGCTTGGATGCTCAGCTTACGGAATAGTTGGTATTCATAACCCACTGAAAAATTCAAAACCCCTAAATAGTAAGTTCCTGTTTTACCTTGCCAAGTTTTCCACTTAATTTTTGGGTCGTTGGGGTTTTCGTAGTTGTAAATATATTTTTCGTTGAGCATGATGTAACTCGTGGCCCCGAAACTTACAAACCAACGCGAAAGCGGTTTTTGGCTGATGTCGTATCTGACATTAAGCGGAATATCGAGCATCTTACAAGTGGCATTGATATCGATGAGTTTGGGTGGTGAAGGCCAGTTAGGCGGCCATTCGTATGATTCTGGATAAGCATCGTAATACTTCATTGAGCGAAGCACGCCACTTTGTACACTCAATCGTTTATTGAAGCGATATTCCAAAAGTAGAGCCGAATTGCTACCCAATTTCGTGAGCTCGTCGGTAGTGACCAAACTTAAATCTGGAGAAATACCAACTCTTAGATACAAGCCTTTCTGAAACGACTGAGGCGTGCTCTTCGGCACAATTGGTGCTTGCGGTTGCGTATTTTCAAACGCAACTATTGGTAAAGCTATAATTGATTTAATAAATGTACCTTTTGGTGCCAGTAAATCAAGGTTTTTAAGAGCTAAACGATTTGCTTCGATAATAGTCCCCGTCGGAATAGCTATATCATTACTCACAATGCTGTTGCCTTGTGCCAAAGTATTTACCCTTTCATTAGTATTTGCTGAAGGAATATTCTCTGTGCTGCGTTGTTGATTTTTCGCTCCTTCAGTTTTTATTAACTCAGTGTTACTGCTTGAATATATCGCTTTTTCAGTAACATTGCTTTTCTCCAATTTTTCTGTTGATTTTCTCGTAACAACCACCGAAGAACTACTATTTTTTGTCGCAACTTCTTTGACCAATGCTGTGCGTTTTTTGGTATTCACAATAGCGTTTTTGGCGATAGCATTCTCAGAAACAATCGTTTTGTCAATGCCTCTATTTTTTTCTAAATTATCCGTATTTTCGGTTGGTAATGTTGAAGTTCTGTTCGCTGTTATGCTTTTTTTATCGGTTTTTGATGTATTTTCGACTGTTGTATTACTTGTGTTATTTTCTTCTGTTTTTGTTGTTTCGTCTTTACTTAAAATATCTGTATCTACTTTGTCTGTTGCTACATATTTTTTTGAATCAGTATTTCTTGTTTCATTTTTGGAAGCTCGGCTGGCACTATCCGTAGCTTCGCTCGATTGGTTGGTTGAAGATTTTATTGAGTAATACCCTCCAACGAAAACTAACAAACCAATCAAAAGTAACAAACTTCGCTTGGGCCAAGGACTTGCACCTCGGCCACTTGATGGCCGTGGTGCAACCGCATCAAGCTTTTGGCTCATTTTTGTCCATGAGTCGGGGTCAAAGTCAAAATCCATTTTCTCAGCTGATTCTCTGAAAAGATGGTCTAACTCGTCGTCTGACATTTCATGTTTGTTTATGTTCATTTAATAAAAGTGGTTAATTGTCTTTGAAGTTTGGGCTTGGTAAAGCTTTTTCTTCAAGCAAAATCATTTTTCTCAGAGCTTCTCTTGCTCGTGAAAGATTTGATTTTGATGTTCCAACAGAGATTCCGAGTTGATTACTTATTTCCTCGTGCGAAAAACCATCAATAACGAAAAGATTAAATACCATTTTATACCCAGACGGAAGCCGTTGGACAAGACCGATGATTTCTTCGTGATTGAGTTGGCTTAGGGGACTGCTATCATTTGAAGAAACCTCATACGCTTCTTCAATGTTTTCGTGGAAATAATGTTTTTGCTGACTCCGATAAAAATCCAAAGCAGTATTGACGATGATTCGCCTAAACCATGCTTTGAAAGGAAACTTTGAATCGTATTGGTCTCCTTTAGTAAAAATCTTCAAGAAACCATCATTTACGATTTCCAGAGCTTCGTCACGGCTCTGAGTATATCGCATACATACGCCCATAGCAAACCCATAGAACTGCCGATAGAGTTTTTCTTGACTCTTGCGGTCGCCTCTCACGCTTTTATAGAGGAGTTCTTCAGGGGTTTCATTTGGCAGATTATTCGCCATGGAGTAGTTACGTACGTGTTAGCTAAATGGTTGCGTAAAATAGGTTAATTTATATCAATATTAGTCAAAAAACATCAAATAAGCAAAGTAGCCCCAAAATTTGAGATTGACTTATACTTAAGATAGTTTATATTTGATAAATAATGAAAGCTTTTTTATAATGACGGAATATTTAGATTTAATGCTGCGAGCAAGTGCAGTATATGTTTTTATAGTAGTGGCTATCAGGCTTTTTGGTAAGAAAGAGTTATCCCAGCTTTCGGTGGTTGATTTGGTGTTTATCTTGCTGATAAGTAATGCCGTGCAGAATGCTATGGTTGGGCCAAACACATCGCTTTTGGGTGGTTTGGTAGCGGCTGGAACCCTCTTTTTGATAAATTTTATTCTGAAAAAACTTATTTTTCGTTTCAAGCCCATCGAAAAAATTATTGAAGGCGAACCAATTATGCTGATTTATGAAGGTAAAATCCAGTATCAAAACGTAAAACAAGCGGGCTTTACGATGCAAGAATTGGATGCTGCCGTACGAGAACACGGAGTGGATAGTATAGAGAAAGTAAATTTAGCGATGCTTGAAGTTGATGGAAATATTAGTGTTTTATCGGAGGATTTTAAAGCAAAAACCCGCAAAAAGCGGGTTCATAAGACTTTGGGAGATGTGCAGTAATTATCAAAAAAATAGCTTTTGTGCTTCTGCTTTCAATGTCCTGAGGGCATCGGCGGTTGGTTGCTGATTTTCGTTGATTACTTTTTCAAAGATTTTTTTTGAGAGATTTATAGAAGTTGCATCGGGCGAAACCTCTGAAGCTGATGTGTTAATTAGAGCTACTACGTCATTCATAGCACCACGGATTTTCTCCCAAGATTCGTGCGAAATATATACTTGTTGAGCAAGATTATGATTAAACTCTTCTCTGATTTCTTGTAATAAAACTCGCTGATAATCAATGGCTTGTATGTCGGTGCTTCCGAGTCTGATAAGCAAATTGGCAGGAGTTATTCGCTCCAAAAAGAGTGTCATACGCTCGTAGGCTTGTAGGCGAATGGGCGTGGTTATTTCAATGGTTTTTTGTTTGATTTCTACTTCTTTCTGCTCAAATTGCTTTTGTAGAAAAATCTGAATCGTTAGATACATTCCGTATAAAACGGCCGCTGCTGGAATCAATATTTTTAGTAATTCGACGATAGCTTGCATGTTTTTAATTTTGTTCATTACAAAAGTAAGCTAAGTGAATGGTGCTTCAAAATCTTTTTAAGGAAGACTTCGCTTCAAGCGAAGTCTTCCTTTGAATTTCCTTATATATTTGCAGTATGGTAAGTTTTACAGAAATAGCACGAACAGAAATTTTAAAAACCCTCAATTCGCCTCAAATCCCCGATGGCTATGCTCTGAGAGTAGGTTTGAAGGGCGGAGCTTGCTCAGCAACATACCTTTTGGGGCTTGATAAGGCCGCCGAAAACGATGAACTTTATGAAGTTGAGGGCGTAAAAGTGCTGATTGATAAGCGTCATTTGATGTATTTGATTGGTGTAAAAATTGATTATGCCGAAACAGATTCGGGAATGGGCTTCACGATTGAGAAAGGATAGCTCTTCTTCTGAGAAAAGATTTATTACTGTCTTTACAAATCGTAAATCCGAAATCGTAAATTTTTTGATTGTCTTTGGCATGGTTTTCGATAAATAAGAATGGTAATAATTTATCAAAAAAAGCTTTGGAGTTTCTTAAAAAACATATTTTCCTAATTCTTTCTGTAGTATTGTTTGGAGGAGCCGCACTAAACTTTTTCATTTTTGAGAAAGATGCACCAGGGGCTTCTGAGCAACATTATATATCTTCGATTAGGAATAGGGTGAAGTCGAAGATTTTGGTGTCGAAAGATGAATTGGTGAATGTCGCAACGCAATATCAAAAAACTTCAGGGAATGCCTTTTTGAGTCTTGAAAAACCTACTGTTTATCCGTATTATATCTTTCGCAATGGTCAGTTAGTTTACTGGTCTGACCACCGTTATGTACCTGATTATCAACAATTAATAAAAGGCGAGCAAGCTAATTTATTGAGTATCGAAAATGGAAAATATATCACCAATTCGATTGCTTTTAATTATAAAGGTGGTAGAGTTGAGATTTTTTCATTGATAAATCTTTACCGAAAGTTTAGAAACGAAAATGATTACCTTAAGAATGGTTATAACCACGAGGTTTTTATAACCGAACCGAAAGAAATAACGAACGTATCGAGTACTAACAACCTCTATAATATTGCTGATGAAAACGGTAAGTTCTTATTTTCGGTGGTGCCGCCACAGGTAGAAAAGATTAATTCTCCAAATATTCCAACCAACACACTTTTGTTGTTGGCTATCAGTATTCTGCTTTTTGGTATTTATATTATTATCTGGATTTCTCGATTACGCACAAAACACCAATTTGGTCGAGCATTTATTTTATTGATGTTCTATTTATTTTTTGTGCGTTTGGTGATGCTGGCTAATAGCATTCCGTTTATTTTCTATGAGTCGAGCTTGTTTAACCCTAAGTTTCTAACTGTTAATGAATTAGCTCCATCGTTGGGCGATGTGCTGCTCAATTCTATCGTTATTTTCATACTGGTTGTGTATTTGGTGCAGAGTTTTTATCGCTCAACACTTTATTATAAATTATTCAAAGCCCCGAAGGTTTTCCAAAGTATAGTTTCGGTTTCGTTAGTAGTGCTTTCGGTAGTTTTTACGTTTGTTTGTTACAGGAATCTTTGTAATATCTATGAAAAATCGCAGTTTAGTCTTGACCTTGCCCTAAGCATTTCGTTTTCGTCTTTGAAGGTGGCTACATTGGCATTTTATCTACTATTGTCGGTAATATTTTTCTTGGTAATACATTTATTGAGTAGCTTATTTTTAAGACTCAATAAAAACGTGAAAGATGGTGTTATAAAATGGTTAATTGGACAGGTAATTGGCTTAGTGTTAATTACGGTGCTTGAGCAATTTAAGTGGATTTATGTACTGACTGGCTTGTATTTCTTGTTGGTTTATATCTACAAATACCCACGTTTTCTGTACAGTTTCAAATATAAAACCACCATTTACTTCTTTACGGGAGCTTTTGTGTTTGCTTTGATTGCGATGTATGTGATTCGAGCAGAAGAGCAGAAAAAAGACTATTTTGATAAGCAGAATTTTGGACAAAAATATTTGGCCGAAAACGATTTACTGGGCGAAGGATTATTGACAAGAGTAATTCAAACAGTGGGGCAGGATACCGCAATCAGACAAGCAATTACTCGCCAAACGCTCGCACGTGAACAAACGCAGCAATTGGTTAAGAGCAAGCACCTTGATTTGTACTTCGACCGCTACGACACAGAGGTGTTGGCCTTTGACCGCAACGGGAATTCGCTTGATATTACCGAAGGGTCGAAGAATTTATCTTTTTATGAGGAAACCTTCAAGCAGCCTTCTTACAAAACATCAAATCCTTCGGTGTTTTTTATCAATGATGTAGGTAATAACTTCATTAAGCAATATTTGGCTTTTATCCCGATTCAAGAAAATTCGAGTTTGGTAGGCTATGTAGTGCTTGATTTAAAACTCCGTGACGAATTTGCACAGAGTGTTTATCCTGAATTATTGTTGGATAAAAAATTTACGCAGACACCCGATACAAAAAATTATAGTTATGCCATTTTTGATAAAACCAATCATTTAATTTTTAGTTCGGGAAGCTATAACTACGTAAGGAAATTGCCAGTAAGTATTTTGTCGGATTCGACACTATACGAAAAAGGTATCGAACTAAATGATTTTAAGCACGTTGGAAAAATTGGTCAAAATGGACGAAAAATTGTTATCTCGGCCAAATACCAAGCATGGCGAAACCTGTTTTCTAATTTCTCGTTTTTGTTTTTGCTTTCGGTGCTTTTCATTATTGTTGTTATGATTTTGTATGCAATTCGTTACGGCTTAAAGAATCTTAACGTCAATTTCGCTACCAAAATCCAGCTTTATATCAATGCCGCATTTCTATTACCGCTCTTGTTGGTGATAATTATTACGTTGAGCGTCATAGATTCTACGTTTATCAGTAATCAAGAAAAAGGCTATCTTGACAACACCAAAAATATTACATCGACGGTTCAGCTTCAGCTCGAAAGTTTTATTCAAAAACGTATGAGTAGGGCGTTTTTGGAGCAAGAAATTAATGATTTGGCTCGTGATACGAAGCTCGACATTAACTTTTACAGCCTTGACGGAAAGTTAGATTTAACAACTCGCCCGTTGGTTTATGAATACGGGTTACTTTCGAATTTTATTAATCCAGAAGCGTATCATAGAATTATCGAAGAAAAAGAGAACGAAGCTTTATTGTCAGAGTCACTCGGAAGTTTGAATTACAAGACCGCCTACATGAGCATCAAAGGGCATGACAGCAAGCCAATTGGCGTAATCGGAATTCCGTTTTTTGATGCAAAACCAACACTCGACCGACAAGTAACCGATGTTGTGGCTTCAATCTTGAGTGTTTTTGCGTGGTTATTCTTGATTTTATTGATTTTATCGTATTTCGCCTCAAATATTCTTACAAATCCGCTTCGATTGGTTGCTCAGAAGCTAAAGAAAACCAATCTGGATAAGCTAAATGACCGCTTAGAGTGGAATTCGGACGATGAAATTGGTATTTTGATGCGTGAGTATAATAAGATGTTGAAGAAGTTAGAGGAAAGTAAAGTGGCACTTTCGATGAGCGAAAAACAAACGGCATGGCGAGAAATGGCCAAGCAAGTGGCTCACGAAATCAAGAATCCACTAACGCCAATGAAGCTCTCGATTCAGCAGTTGCAACGTACGATTGTGGTTGATAATCCAAAAACGAAAGAACGCATTGCTCGTGCCTTAAACTCTCTGACCGAACAGATTGATAATATCAGCGAAATTGCCAATTCGTTTTCAGAGTTTGCCAAAATGCCCGTGCCACGCAATGAGGTTTTCGACCTCGTGCCATTGATTCAGAAATCGGCTGATTTATATGCTGAAGATGAACGAATTTCGCTCAATGCCTACATTAAAGAAAAAGAAGCATGGGTAGTAGGCGACCGCCAATTTATGAGTCGTGTAATTACGAATTTGATTATCAATGGAATACAGTCAGTACCGAAAGAAAAACGTGCCATTATTAACCTTCGTCTGTACCGTAACGAAGATGATAATATTGCTATCATCGAAATTCAAGATAATGGCTCGGGGATTCCAGAAAATATTCGTCAGCGAGTATTTATACCAAACTTTACGACTAAAGTCGGTGGTTCGGGACTTGGCTTAGCAATGGCCCGTAGGGGAGTAGAGCACGCAGGTGGTAATATTTGGTTCGAGACAGAAACCGACCGAGGAACAACTTTCTTTATTGATTTACCGCTGGCGATTAGATAGTATCTAAGCTTTTTGGAAATTATTCATACAAAAAAGGCTCTCCCGAAATATTCGGGAGAGCCTTTTTACGTTTATCGAGATTTATCACTTCAATGAATTTATCCAAGCAGCAATCTTCAAGGCATCGGCCTTTGGTACTTGTGGCATTGGAGCCATTTCTGTGGCATATTCTGGCCAGTTTTTAGGTTGTGGCTTATAGATAAGTTCTACGATTTTTTCGTTTGAATACTTTCTTTTAGCTACATCTTTAAACGCTGGTCCAACCATGCGTTTGTCTGCTTGGTGGCAAGCTACGCACGTATGTTTCTGCAATAATGGTTTTATTTCCTCAAAGGTTGGGGCTTTGGCTGCGGCTGTTTTCTTAGCATTTACATCATCGGGAGTTGTTAGTTTTACCTCAGCTGTTGCCGTAGCATTTACTTTCATGTTGGCTGGGCGTGGGATATAACTACTCATCTTTTCTCCGCTCGGAATATTATTGAGTGTATAAAATGCCAAACCGTGTAGAAGTGTTTTGCCATCCGTATCTTTTACACCATCGGCTTTTAGTTCGTGAATGTAATGCTCACGTAAGCCATCCACCAATAATCTTACTTTCATGCCATCGTCTGATATTTTTAAGCCTTTTATGGTCAAAAATTTCTCATCAACGGTTGGACTACCATAAACGGGTTGGTATTTGTAAATGAAACTACGGATTTGATAGTTCTTGAAATCTGTAGCCGTTGCTTTATTGACAGGTTTCGTAAATTCAACCTCAAAACCATCAGGTGTGGCCTTCATGGTTTTCATTTCAAAAGGCATTTTACCTGTCCAAACTAAGCGTTCGATACCCGCAGTTGTTGTACCTGCCGAACCCCACCCACGGTTGGTTTCGCCGACAAACATCGAGCCGTCGTTGCCAAAAACCATGCGGAGTGTTCCCGACTGAAAACCGTCTTTAAAAGGGAATGCCGCACCTTGATATTCACCATTTACTTTTTCGATAAAAACACGTGTCAGGTTACTTTTACCTTGGTCGCCCACAAAAAGCTGTCCTGCAAATGGGCCAAAAGCACCATTAGTTTCGTCTTTGATAATTTCAGAAGTAGAAATTCCCAAAACTCCGTGAGGTAACCAAACCGCTGGTAATTTTAGTTCGGGAATATCTTTTTTCATCTCAAAAAGATATTTACCACGCTCAGTTTCGATATTTTCGGGCTTGATATAATACCCATTGGCATCTTTGACTTTACGAGGGTCAATTTTAGCATAGAGTTGTTCGGTTGTGAGTTTTACTGGTGAGTTTGGCTCACTCGTCCAACGCAAACCTGCTGGATGTCCCATAAAATCGCCTTTGTTTACTTGAGTAATGAAGCCTGAACCCATCCAATCACCTTGATTATCGCCGTACCAAAATTCACCGTCAATTGCACCAATTCCGCAAGGAGAACGCATTCCCGTTGCGTAAGGCTCTACTTTTCCATCTTCCGAAATCTTCATTGCCCAACCTCTACCTGGTCGGCGGCTTTCGCCTCTCCACCATTCTTCATCACCGAAAGCTACGTTACCAGTAATAATCATTGAGCCATCTGGCATCAGTTTAGGTCCAAAAGTATATTCGTGATAGTGTCCCGAAATAGGTAGGTTAGCTACTGTTTCGTAAGAGTCTGCACGGCCATCGCCATTTTTGTCGGTCAATTTAGTGAGTTCGCCACGTTGAGCACAATAAAATGACCCATTTTTATAAACTAAACCTAAAATTTCGTGCAGACCACTCGCAAATTTGCGGTAATACGGAGCCGTACCAACATTCATGTAGGCGTTATTAATAATCCAAATATCGCCACGACGAGTAGCCAAAGCCACATCGCCCGAAGGCATGGTTGTGATACCACCCACTTCCAAAAGCATTCCTTCAGGAACGGGCAGTGTCATGATGCGATAATACTCATTTTCGGCCGTATTTTGGGCAAATACAGGCGAAAATGTCAGTAAAAAAATAAATATTTTTATGATATTTTTCATTTGAATTCTTTTTAAGTTTTTAGAGACGCCTCAATTTTACCAAATAATCGAATAAGTTATTTTCTCACCTGCTGGAAGCACCAACTCTTTCATTCCTGCCGACTCACGTATGCTTGGCGTACCTTCGATTACTTTTATGTAATAGCTATTTTCGCCAATGATAAACAAACCATCGTTCGCTTTCGTGATAGTTTTTGCAACCGCCAATCTCGCATAAAGATTTGCGGCTGAACCTTTTACGGTAATTTCACGCTTAAACAATTTTCCGTCTTCGCTTGGTGTGGTTTTATCCGAAACGTTTACGCCTGCGTAGTCGTACTTAAACGTTGGTTGGCCTGCTTCATCTAACTCATAGCCACGTGGGCGATAAGACGCATCTAAATCTCCCCATGCAGCGGTTGCAGTATTCAGTACATTCAAAAGAGGGGCATCGCCGAGTGAAGTCAAACTTCCCATTGGTTTTGAGCTACCATCACCACGGTCATTCCACATTGGGGTTGTATTTAAGAAACCACCTTTCCAAATCTGAAATAATGCTCCATTGTCTAAATCGTAGGTATAATGTATGTTCTCTTTGTTTCCTACAGAAACAGCGTGTACAATTCGCTTGCCTTTTTCGCCTTCACGAATATCCATGAACGAACGAAAAACTACAGGTTCGGTAGTTGGATTGAGCATAATTGGTGAAGTTGGATTAGCCACCAATGTAGAATTTGAATAATGAAGTGCCTGTTTACGAATCGTTGCCGACTCGGCATAAAGCCCCAAAGCAGGTGCTAACCAACCATCGGCTTTCCAATAATACATTTCAAAATCCACATCGCCCGCTGGGAGGTCAATCGTTGCTTGGCGACTTTCGCCCGAATTTAACCAACCATTCTTGAAAGCATCAATTCCGTTGATTTTCATTTGGGTATTTCCACCATGAACGGCTGTGAAAGTGTATTTCCCCGCATCTGGTACATTGATTTTACCGATGTATTTTACAGCAAATTCATTTTCAGCATTGCTTACATTCCAGTTTAGAAGGGCAACATTTCCGCTGGTTTCGGGTTTGATTTTCTCAATATCAGCTACTGTACGAAAATTTCCTTTGTAAACACCAAATTTCAAATCTTTGAAAGTAAGAGCTTTTTGATTGAAACTTTTGTAGGTAATATTACGAAAAGCCACATTGCCGTGGTCGCCTTGAAAACGCAATGGGCCTTGAGCCACTTCGTTATCAACCAATGCTCCACGAGTTGGGCCTGTGATTTCTACGTTTTCGTGAATCAAAACACCATTCAAGATGATTGACAAGATTTTGGCATTACTGATTTTCTTGCCTGCCGCATCGAATCGTGGTGCTTGAAACGAAATCTTAATATTTTGCCATAAACCTGGGGCCTTGGCTACATTTAAGCGTGGTGCAATACCTTGATAACCTTTCGAGCCTTCAGGTTTTGATTCGTCCCAACGCTCGTAAATTCCACCAACATCTCCAAATTTTGGATTTTTCTTTCCCCAACTATCATTTAACTGAATTTCATAACGACCTTGTAGATAAATACCCGAATTTGAGCCTTTTGCCATCATAAAATCAAGGTCAAGGTCTAAATCTCCGTGTTCCATTACGGTCACAATATCTTTTTCGATGCCATATTTCCCGATTTCGTGTTTACAAGATAAAATGCCTGTGCCTGCTTCGGTTGTTGTAATATTGGTTTGGTCGATACTTGCCGTGATACCACCCACAATACTCCAATTTTCTTTGATGGGTCTGAAAGCCGACATATCATTAAGTGGAAGCACTTGTTGGGCGTAAGTTGTACTTGCCCAAAGGCTACAAAAAATGATTTTTTTAATGAAGTTTTTCGTCATTATTATGATATTAAGGTTAAGAAAACAAAGATAGAAGCAAAAAGTGAATTGAAACAGAGTTTTTAAAAAATTTTAATATTTCAAGAAAAGCAATATTGTCTTATGTTTTGTCGTAAACTTGCATTGAAGTAGCACAATTCTCCGAATGGGGTTAACGTTAACCCCATTCTGGAGAATTGTCTTACAAACATTCAAATTATCTTACATGAAATCTAATCGTATTATTCTGATTTTAATTTTTTTTGGGGTTGGATATTTACTCTACTACAAAGATAAAGCTGGCCCAATTGGCAGCTTTTGGAAAACCGTAACAGGTGTTTTTGAATCGAAAGGCCCAAAATCGGAAGAGAAAAATCCATATAAAGCACCCGAACCAGACACCGAGGCAACCGCTACTAAGGCTGATGAAAAATATGATGATGTAGCAACGGCAACCAATAAGAAAAGTGAAGAAAAAGAAGATAGTAAACAGGAAAAAGAAGATGATTCATCGATTTTTGATAAGATAAAAGATAAAGTATTTAATACCGATACCCAAGAAGAGAGCAGCGACAACGGCGAGATTCCTGATTTTGCATTTCCTGCTATTCGTAAAGGTGATGAAATCATTAAACACAAAAATTATACACTTCGCTACGAAGAAGACTACGAAGTACCTGCTTGGGTAGTGCATAAACTTCGTGGTGAATATACTCGCGGAACAGCCAGTCGAGGCGATAACCAATTTATGCCCGACCGCAAAGTAAAAGATAATTCGGCTCTTTCGGGCGATTATAGCAGCACTGGCTACGACCGTGGACACATGGTGCCTGCGGGCGATTTTAAATGCTGCCAAGAATTAATGACCGAAACTTTTTATATGAGTAATATTGCTCCGCAAGTGCCTGACTTTAATCGTGGAATATGGGAGAATATTGAAAGTAGAATCAGAGGTTGGTCTGTGCGAGACGAAGAATTATTTATCGTTACGGGGCCAGTGCTACGAAAAGGCTTACCTACCATTGGCCGCTATAATAATGTGGCTGTACCCGAGTTTTTTTATAAGCTGGTGTTGTTTTATCAGCCAAAATCGGGCAAGAAGCCACGAATGATTGCATTTTTACTGCCGAATGAGTCATTGGTTGGCAAACGAATGAATAGTTTTGTGGTTTCGGTTGATGAAGTAGAGAAAGCGACAGGCTTAGATTTTTTTGCCAAACTTCCTGCAGATATTCAGACCAAACTTGAAGCAAATAGTAGTTGGAGTGACTGGACAAAAATACAATAATACGCTGCGTAAAATGAAGTCTTCGCTCAAAGCGAAGACTTCATTAAAATTACTTAAATCATGCGTTTCAGATAAAAGGCAGCTACTTTTAATTCCCCTTTTCTTCGGAAGAAGAATTCCACTTCTTTTCCTTCTTTACGAGATAATATTTTGTATATTTCGCTAATAGTCAAGTCTTTTACGTTTTGCCCATTCACAAAGATTATTTCATCGCCTTCTTGTAAACCTGCGGCATCCGCTGGCGAACCTTCAATAACCTTATTGACAATATACTGGTTAAATTCGCTTCCTTTTGCACGTACATCTAAGCCACTCATATCATGCTCAAATGATTCTTTCATACGGTTTCTCAGCGGTTTCAAAATCATGTAGCCATCCTGATAATTGAGTGTCACCGTAAATCGACGTAATAGTTCGCAGCCAATACTTCCTTGACGTTGGGTATCGTCGGCAGTAAATTTCATGCTAAATGATAAGCTATCAGGAAAAGAAGCCAAAATATTTTTCATTTCGATGCTTCCCATCTTGATTTTATCAACCCGACCAATATTGCCGTTGATTTCACCATTTAACCCACGACCCAAATTGGCACGCATGACTCTATCGGGTAAATGAATTGGCTCTTTTTCACCTGCATTCAACAAAAGTGCATGACCAGCACCTGTATCAATTACTAATCGCATCGGAATCAGCTTTTGGTCGTTGCTTACCATCGCAATGGCGTCGGTATAAGGCTTCGATTGCGTCAGTACAATAGGGTATTGTGTACCCATTGCTTTTTTGTACTTAAACCTTTTGGGGTCAGTGAGCGTAAGTTTTTTATTCTCAAAATCAATCGTTACGACAAAATTGCTGAAAATATCATGACCAAAAATCCCGTGGATTGGCACGCCTAAAAACTCAGATAATTGAAGTACGTCTTCGTCTAACACCACCAAGCTTTGCTGACGAGCAACCACATCGCCAATACGAATCGTATGTCCTACTGAAACATTAGCCATTAAAGCTTCCCCTTCGCCCGCACCTGCAATTTTCACACGACGCACGTATCTAACCCCCAATGACAAAGCACGTTTGGGGTCGGTAACGATTGTCGAACTGACGCCCGTGTCGAGTATAAAACGAAGGGTATCTGAGCCGTCAAGTTGGGCTTTTAGTACAATGAGATTTGCGTGTAGGTCAAAGTCAAATTTAGCTGTTTTCTGATGTTTCCCAATAAAATGATAACCATAACGGTCATCCTTTTTTCTTTCTTTTTGAGCAAAAGTCAACTGACTGATTATCAATAAGATAGCTATCAAGCGGAGTTTTAGTAGATTTTCCATAGCTATTTCAATAAGTAACTCACATTAATATAATATAATTTTAAGGAAAAATAGTCTTTTTCCACGAATTACAACACGAATTTATGTAAAATAGTTTGAGATTTCATACTTATTTTTGAATTATTTTGGAGAAATGAGGCTTAAAAAGACACTTTTGTGAGTATTTTTAAGAACCTTCTTATAAAAACTGCTGCATGGTTGTGAGAATGTGATTTTTAGAGAAATAAAACTCTATTTTTGTGGGTCATTTAAAACATAATTTTGTAGATGAAGATTCTGCTTACAGGAGCAACGGGTGGTTTGGGGTTTCGGACTTTGGAACGTTTGATTGAAAATCCGAGAGTCGAAAAAATAATAGCTACTGGACGAACAATCAGGCAAACACATTTTGTAGAACACCACAAAGTAGATTACCAACTGGGCCATTTAGAAGATGCCGATTTTGTATCGAAACTCGTCGAGCAAGCTGATTACATCGTTCATGCAGCAGCACTTTCTTCGCCTTGG
>JACCEC010876253.1_pt1 | contig 25201 bp, 19 predicted proteins | sample 7450121 | NCBI WGS metagenome assembly JACCEC01 (sample SAMN15323455, study PRJNA562643) | freshwater metagenome | isolation source: river surface water | place: USA:Blue River Watershed | collected 2017-08-18 | reverse complement strand
TTTCAAAAGACCATATTGAAAACATTCAGAATAAACTAAACAACAGACCCAGAAAAACACTCAACTTCTTATCCCCCATTGAGTTTATTCAAAATCAAAAAATTGCATTTCAATATTGAATTCACGTAATATTTACACATTACAACTCACAAAAACGGCCGCTGGGAGTTTAAATAGCATGATTATTTTACAATACAGTTTCCCAAAGTGAGACGTAGGTTTTAATATTGACGCTTTGGGGATTTCATTTGGTAATAAACAATCGGGGAAGTTCATTGCCAGCGACTCAAAATCACTAAATGGTAGCCTACAAAATGCCAAACCTACTTCTTTTAATTTACTGTTCATAAGCGACATTGGAAGTTTAACTTCTGAGCTGTATGCCCGTTATTGGGTAGTTGCGCAAAATTAACTGAGACTTTTTTGTTTATAATAGATTGATATTCAGCTGATTTTGCTTTTTACCTTATTTGTAAATTTGCCCATTTACTTAAAATTTTTCTGCATGCTTTTAACCTTAATAAAAAAACTATTTTCAGGAGCATTGCTCTTTCTAGTTTTGACTTCTCAAGCACAGGGTTGGAAACCGACCTCGGCCTCAATCACTTTCAAAATAAAACACGCTTTGGGTGCTACTGCCGACGGCTCCTTTAAAGGATTTGTAGGGGCAGTCATTTTTGACCCTAAAGAACTCGCCAACGCTACTATCAAGGCGAATATTGCCGCAAAGACAATTGATACTGGTCTGAAAATCAGGGATAAAATCTTGAGAAGTGATGAGTATTTTGACGTAGAAACGTACCCAATAATTATAATGGTTTCGCAGAGGTTTGAGAAAGGGGCAAAAGAAAATGAGTATGTGGGAACGTTCAGTTTGACACTAAAGAAAACGACCAAAGTCATCAAAATCCCCTTTTCATTCGTCCAAAATGGCGCCACCGCTCAATTTAAAAGTACCTTCCAGCTCAATCGAACTGAGTACGAAATCGGGAAAAAAAGTTCGCTTTTGGGTGATATAGCTATCATTTCTATTACATTAAATGTGCAACAATAAGATGACAATCAACGCTTGTTTATCAATTCTAAAGCAATTGCACAACTTGCTTACTCAATTAACTACCGCGACCAATACACGCAAAAACTTCCCGTTTTGAACGGAAGCAGTATTGGGCAGCACGTCAGGCATGCCATCAAGTTTTTTCAGTGTTTATTTGAAGAGTTGTCAACGATTATTATAAACTCCGACCCCTATTTTCCAATTCAGCTAAAAGTGAATTTTGACGATGATAACTTCGAATTAATTGAGACAAATTTTTTACGCGAATTGGTGTATATGGTCGAACATTCTATTCATCATTTTGCCTTAATGCAGATCGGTATTCAAGAGAACTTTAAACATATCAAGATTGAATCTAATTTTGGAGTAGCTTATTCTACTATTAGTCATCAGCAAAAGCAGCACGTTTTTTTTAAAAGACCCCAAAGGTGGTAGTACAATGACGGATGAACATAAAAAGCCGTCACACAGCAAAAATGCTCTTTGTGACGGCTTTTTTAAAATTATTTACGCTAGTTACTTTATACGTTTTGCCTTCGCTTCAAACATATTCATCAGCGTGCCTTTGAGGTTATCGTCATCTACTTTGTTTAATTCAACGTTGACATCGTATCCCTGAGCAGAAAAATAAAGCGTAATTTTGCCATCAGTTTCTTCCACTTTCGCGGGTATTGTTTCTTTTGCATCCCCCGCCGTCATTTTCAAATCCCCTGTCAATTTACCGTCTTTACGAATAAACTCAGTAGTAAACTTAGCATCACCATTTGGAGTACCAACAACAACAATTTCCCACTTCCCTGCGAAGAAGTCATTGCTTTTTAGTCGTTTTCCCGATGCTTCAAACGAATCGGCCAACAACCCTTTGAGGTTATCTCCGTCAACTTTATTAAGGGCTAAATTCAAATCGTATCCAGCCGCCGAGAAAAATAATACGATTTTATCGGCGCTTTCTTCAATCGAACTAATAGCAATTTTCTCCGTCGCTTGACTAGTGATTGGCGTCAAGTCGCCCGTCAACTTCCCTTCTTTTCGAACCAAATTTCCCGTCATTTTCACGTCGCCTTGAGGAGTTTCTTTGACAAAAATTTCCCATTTGCCCACCCAATAATCGGTTTGTGCAACACTTTCTGATACGATACCACCCACAAGTGCGAGAATCAATACGATTGCTTTTTTCATTGTATTTGAGTTTAAATTGATGTTATTTGATACGAGTTGCTTTAGTTGTAAACATGCCCATCATTGAGCCCTTCACGTTATCTGCGTCCACTTTTTCAAGGTTGACGTTGATGTTGAATCCTGACATTTTGAAGTAAATCATGATTTTACCGTCAGTTTCTTCCACTTTTTCGAGGGTTTCGGCAGGAATATCGCCCGTTTTTGGTTTAATCGTCCCTGTCAGTTTACCATCCTTGCGCTCTAGTCTTAGATTCATCACGGCATCCCCCTGAGGCGTACCCATGAAGGTTGTCTCCCAAGCCCCCACAAAGAAATCGGCTTGTTCTGAGGTAGCTTCTGCGGCTTTAGGTGCGGCCTCTTCTTCACTACTTCCTGCGAGTTTGAATTCACTACCCATCACTACCATCAACGAACCTTCCGCTTTCGGATTCACAAACACCGCAAAGATATTATGTAGCTTACCGTCATTGGGTCCATCATTGATGGGAATTTTTACCATTTTAGGCGTAAAGTCCATTTTATCCGAAGCCTCAAGGAAGTCCGACTTACCAATGACCTTGCCCGTTGGGCTGTCAATGCGCAATTCAATCGCCCCTCCCGCCGCATTTAATTGCGGTTTTGGCGCAGTTGCCATCACAATTAATTCCGTAATTCCATTCAAATCAACTTCTTTCATAGCCATATACGCTCCTGATTTTGCAGGAATTGCCAGGTTATTTCCTCCAAAGGCCATTTTGTTTACGTCGTTGTAAACATCAAACCCGTGAGCATCTACCTTCGAGTTGCGAAGGGTAAACGTTTGTTCCGAACGAAGTGCAGGCAAACCGTTGGCACCTTGATCTTCGTAAGCCGCCCGCACGATATATACCCCTTTGTTTTTGTCGGCAGCAGGTGCTTTTGCAACGTAGGAACCATTCAAAGGCATTGATTTTGCTTTGGGTTTTTCGTTGGCAATGTTTAAAATATACTTCACCATCTCCGACGCATCGGCAGTAGAAAGTTGTGGGTGACCCGCCATCGCGGTTTCGCCCCAAACGCCACTTCCACCCGAAATCACCTTTTTCGTCAATTTCTCCAAAGCTGAGTTATCTCCTTTGTATTTATTGGCCACATCGCGGTAAGTGGGGCCAATCGACTTTTTGTCGATGCTATGGCACGCCATGCAATCGCTTGCCTGAATCAGTTTCTTACCCGTCGCAAAGGCCGCACTGGCATCCGCCGAACGGTGCCCCATCGCAATCATGTTTTTATCAAAGCCTTCGGCTAGGTAATCAATGCTCACCGCCACGTTTTCAGGGTCGATTCCCTTGCCTACTGTACCATCTTCTTTATCGCTTACTTTGATGTCATAATTGAACTTACGGTTGGCTATGTAAAAAGATCTGTTGCTTTTGGGCATTTCAAGGCTTAAAACGGGAGGTTCGTTCCCCGCTGTAATTTCCATCGACTGCGTATTTAAGCCACCTTTACCATCATCAACGGTCAAGGTAGCCTTGTAAATACCTGCTTTCGCAAGGGTCACGTTGGCATCTTGAGTCGTCACAATTTTATTAAATCCAGCCTTTGAGGTAATTTTCCACGTATATTTCAAAGCGTCGCCGTCAGCATCGGTCGTGCCTTTGGCCGATAATTTCAGATTAAACGGAACTGCGCCTCCCATCTGATTGGCGGCTAACTGAATTTGTGGTTTGCGATTTCCACCATTGTACTCTATACGTACTAAACGTGCATCGTCGTTGGCCGTAAACCAGCCCGAACCGTATTCGAGTATGTACAGGTCACCATTCTCCGCAAATTCCATGTCCATTGGGTTGCTAAATTTGTAGCTTGGCATGAAGCGTTCCATTGAAGCATAGTTGCCATTTTTGTCAAAACTCACGGCCATAATCCAGCCGCGCATCCATTCGTAGGCAAAGAATTTACCATCGTAATAGGCGGGAAAAGCTCGCGACGCAGTAGCAAACATTTCTTTGTTATAAACAGGCCCTGCCATTGGGTTACATCCACCACTTCCCAACAACGGGAACTCATCGCTCTTACCGTAAGTGTACCAAATCATGGCACCTTTAGCTTCGGGAAGTTGGATTAGACCTGTATTATTGGGCGAATTGTTGACAGGTTTGAACACATCCCATTTTTCGCCTGATTGCTTGGTTTCAAAATTAAACTTATTGTACGGCTGATTGTTTCCCACAAAGTGCGGCCAACCATAGTTACCAGATGCAGATGCCTGCCCAAACTCACAAGTACCCGCTGCCCCGCGATTTGGGTCGGATTTAGAAGCATCAGGGCCTACATCCCCCCAATATAACTTGCCCGTTTTTTGGTCAACCGAAATCCGGAATGGATTACGGTGACCCATCGTATAAATTTCAGGACGGGTTTTGTCCATACCCTTAGCAAATAGGTTACCTTCTGGAATGGTGTACGTTCCATCAGGCTGAGGTTTAATTCTCAGAATCTTACCTCGCAAGTCGTTAGTATTAGCCGACGATTTTTGGGCATCCCAGGGGCTGCGGCCTGGGCGTTCGTCACTTGGGCTATATCCATTTGAAGCATGGGGGTTGGTATTATCGCCCGTGCTTAGGTAAAGGTTTCCTGCCTTGTCCCAGTCAATTGCTCCCCCCGTGTGGCAACATTCTTCGCGTTGAGTTTCGACTTTCAATATTTCTTTTTCAGAATCCATCAACAGTTCATCGCCTTTCATCGTAAAGCGCGAAAGCACGTTGTACGAGCCTTTGGTTGAAGAATAATACAGATAAATCCATTGGTTTTGGGCAAATTTCGGGTCTTTACCCAAACCAAGCACACCATCTTCGGCTACTGATTCTTTCCCTTCGCGGTTGACGTACTTTAAACTAACGGGAAGTTTCGCAATCGTTTTGAGTTGTTTAGTTTTGTTGTTGTAGAGGCGAATTTCTCCTTTTCGTTGGATAAACAACACCCGGTCTTTATCCAACACCGTCAACTCCATTGGTTCGTCCAATTTTTCTTCCAACACCACCTTGGTAAAACGGTTTTCTTCAGGACGCGATTTAGTAAAATCAAGCGGTTTAGGAGAATCCCCGCCTATAGCGTACTGAATTCCTGCCCACAAGTGATTGAGGAAAAGCACTTCCGAAAACGACTCATCGGTATGACCCATTGCAGTATAAAAAGCCCGTCCACCGTCATACTCTTGGTACCAGCTCATAGGATGATAATCAGGGTTTTTACCACCAATATAGGTTTTTTCGTCAATTGTGAGTACGACATTGATTTTAGGAGAAATATCCTTAAAGCTATAAAACTCATCGGTGCGTTCAAATTCATCAGGCATTCCTTTGGTAGCCCAGTGGTTTTTAAGTTTAACGATGAATTTTCCCTTCTGAACGTTGCTAGGCGTACTTGGGTGATCTAAAAAGTAAGCTCCCGCCAATTTTCCGTACCAAGGCCAATCGTATTCAGTGTCCGTTGCCGAGTGAATCCCTACATAACCACCTCCTGCCTGAACGTAACGTTCAAAAGCAACTTGCTGCTCGTCGTTTAAAATGTTACCTGTGGTATTTAAAAAGACAACGGCACTGTATTTTTTGAGATTAGGCTCATTGAACTGCGTCGCTTCTTCCGAAAAGCTAACGCCAAAGCCTTTTTCTTTCGCCATTTTTGCCAAAGCCACTTTACCTGCTTCAATGGATTGGTGACGAAACCCTTCCGTTTTGCTAAAAACCAAAACGTTTAATTTCGCCGTTTGTGCAACTAGGTGGTTAGTACAGAAAAGCAACAATAATGCTTTTACATATAGCCACCTACTTACATAAAGTAGCTGTTTCATAGGAAATTGTTGGTATAAATTACTGATAGATTAATTTTTAGAACAAAAGTAGAAGAAATATCTTTTATTGTCTATTTTAGAGACAATAAATTTTTCATTATTTTGCCTTTGAAGAGTACCTCTTTGTAAGAGGTAAAAAATCTGGATAAACATACCTTTGTACTAAATTTAAGTTTTTCAAAAATTGGCCGTTTCCAAATTTGCAATTCCTAAAACCACGCCCTATGAAGTTATTTAATGAAGAATATTTTATTCGCCAGCTCTCTATCGATTGTGTTATTTTTGGTTATCAAGAATTGGAATTAAAGGTCTTAGTTTCTAGAGTTGCTCTTCCTAACTCCGTCTGGACACTTCCTGGGGGGTTTATCAGGCAAGAGGAAAGTATTGACTTAGCCGCCCAACGTATTTTGGAAGAACGCACAGGACTCACTGACATTTACCTAGAGCAATATCGGGTATTTGGGGAGCCATCTCGTATCAACCACGAAATCGTTGAGGGTTTCAACAACATGAAAAAAGAATGGCTAAGTAAAAGTATGTTAGACGAAAGTAGTTTCCAATGGCTCTCCAAACGCTTTGTTTCGATTGGCTATTATGCCTTGGTAGACATCAACAAAGTGAGCCCTCGAAAAGGAATGCTTGATACTTCCGTTGATTGGTACAATGTGAAAGAACTACCAACAATGATTATGGACCACAACGAAATGGTCGATGCCGCGCTGGAAACTCTCCGACAAAACCTTGACCAAAAGCTCATTGGCTTTAATCTTTTACCCGAAACGTTCACGATGCGAGAAATACAAGAACTGTACGAAGCGGTGTATGACAAACCTTTTGCCCGCAACAATTTCCAAAAGAAAATGCTCGACCTGAACGTACTCGAACGCCTCGAAAAGAAATTTACAGGGGCGCAGAATAAGGCGCCGTATTTGTACCGGTTCCAAAAAGTAACTCAACAAAGCATGGAAGAGCCGCAGGTTATTGAAAATCTTTCGTAATTTCAAATTGTGACACGCTCTGCTCAATCGCATGCACGAAGCTTTGATAAATTACATCGACCGTCAGTTAGCAACGCCGTTGTCTGAGGATGAAATTACGCGTATCAAGAAGACCTTTGTTCCCAAAAAACTCCAAAAACACCAGTATTTTCTTCAAGAAGGCGACATCTGCAAAGTGACAGGGTTTGTCAAAAAAGAGGCCATGCGCCAGTACACCGTTGATAAATCGGGTAAAGAATATATTTTGGGTTTGTACATTGAAAATTGGTGAATCGCCGACCGCGAAAGCTTTACCCAAAACACCCCGTCATTGTACAACATTGATGCTTTTGAGGATACCGAGTTTGTGGTAGTGACGCAGGAAGCATTTCAACACTCATTGAAGCCGAACAACGTCTGGCCGATTTAGAGAGAACCTATCCAGCATTTTTACTCGGTATCAGTGAATTACTGGAGGGGGTAGGTCTATTGTTTCCTTCTTTCCTCAGAGTCAAGCCTATACTTACCACCCCTTGCCGCTGCTAGTTTGGCCGTAGTGATAGACCGTTATAAGAGGCGAGTTGCCCCGCCTCTTACTTTTCATTGATAATTTCTCCTATTTTACTTGCACTACCTTCACCTCACCAATTAAACCTGAGGGAACCAAAGGCGAATCTTTGCGGTAAAACGGCATGGTTGTGAAGGTCGTTTTTTGCTTAACATCGGGCTGCGCATCCCCCACAAGGCGGTTGACCCAATTATTGGTAACATTGATTTGAAGGTTATTCTCACCTTCTTTCACCGCCGAAGTAACGTCGATTTTATACGGTTTTTTCCAAACGGTTCCTACGTTTTTACCGTTCACAATGACCTCCGCGATATTTTTAACATCGCCCAAATCGAGGATAGCAGCCTTTCCCCCAATGGGGGTATTTATTTGAAAATTATTCTCATAAGTGGCTGTACCTGAAAAGTATTTTACGTCAGTATCTGCATTTTCACTCCATGACGTCAGTTTATCCATCGTTACATTTTTACCTGCAATGCTTACTTTCCATGCTCCTGACATTTGGCTCAGGGGCGTTTCTTTAGTAGCAGGCTTGGTGTAGCTATTGACCGTGGCTTTGTCTTTGAAAACAACAAAAAACGCATCCCATGATTCAAATTTCAAAGGAACAATAGTGCGTCCAGCCTTCATTTGGTAACTCACCTTTTCGACTTTGCCTGTTTGTGCGTGCCATATTTCTGGTACCCTACCCGTTATTCGGAAACTTACCTCGGCATTGGTAGGGCTGTCGCTACGATTGTTTAACCAATAAATATCAGTCCCTTGGTCCTTCGAAAGCCCGTCCCCACTAACAGCAATTTGACGGTGGCGATATAGGATTTTGTTTGGGGTATTTGAAATAATTATGTCGGGTTGCATTCCGATTAGAGACAGGGCATGCCCTGTCTCTACATTGACGTTTGGATTTGACCAAATTTCATTTACAATCGACTGAAATTCAGACTCATTATCGGCCAAACTTGGCGATTTTAGCGGTTTTTCGCCTGCTACTTTTACCCCTGCTTTGACCAAATCACGAATTTTTTTCAAAACAGGCAGGGTCATCAGTTTCGCAGATTCATCCAACACCAGGATGCTATACGTATTACCACTTTGCGCCACTAACTTCCCATTTTGAGCCTTAATCGCATTTAATAGTGCCGAAGAATTGACAAAATCGAACTCAAAACCCGCAGGAATAGCTGGCAATTTTTCTCGGCAAAGCCATGTGATATTGGTATTTTCTCCGTACAAATAAAGAATATCGGCTACGTTTTTACCTTGTTGTAGCATATAGCTGCTTCTCCCCAAATAGCCCATCCACGCTTTGCCTCCCGCTTCGGCCCACGTCTCTTGGCGGGTAAAATACTGTCCAAATGGCCCAAGTGAAAAACCAGGTTTTTTATCATCGAGTGGTTGGTGAACGGAAGTGTGAATCACAAATCGGTTTAAACCCGACGCCATTTCCAAATCAGCAGTACGTTTCAATTTTTCAGGATATTCTTGAAAAGGTTTTCCCACCGACGTCATTGATTCTGCCGCCACGATGGTTTTACCATAAATATTAGCTACCGAAGCCGATTCACGAATATCTGCCTCACTCCGTACCTCCTCGTCGTTTCCTCCTGCCAAGCTCCCTGGCGTCCACATAGCCGACATCGGAATATCCGAATTGCGTTTTACATCCATACCATCGGCCAAATAAATCCGTCCACCTTCATGTGATTCAGTATAGCGTTTCATACCACGTTTCTTCAACTCTTCCCCAATCACATCATAGTGGTTTTCGGCAATCATTTCGCCAATCGTTTTTCTGAAATCCCACAAGAATTTTTCACTTTCTTCTACATTCTTCACGATTCTACCCGTAAGCACCGGCACCCAAGGGCGTAAATCGTACGCACGTCTTTTCTTAAATTCATCGGGCAGATTTTTGGTCCAGTTCATGTGCCCTGCCTCGTAACTATCCAAAACCATGTACTGCAATCCCTTTGCGCCCATCATTCCCCCTGTGGCATCTTTGTACATATCCAAGTAAGTATTAATATACCGACGTACCGCTTCTTTGTCAAGTTTATCCACTTCCAAACCTGTTGCCTCAGGCGAAGCAGGGTGGTTTTGGCGGCCAGTTAGTGAATACCCCAAACGCACAACCATCCAAGTAGACCCCTCACCCCCGGTGGGGGGATTCCAGTCGATTGTACCATCTGACTTCATTTTATCAGTTAAGTCGATTACATCAGACGTTGGAATCGCATCAACATCTCTTCCCTCATTAGGGAATAGGGGGCTTTCTTTCCAAGCTACAAAGCCTGCTTTATCTGCCGCTTGATCAATGCGCGACGTATTGAAAAGAACAAACTCCGAAATATTTGTCCCTTCGGGCTTGGGTTCTCCTGTTTGCCCCATCAGGGCCGCAATCGAATTGATGGTTCCTGGCAGAGTTTCAAAACAAATCCGCCAGTATTTGGCTGTAGTGGCAGGAATCCCAACCGTAATAAACGGCAAAGTACTGTTAGGCACTTTGACTACGGTTCTAAAATTTACCCCGTCGTCGCTTACTTTTAAACTACGATTGTTTGGTCCCCCGTTAAATTCCGACAATTCGCCCGCAGGGCTCACCCCCACCGCAAACGCCTTGAAAGTTTGAGGAGTATCAAATGCATACTGTACCCACATATCTTTTCCGACCTCCATAGGAGGCAAAAGGTAGGTTTTGTTCAAATCGTGGTCGAGCATCAGCTTTGTGTCAAAATCCCCTCCACTTTTGCTCATCTTTGGGTTCAACTCCATAAGATGCTTTTCGTTAGAGGGCAACTTATACGCAATCACGAGGGCATCGGCCGCAAAGCGAGGCATTTCACCCACAAATCCCCCCATCAATCCACCTGCAGCAGTTCCTACTTCCTGAAACTTACCTATCACATTAGGAAGCGAGGGAAGTTTTACGGTTTGTTTTTTTCCTCCTTCTACGAGCGTCTCAGCCCAAACATACTTTTTCATGGCATCTTCAGGCTTTACCCAAGGTCCCCCTGTCACACTCCAACCTGGCGACCCCGCAATGGCCATTTCGAGCCCTTTTTGCTCGGCGAGTTCGGTCGTAAATTTAAACGCATCTTTCCAGTCGGGCGTCATAAAAACAAGTTTTTTGGGAACCACGACGGGCGTAAACAAGTTCGCGTCGAAGTTTTGAAACCCGCCGATACCCACTCGTTGCATCCATTCTAAGTCTTTTTGGATGCCTTCTTTAGAGATATTACCGTTCATCCAATGCCACCAAACGCGCGGCTTAGCCGAGCTGGGAGGGGTCTGAAACTGGGTCTTGTCTTGGGCATAACCTCCTACATTCGACAAAAGTAGTAAGGCTAGAACAGCTTGAATTTTTGTTCTCATTCAATTAGAGTTATTGGTAAAAAGGAGCGCACACTAGCTGCCTACCTCAGCGGGGTATGGCTAGCGTTTTATAATAAAAATTGACCGTATGCTTCACCGAGGAAAGGTTCGACGGCTTCTCTTTGGTATCGCGTTCAATCATGATATATCCCTTGTAGTTTTGACTCTTCAATTCGTCAAAAACTGCTGGAAAGTCGATTACTCCCGTTCCTACAGGCACATCTTGGAGTTTATTGTTGTTGTATTCCGCGATGTCTTTTAGGTGAATTCCAATGATTTTTCCGTGCAATTTCTTCAACGCTAACACAGGGTTTATTCCCGATTTAGGGTAGTGCCCAAGATCGGGGCAAGCCCCAAAATTGGGATGACCTTTCAAGGCCGCCAATACCGAATCAGGATGCCAATAAATGCTGTTTCCATTCCAATGGTTGTGCAAAGCTACTTTTATTCCGTAAGCCCCTGCCAAACTATCCACGCTGTTCCACAAATTTCGAGGGGGCTCTGCAGTCACATATTTGACCCCGAACGCTTTCGCTATTTCAAAATCGCGTTTCCAATCGGGTAGTGTTTTACCTCCAATGATGTATATCGACTCCATTTTAAGCCCTTTATCAGCTATCTGCTTTTTCAGATGCTGAAGCCCCGACGGCGAAAGCCGAAATAGTGCGGAGTCTTGAAGTTCTTTTCCCGCTTTGGCAAACACAAACCCTTCCACGTACTTTAAGGAAGCACTGTCGGCGTAGGCCAATTGTTCGGGAAAAGATGCTGTACTAAAGGTGTACAAGGCCACACCCAGCTTCCAGTTTTCAGCGACAGACGTGTTTTTAGACGTTGACTGTGCATTTAGCACTAACGAAAACATCATAACTACTAACCCAAAGGCTAATACGGTTACTTGATATTTATTTTTCATTGAAATTCAAAAATTAAATATTCCTCATTTTTTAGTGTTACACTTTCCCGATAGAACGCCACATCTCAATTTCTGACCCAAACCGATTATTGATTACTTCCAATTGCGTATCAATGCGCATCGTTGAGCGATTTTTCAGGTCGTAAGCTTTCCATTTAGGGGCATTTTGGGCGGCGGGCTTTCCTGTTTTGGCAAAAGTAGTCCACAACTCAGCAAAATTATGCGAAGCTGTTACCCGTTCAGGTCTATTTCCTCCAAAGAAACTGGGTTTTTTAGCAGATTCATTAAAAAACTTAAAACTAATATCCATTGCGTGAGGAGTTCCCATCGCATACTCAGTTCCAGGAATTTTTGCTTCTGATTTGTACCCAAAATTGTACAGATACACTGGTGCTCCGTTTTGCGCAGCTTTCCTTTCGGCGATAATCACCGAACCCAAACCCATCATCGTAATTGAAGAAATGGCAATAAAAATATCGGGAGCAGTGGCTTGTGGTCTGGCTTTTTGATAGGTCTCAATAATTTTAGACGTATCTTGACCGTATTGTGGTTCAAGCTTTTTGTGTAAGCTTTCAAAGTCCAATTTGGCAAACTCGGTATCTTTCCTTTCCCACGCAAAAAAGGTGTATTCATCTTCGTTCCAACCTACCAACAATGGCTTATTTTTAGAAATTGCAGGAGCAGTTGGGTCAAACGGATGATGCGGTAGTGCTTTCCCATCCACCACTGGGGCAAATCCACCCGCATTGCGCTGCATCATCCCCCGATTTTTATTTTTTTCAACAAATGGGGGCACAAAAGGAAGTTTAGATTGTATAGCCAATAGCTCCGAAGCGGGGACATCCAAGACTTTTTTCCAATTGCTTACGGAGATATTTAGCTCTTTCAACAACATCAGCGTTATCTCTTGGGCAATTTCTTTATCCACCATGCGTACGCCTGGCCCACTTTCAATGGAGGCTTTGTTGAAATATGGAGCTGCCGAAGGCATGGCATACAAACACGATGTTTTTGCGCCACCACCCGATTCTCCCCAAATCATCACGTTGTTGGGATCACCACCAAATTGAGCAATATTAGCATTCACCCATTTCAGTCCTTCCACAATGTCTAGCATACCGTTATTGCCTGACCCTTCGTAGTCTTTTCCACCCAGTTCGTCCAAATAAAGGAAGCCTAATAATCCCAAACGGTGATTGGTTTCCACCACCACATCAAAATTTCGGGCTAAATTTGCTCCATCTTGCCCAGCCGAACCGCCCGAACCAATCACAAAACCACCCCCATGGCTGTAAAACATGACAGGACGTTTTTTGTTGTCGGTAGCAGGAGTCCAGACATTCAAGAAAAGGCAATCTTCGGAAGGAGCGGGTTCGTTCCGTCTTGGATTTTGAATAGCTGGTGCTCCAAGAGTAAGTGCCTCACGCACTCCTGTCCATGGTTCTAGCGGCGCAGGGCGGCGGAAACGTCTTTCGCCCGAGGTTTTCCCTGCATAAGGCACTCCTTTGAAAATACTTACGCCTTGTTCTCGGTAGCCTTTGATTTTGCCGTGAGTGGTATCAGCAGTTACGAATTCCTCAATCAATGAATTGGAAAAAGCATAATTTGCAACCGACAAGCCTGCGACCGAAAGGGCAGTTTTGTTTAAAAATTCTCTCCTTTTCATGATTTTTAAATATTGAAATTATTCATACCCTCTTTCAAGGCAATCGTTTTACCTTTCCAAACCAAGTTACCCGTAGTGGTTTTTGGTAATTCGATTTGAATCTTCCATTTGCCATTTTCTAATTTATAACTGGCCGAAATACTTCCTTTGGGATGCGGCATCTTTCCACTGATTTCAGTCATTTGACCCAAATGTGGCTGAATTTTGACTTTTGAAAAGGCCAAACCGTCGCTGTCAATACCGAGGATAGTGCGGTAAAATTCAATGTTTGGACTCGAACCCCAGGCATGACAATCGGAGCGAGTTTTGTCCACATCGGAAGTTTCAGCCCAAGTGGTAAGTCCCATTTGAATGTTTTCACGCCATTTATCGAGCCATTTCAAATAGTCGTTGCCTTTGCCCGCTTTAATCAATGCCTGATGCAAATAATATTTAAAATAGATAGAGGCTGGCGCAAGTTTGGAGTTGGTAATGAATTGATTGGCAATCTCATTTGCTTCTTGTGGCGTAGCCAAACCCGTCAGAATAGCCAATGAATTGGTATGTTGCGAAAACTCATCTTTTTCTTCTCGGTCAGCAAAAAGTTTTTTGGCACTGTCCCAGTATTTGGCTCTGATGGTCTTTTTTAAAGTAGCAATTTCCTGTTGGTATTGAGACGCAAAAGCAGCATTACCCAGTTTTGTTTCCAAATCTGCCGCTACCTGATACGCCCAAAGTAACTGAAAATCAAGCACAGCTGAAGTACCATTGGCACTCATTGGCCCCATACCTGCCCGCCATTCTTTGAAATTATCCACCCAATCGGTAAACATCCACTGGGGAGAGTTTTTTAACGAGCCATCAGCTTGTTGGTAGCTTTTGAAGTAATTCAAAATTTGCCGCGTACCACTTATTTTGCCCTTTACAAACTCAATATCAGCACCGTAGCGAGCGTAGTCTTGCAACATACCAATGTACCAAAGCGAGAAAGTCGGGATAAATTGGGGAGTATAAGAGGGATGTCGGCTCAGGGTAACGCCCTCGGGTGTTCGAGAAAAATCCATGAGGTTAATGGCATTTTTTACGAGTCGGTCATCGCCGCTGTTGTAAAGCGATACCAATGCCTGAATACGACCATCCCCAATGTATTGAAGTTGCTCATAGTAAGGGCAATCCATGTAAGTTTCATAGGCACAAAGACGAGCGGTACGCCAGCCAATTTCAAGCATTTTATCCATTTCGGACTGGTTGGCCAACAGTTGGGCATTCATCCGAAAAGGATAACCCGTAAATGTACCATAAATATCATTTAAGGTAATTTCCTCATTTTGAGTAACAATACTTAGTTGAACATAGCGGTAAGTACGGTAGGTAAGGCTAGTAAATTTCTGGCGTTGGCTTCCGTCCGAAACAAGGCTATCAGCCCGCCCAATAAAGGTTTTGCCAGCGGTTTCGTTTCTATTGCCTTTTGAGGTATTTTTAAAAAGTGCCTCAGCATATCTCAATGTAATACTCGCCGATTTACCTCCACTAAATTCTACATTTGGGTAGGCATTGGTCAAATAACTTTGGTCCAAAATAAGGATTACTTTCGAGTTGGCAGGAATCGTCACTTCTGATTTTTGAGCAGGAAAACCCGCAGGCAAACCCGTAATACCCTCGTTACTAACTACTTTAACCAATCTCTCATCTTTCAGCTCCATTTGAGGTATGATTGACGGCACAAGCATCCAGCCGCTCATGGTACCAAAGGCCCCTAAAATATTTTTGGGAACTCCTCCCCCCACGGGTCTCGCTTTTTGCCAATTTTTATCGTCAAAACCTTCACTTTTCCAATTTTTGGGGCTTAAAGCCATGTTACGAATTTCACCCGCTCCAGCCACATAATAGCCCCGCGTTCTGAAAACCAAAGGGGCGAAGCTGTTGTCTTTTTCACAAAGCCAAGTGTTGTTGGTATTCACCGCCGACTCCGCAGAAGTAGCTCCCTGAAGAATAAAACCCGTTCGATAAGTTATCTGCGCCTCGGGTTTAAATTCGCCCTCGTTCCACACTTGGGCAGCAATGATATTTTTTCCTGCTTTTAAATAAGACGCAATGTCCACCGTTTCGTAGTTCCAATGGGCAATATCGCCACGGGCAGGACCCATCGAAACCAGTGTTTCGTTCACAAAAAGTTTGTAGCGGTTATCGCCCGAAACGTGAATTTTGAAATTATTGGGCTTAGAAGCCAACTCAATGGTTTTGCGAAACAGATACACACCATATCCATCAGCCGTAGTGTTGGGCACAGAAATCCACTGGGCGTGCCAGCGTTTGTTAACGACATCAGGTTCACCCGTTGGAGGCCCAAATTGCGCCTTAGTACTTGAAGTTAAGGTTGCAAAAACTAGGGCAATTAGTGCTATCTTTTTCACAGTGATATGGATATTTATTTCAATTCAGCTTTCAAGAAGTCAATCACTTTAGTTTTAATTTCTTCCACATCAAACATTTTCCCAAAATGAGGGGCATCTTTAACGATAATAAGTTCGTTTTTAACGCCGTTGACCGTAAGCCAACTGCTCAATAATTGCGAGTGGCGCGGTGCAACTAAGTTGTCTTTTTCGCCGTGAATCAATAAAAACGGCGGATCGGTTTTATCAACGTAGGTTGTGGGGCTTGCGATTTTGGCCAAATCAGGGCGCGCACTCGGAGCTGCCCCAATGAGCAACCCTTCGGGCGACTTGGCATCGTCTGCCCCAGGGAAAAGAATCAGCTCGGCTGGCCCGTAAAAGTCAACCACCGCTTTGAACTTAAACTTCTTTGATGTGTTAGGCATAAAAAAAGCATCAACTTTATTGTTATTTGACAACCCTTGCAAAGAGGCCAAATGCCCCCCTGCTGAGAATCCCATCAAAGCGATTCGATTTTTATCCAAACCATATTTATCGGCGTTGTCGTATAAAAACGACACAGCACGATTACAGTCTTGAATTTGAGCGGGGAAGGTCGCTTGCGTTGCCCAACGGTAATCTATGGATGCAATGGCAATGCCACTGTTAATTAGAGCCGATACGGTATTACCCATGTAACCAATATCGGCTGTTTTGTCATTGCCAATCCAACCGCCACCGTGAATCAACACCACGAGCGGCAATTTTTTGGGAGCATTGGCAGGCAGATAAATATCTAATAAATGCTTTTTGAGAGTATCATTATTGAATGGGATATTTCCGTGTAAAATCGTTCCTTGAGGAAAAAGTTTTAGGACACGGTTGGTTTCCTGTTGAGCATTGACCAAAAGCACTTGAAATAGTAAAAGTGCTACAAGAACTATCGACTTGATTTTCATTCTAAGAAAAAATCAGGGTTTACTTTTTTACTAAAAGATAAATTAAATGCCTTAAAAACAAAGCCCCACCAAGGCGGCATTCGGTGAAAAATATCACCGAGCGTCGCATAGTTGTAGACAAGCCCTGAGAAATTTTGAATAAAAGGCGTATTTTAACTTTTATAAATACAAATAAATGCTTCTTTTATCCAGAAATCATCCTGTACTTGCCTGTTATTGTCTTTGTTTTAGACAATAATAAATTCATGTCATTTCTATTTTAGTTTTGTTGAAAAAGCAAGTCCTGCTATTGCTAAACTTGCGGCAATCCACAAAAAAGCTGAGGGGTCAATAGCATCAGAAAGTAGACCCGCCAGAGCAGGAACGAGCACGCCCCCCACAATCTCTGCAACTCCTGTTATTAGCCCAATAGCCTTGGCTTTGAGATGTTCGGGAACTGCTTCTGAAGGCACCACAGCCGCGACCAATGGAATAAGCCCCATCATAAAATAGGTAAGAAACATAACAGGCAAATGTACCCTCGAACCAGCTAAGAAATAAACGGCAAAAGGGTAACAAGCCCCTACAACACAAAAAAATAGAACCACTTTTTTTCGTCCTATTTTATCCGAAAGACCTGGAACAAGAATAGAAGAGAATAAACCCGAAACCCCTAATAATCCCATTGTTTTGCCCATTTCATCAGCAGTCATGCCTTGAGTATTAACAAAATAATTGGAAATAAAGGGTAGTGTAGCAAACCACCAACCAAACACACAACACGCAACGGGGATGCCCCATTTGATATTGTTGTATTGAAGTAACTCGGAGAGATTGAGGGTGGACGTTTCTTTGCTTTTCGCACTTTCTGCGGTTGTGTTCTTGACGTATACCCATGCAATCAACCCCAAAAGTAACCCTGGCGCCCCTGCAATATAAAAAGCATTGCGCCAACCCACGTTTTCGGCAATTTGTACTAAAACAACAGGTGCTAAAATAGAGCCAAACAGAGCCGAACCCATTCCTTGTAAAATTCCTGCATTTACGCCAAGGCGATGCGGTGAAGACTCGCGCTCAACAAAATTTTGGGCCAATGGAATGACAGGACCTTCGGCCAGGCCCATGAGTAGCCGAGCCAAAAGTAAGGTTACGAAAGAAATGGCCAAGCCTGAACCAAACGAACAAATCGAAAATACAAAAACGGCAATGACAAAAACGATTTTCTTTTTGTTATTCGTTTCGGCCCAAGCAGTAGAGAAAAAACTCGAAAAGGCCCATGCCAGTGACAATGCTCCTGCCAAAAGTCCGATTTGGGTGTTGTTGAGTTGAAGGTCTTTGGCCACATAGGGCATTAAAAAATTAAGCGCGAGGCGGTCAAAGAAAAGACAACCAAAGGTCAGCGCCATTACTAAGACTATGCCGTTTTCGTAGGTAAATAATCCTTTTTTGGACGTCGTGGAAATACCTTGTTCAGTTGGAGTACTCATCGAGAATAGATTTTAGGGTGATTTCGAGTATAAAAAAACTCATAGGAACAGGCGCCTATGAGGTAGTACAGCCAAGTTCATCCTTTAGACTTATTGGTCATTTAAACAACATTGGGGCAAAATCCTGCAAATTTTTGCACCATGCTGGAAATGTATGGGCTCCCCGCCATTTTCGTTATTGATATGAAAGTGCTCATGAGGCAATCCCAAAAATATCGGCACAAGGGATGAGCTCATACCCATATTTCTGGGACTAGGAAACTACCTTATTTCTCAATATGCCAATACCTTCTACTTCTAACTCAACCACATCGCCAGGTTCGAGTGGGCGATGAACGGTAAAATTATTTTCGATTAAACTTCCCCAACCGAGTGTACCTGAGCCAAGAATATCGCCTGGCATGAGGGTAACATTGTTTTCGGAAGCGCGCTCAATCATTTGCTCGAAATTATAGTACGATGTTTTGTAATTTCCTTCGCATACGGTCTGTCCATTGATGCGTGAAGTCATTTTCAGATTCATTCTCTCTCCCGCCACTTTTGGTACGCTGATGGGTTCTTGAAAAACACTTTCATCAAATGGCACTCGGTACTGCTCCATTTCATCGGCAGTAACGATACATGGGCCGATGGCATTGGCAAAATCTTTGCCTTTGTGCGGCCCCAACGGAATCTCCATTTCCACTTTTTGAATCGCACGGGCTGTCCAATCATTGAAAATTGTATATCCAAAAATGTACGGACGAGCATCGGCGGCTTTAATATCTTTCCCTTTTTTACCAATGATACAAGCAATTTCAAGCTCAATATCCAATTTGGATTCTTTGGTCGGACGTTTGATTTCATCCTCAGGGCCATAAATGGCTTGGTGATTGGTGAAATAAAAAATGGGCATATCGTACCAAGCAGGGCCAATTTTATGTCCGAATGAACGAGAGGCATTTTGCATGTGCATCTCAAAACCGATGTAATCACGGAAACTACGTGGATTGGGCAACGGTGCTAAAAGTTTAACCTCTGCCAAGGTGTAATGTGGCTCCACTTCGCCCAGAGTTTTGATAATATCGAAATAGGTTTCGTGATTATCAATAAAAGTGAGCATATCGGTAGGCAATTTTTCATTGGCCAAACGCATATCAACTACGCTTTCGCCCACCAACCAACCGATGCGGCTTTCTTGATTTTTATCTAAAAATGTTACGAGTTTCATATTTTAATTGGGAGTTTGGATTTGGGAAGTCGGAGTGTGAACACAGATTTTGGAATTTTGAATTAGGATTTAATTTTAAAATTCCCAACTCATAATTCCGCACTCCCAATTCATTTTTTACTTTATTTATTGAAACACTACAATAGAAAGCAATTCATTGCCTTCTTTCCACAGGTCTTTTACTTTTTCTCTATGATTTTCATCAAGACCAACTGTGAAGTCTGACCAAAATAGAGTTAGTTTCATTTAATTCTTCTTCAACAATTGTCAGTTTATGTTTGAAATCAGCTGTTGACTTTGCTCTCGAAACGGCTCTGTAGTTATCTGATTTCTTACCGTACGAAACCCTAAATTATAAGGTAGTTTTTCTGCAAACTTTATGATTGAAATTGCATATAACTTGCAACTGTTTTAAAGTTCGTTGATGTCCATAAAATGTGGAATTTTGAATGCGGAATGTGGCTAATAAACCGTTAAAACAATTCCCAACTCCCAATTATTATATCTCTTCTGTCAGCGCCATCCCTGTTTTGCCCATGAGCATCCCCATGTTTGCTCCTTCGGGCAATGGTTGATCGGTGTATTCGAGTAGTTCCCAAGCCCCCAAAGTCTCCGAAACCTCTACCACCATTTTACAACGGTCATAGCGGCGTTTCATATATCTTTCAAACACCTCTTCTACTGAACCTTCTTTTTGTAACTCTTCAATCAAAACTACGGCATCTTCGATGGCCAAAGCTGCTCCCGAACCCAATTGAGGAATGGTTGTGTGAGCAGCATCGCCCAACACTACTACACGGTTTTGATGCCAAGGCGCAGGCATTTTGAGCGTCTCAAGCGTACGATAATTGACCAATTTAGCATCTGTTACTTGTGGAATGAGCTCTTGCACCATCGGAATCGGATAAGCCACCATGTAACTTTTCAACTTCTCAACCAATTGGTCCTCAGGGATAATCGGGTTGTCGCCTTCTGCCGAATTAACAAAAATGTAACAATCATCCGCTGTCATTGGAATGATGCCCAACTTGTGCTTTTTATTGAAGAAAATATAGCCTGTATCTAAACTCGCAGGGCGCTTGAAGGCATATCTCCAAACTGATAAACCTACATAACTTGTTTTAAATTCGCCAAAGATAAGTCTACGAACTTTTGAGTGTACTCCATCAGCCGCAATGACAATATCGTAGCTTCCTGAAGTACCATCTGAGAAAGTCACATTGGCTACATCAGGTTGATTATCAATGGACTCGACAGTTACTCCCATGCGGTATTTCAAGCCTACCTTTTGAGCTTCTTCAAAAAGCACGTCGTGTAAAATTTTCCGTGAAATACCATTATGGCTCGGGAAACGGCCAATGGGTGGCGTTCCTGCTTCGCCAATCTGAACACCGTGAGGCAAGCAAAGTTTTACTTTGCCATAAGGCGAACCTCGACGCATGGCTTCATCGGCTACACCGATGGCATCTAAGGCTCTTAGGGCATTGGCTTGCTGAATAATACCCACGCCATAAATGTTAAATTCTTTATGAATTTCGATAACATCTACCTCAAAACCAGCTTTTTTAAGGCCAATCGCAACCGACTGCCCTCCAATGCCAGCTCCGACTACTAATATTTTTTTTGCCATAGTATTTATAGATTAAAGGTTGTATTTTAATTGGGAATGCGGAATTGGGAATTATTTTTTGTTAAAGAACCAATATTGTTATTCCCAACTCCTAATTACAAATAGTGTTGTACCAATGGTGGCTCTAAGAAAAACGGATCAATTAATGCTCGCCATTCTTTGAAAAGGTCAGACTCTCGGAAACCAATGGTATGGTCTTCGAGGGAGTCCCATTCAATCAATAAAATGTAGCGATTCGCTTGCTCGATACATTTTTTTACGCTTATTTTTTGAAAACCTTTCGACTGAGAAATCACGCCTTTTGCCTTTTCCAAAGCTGCCTCAAATTCTTGGTTTGTGTTTTCTTTAATGTCAATTCTTGCGAGTTCGAGAATCATTTTAATTTAAGATTGATTCGATTTACGAATGGCGATTAAATAAAACGATTCTTCATGGTAAATCGCTAATTCGTAAATCGTAAGTTTATTCAATTATCGCTACCGCTCTTGTCCAGCCAGCACTCGCTTTTTCGATTTTGGCGGGAAAACATGCTACTTTAAAACCAAACGGTGGTAATTGGTCAAGATTTGCCAGTTTTTCAATTTGGCAATATTCTTTCTCGATACCCACATAATGTGCTTGCCAGATAATGCCCGGGCGAGGATTTTCTCTGAAATCTGCTGCTTGAATATGGAGCGGAATATCCCAACCCCAGCCGTCAGTTCCCATTACTTTAATACCGTGGTCTATCAGCCAATGGGTAGCTTTTGCCGATGCTCCTACGTGGATTTTTACAAAATCATCGTCATGGATACGTTTGTCGGCATCACAACGAATTAGAACAATATCAAGTGGTTTAAGCTGATAGCCGATAGCATCTAATTTCTCTTGTAAATCCTCTGGCTCAAACATATAGCCGTCGGGTTTATCGGTAAAATCAAGCACAACCCCATCTTGAAAAAACCATTCTAAGGGCATTTCATCAATCGTGCGGGCTGGTTTTCCCTCAGAAGTTGGAAAGTAATGATAGGGAGCATCGACGTGTGTTCCACAATGACTTGTAACGGTCAAGAATTCACCCGCAGGGCCGTTACCGTCGATAAACACATCGGTCAAGCCCTCAAATAATTTTCCACCCATCTTTTTAGCCCCTTCTTTGTGATCTTCGTACACAATTTTGGTAGGTAGCGGCTCTTTTATTTTTTCTGAAATAGTTACGGAAAGGTCTATTATTTTCATTTTGTAATAATTTATTTCAATAATCGACCGCCATCAACGGTCAGAATTGTACCTGTGGTAAACGTAAGTGAGGTCGCCAAGGCAAACACAGCTTGAGCTACATCCCCCCCCGTTGCAAAACGCCCCATGGGCGTATGGTCTCGTTGGTTTTGTAAAAAGGTAGGGTCAAAATTCTTGGTATATTCCCCTTCCACAAATCCTGGCGAAACCGACACTACCCTGATTTTGGGAGCCAGCACTCTCGCCAACGAACGCGTCATGGAATCAATCGCTGCTTTGGAGGCACAATAGGCTACATTGCTACCGATGCCGTAAATACCAGCAATAGAGGAGATGTTGACAATTAGCCCAGCCCCAGCCAACCCCGATGGAGGAACTAACAATGAATGCATCGCCCTGCACATGGCAAACGAACCTCGGAAATTTGTTTGCATGATTTTATCAATCCATTCATCGGTCAAGCCATCTAAATCATCGTGCGGGACGGGCGTTGTAACGCCTGCGTTGTTGACCAAAACACCTAATTTTCCATATTTTTCGGCTACAAATGCCTTCAACTCTTCTACTTTTTGTGCATCGGTGGTTGGAGCGTGGAAAATAGAGTGAAGCCCCCTACCCCCCGATGAGGGAATTAAATCATTCAACGCTGCTAATAATTTTTCTGCTTTGGTTGAATTTGAATTGTAGGTTGCAATGACCGAAAAACCATTTTCGGCAAATTTCCTACAGATGGCAGACCCAATTTCTCCTGCACCGCCTGTTACGAGGACAGCCCCCCCCGATGGGATAGCATTTTTTATAATATTTCTATTCTCTTCCATAGAAATTATAAATCAGTTTATTCCCCCATTGGGGGTTAGGGGGCTATATTTCCTCACTCGCAAATCTGCCTGCTCTTTATGCCCCCAAAAGTTTTCAAGGGCGCAAAGCCGGGAGCAATATTCTCCAATCAATGCGCTGGCTTCTGGAGTACGAACCTCTTGGTAGGTACAAGTTTTGAGGAACTTGCCTACCCAGAGTCCGCCTGTGTAACGAGCTGCTTCTTTGGTAGGTAATGTATGATTGGTGCCAATGACTTTATCGCCATAGGCTACGTTGGTTTTGTCACCTAAAAATAGTCCACCGTAGTTCGTCATTTTTTCCAAGAAATACCGTGGGTTTTCGGTCATTACTTGTACATGCTCACTGGCAATACGATCGGCTTCAGCTACCAGTTCATCTACGGTATCACACAAAATAACCTGTCCGTAATCTCGCCACGAAACACTGGCAATATCCGCCGTCGGAAGCACTGCCAATTGGCGTTGAATTTCGGCTTCGATTCCTTCAGCAATGGTTTTACTGGTAGTTAATAAAACCGCAGGAGACGTAGGCCCGTGCTCTGCTTGTCCGAGCAAATCGGTGGCACAAGTTTCGACGTCGGTAGTATCATCGGCAATCACCAAGGTTTCGGTAGGCCCAGCAAAAAGGTCAATTCCTACTTTTCCAAACAACTGCCGTTTGGCTTCGGCTACGTAGGCATTGCCTGGCCCCACAAGCATATCCACGGGTTTGACTGTTTCTGTACCTAGCGCCATCATGGCAATAGCTTGAACGCCTCCAAGGAGGTAAATTTCGTCTGCCCCCGCCAGGTACATCGCAGCAACAGTAGCGGCAGGAATTTCGCCTTTGATGGGAGGAGTACACGCAATCACTCGCTTCACCCCCGCTACTTTAGCCGTAAGTACGCTCATATGTGCCGAGGCCACCATTGGGTAGCGCCCACCTGGTACGTAACAGCCTACTGAATTGACTGGAATATGTTTATGCCCCAAAATCACGCCTGGAAGGGTTTCTACTTCCACATCACGCATGGATTCGCGCTGAATTTGGGCAAAATTCCGAATTTGGGTTTGAGCAAACTTAATATCTTCAATCACTTGCTCTGTCAACGACGCAACGATTTGTTGGATGGTTTCATCCGAAAGTCGGAAACTTTCGGGCGACCAATTATCAAGCTTTGCCGAGTACTCGCGTACGGCTTTGTCGCCATTTTGCGCCACATTTTCGAGCATTTCCTCTACCAAAGCACGCACTTTAAGGTCGGCTTCTTTACTCTCGGCGTAGGTAATTCCTTTTTTTATTTGTTGTATCATACAGCCCCCTAACTTCCAATAGGAATTTTGCCCCCCAACCCCCGATAGGGGAGCAATAACAAAATTTTATAACTATTATCAGCCTTTGTCGAGGTATTAGGCTGCACCCACTAACGAGTTCCGCATTGGGAAGGTAGGCCGCGCGGGCTAGAGAGCCATTTTTTCAGCAATCCAATCGTACATATTAAACGACTTGGTAAAATCATCGACCGAGCAGTGAGCCGAGCCACTTTCTTCTTTCGGCACGATTTCCATCACGTGTTCACAAGTCAAGGCGTCATTTACTTTGTAGGCGTTTTCTACAAAATTTTGGCGGTCGTCTTCACCGTGTAGAATGTAGGTTGGACATTGAATTTTCTCGGCTACGCCTTCTAAAGTGAAGTTTTTGAGTCTCTCACGGGCTTCTGTCATATTGTCGGCACCGACTATGTGCTGAACTATCTCGGCCAATGGATGATTATCTGGGCGATTTTTCCAGATATCATAATATGACCACACGGCTCCGAAAATCATACATACCTTAAAACGAGGTTCAAAAGCCGCACAACGCGCCGCCATGTATCCACCCATCGAAACGGCTCCGATTCCTACTCGAGCGGTATCAACGTGTTCGCCCAAATTTTCGATAATGTAATCTAACACTGCTGTACCAGCCACATTGTAATCGTAGCGAGTATGAATATGAT
>JACCEC011154358.1_pt1 | contig 25202 bp, 16 predicted proteins | sample 7450121 | NCBI WGS metagenome assembly JACCEC01 (sample SAMN15323455, study PRJNA562643) | freshwater metagenome | isolation source: river surface water | place: USA:Blue River Watershed | collected 2017-08-18 | reverse complement strand
CTGCACGACTCTCGCCGGTAACTTTGGCCAGCATATCCATTTCTTTAAGATAATTTTTAGCGCCAGCAGCTAGTTCAGCATTACTTTTAGTTCCTTGAGCTCCTTGCATTCTTAATAGCTTACCATAGTTAGCAAGTCCACTATTAATTTCTTCTGTGGTAAATCCTAGAGCATATAAATCGGAACTGGTCTTTCTTAAGTTACTAGATACTCTAGCAAAGTTTTTAGCACCATCTTCTGTTGTTGTACCGAAAGCACCAAGTGCTTGTCCATTTTTAGATATTAAATTTGAAAATTCTTGCAAACTCATTCCTGCTTGAGACGCACTAGCAGAAAAACTAGATATACTGCCTCCAAAACTAGCACCTGAAGCAGTTGCCTGCGTATAGGCTTTGACCATTTTATCAGCAGCGCCTGCTACTGCTCTAAACACAGCAACTAGAGCGCCGCCAACTCCTGGTATCATCGATAAAACATCAACAGCAGAGCTTGCTGATCCGTCTAATTTTGATAATTTATCAGCTGTTTCAACACCCTTTAATGCTAGGTCGCTTAATCCTCCAACAACAGCTTTGGCGCCTCTTCCTAATAATCCTAGACCGCCTGTGACAGCACTGACTGTTTTTCCTAGCGCACCTACGCTCTTTCCTGCAGAGCTTGACTGTTGGGTAAAGGTTCCACCTCCGCCACCACCTCCGCCACCACCTCCGCCACCTCCGCGGCCTTGCATGGCTCTTAGGATTTCTCGTAAGGTCGCTTCAGTTGCAGCATTTTTGGCTTCAACATTACCAACTCCGGGGATATCAATTGTTACACCTGCCATTAGTTATTTTTCCTGGGTTTTATGCGCATATAAATAGATTAGAGCGTTAATGTATTTATTGGAGATAAAATGAGCCAGATTCCAGAAGTATCACAAGTTAAAAGAAATCCTTTAACTAGTTTTTATAGACAACCAAAATTATATGTAAGATTACCTTCTAAAGGTAAGTTTTATCCTAATGGCGCCTTAGACGTTAGTACCAACAACGAATATGCGGTATTTGCTATGACCGCTAAAGATGAGCTGATGTTCAAAACACCAGATGCATTATTATCAGGCGAATCTACAGTACAGTTAATAAAAAGCTGTATTCCTGCTATTTTAGATCCGTGGTCAATGCCTGCTATTGATTTGGACTTTGCTCTTATTGCTATCCGCATCGCTACTTACGGTGAAAAGATGGAAGTTGGCTGTAGCTGTCCACAATGCAACGCTGAAAATAATTTTGATTTTAATCTTACTGCATGGTTTTCTATTTTTGACAATTTCCAATACGTAGATACTATCAACATTGATCCGTTAGTAGTACACATTCGCCCATATACCTACAAAGAAATTACAAAAACTTCAATTAAAACATTAGAGCAACAAAGAATATTCAACATCGTAAACGATGAAACGATGAGCGATGAAGAAAAAATGGATAAGTTTGGTAAGAGTTTTGTAAAACTCACACAGCTATCGGTAGATATAGTTGTTGATTGTATCAGTAAAATCGAAACTCCAGAAGGTTCTGTCAGCGATAAAACGATGATTAAAGAATTTATAGATAACACTACTAGTGAAATATTCGAACGTATTTCAACTCATGTGTCTGCTATCAGAGATCAAATTGAATTAAAGGCACAGGAAGTCGAATGTGTCGAATGCCACGAAAAATTTAGCTTACCTATTACAATGGATCAAGCAAATTTTTTCGGCGTAAAATCTCGCAGTTAACCTTGCCAGAGATTTTACGGGAAGCTGAAAAGTTAGACAAAGAGGCAAGGATTATTAAGAAAGACTGTTTGAAGTTATGCTGGTATATGAGAGGTCTTTCATATGCTGAAATCATGCATATGAGTTGGGAAGAACGAGAAATTATTGGGGAAATAATCCAAGAAAATCTTGAAACTACTAAGAAAACAGGCTTAAATTTCTTTTAAAGTTGTCTATAAACGTTTTTTAAAGTTGACATTTCATCAAAGCTCAACTCTTGTCCATTTATAATTTTTTCTAAAATATTTTTAGCTTCTCTATTAGAAATTTGTGCAAGTGGAGATTCGGAAGGTGTAGGTTTAGAATCTACACCTTGTCTCTTATATGAAGGACGCATCCAGTTTCGAACTTTATCTAAAACAGGTCCTTCTTGAACATTGCCGTCTTTGGCAAATTCACTAGCTCTCATTTTACAAAAATACTAAATTCGCCTTTGCGTAGACTCTGTTCAAACATTTGACGTTTGTGTTCTTCAATTTTTGTTGCCAACGCTTCGGCTAACGGATTACCTGTATTGATCTTTGAATCTGATGTTGGACCCATTAATCGTTCACGATCGGCATCAATTTCTGCTTGACTTGGTGCAGCGGCTTTTTTACGTCCGCCTTTTTTCTTAGCTGCTGCTGGTTCAGCTGTTGCCGGTGCTGCCGGTGCTGCTGCTGGTGCTGCTGCCGGTGCAGCGCCTGCCGCAGGTTTAGCTGCTGCTTTCTGATCAGCAGGTGCTGGCTGTGTTAAAGATTTTTGTAGCAACTGTAGAATACGTTGCTTGCCTTTCTTATCTAAATTATTAATCTGCGACTTAACTTGAGCATAAACTGTTTGTCCTGCTTTTTCTGCATTGGCACCTTGAGTGGCCTGTGCAGTTTTTTGGATTGCTTGAGCAGCAGCACCGCTTTGTGGTTGTGCTGCGGCTGTACCTTTAGGACCTTGTTTATTAATCTGTTGTGTTGTTGGAGGTGTTGCTCCACCAGTAGGAGGAGGTGTTGCTGCTCCGGCTGCTGCTGGTTCAGCTGCTGGTTCAGCTGCTGCTGCGGGTGCTCCGCCACCACCACTAGGTGCTGCTGCTGCGGGTGCAGGTGCTCCGCCCCCACCACCGCCTGCGGGTGCTGCATCTCCGCCTGAGGAACCGTCGCCTGCTATAGTATCAATGGCTGCTTGTTTGCCTTTGGCAAATGCTTTTTTAGCACCTTGCCATACTCCGCCAACTGCTCCTGCAGCTTTGGCAACACCACCTATGGTTTTGCCTATGCCGCGACCTACTGCACTTACAGCAGATCCTAACGGGCCTTCATCTAATTGTTGACTTTCTGTTAAGATTTCATTAATTCTCATATCAAGCAGTTCCTAGTTGTTTTTGTATGTAAGGTATCAGACGTTGACGACTCTTCTTGTCCAAAGACATTACCATTTTCTTTACGTCATCGTATTTAACCGGGCCAGCAGCCGGTGCTGCACCCGGGGCCGGTGGAGCTCCACGTTTTTTCAATTCCGCTTCTACTGATTTGATCAGTGCTGGATCCATAGTGCCAGTGCGTTTGGCCTGCTCTAACCATTGTGTCAGTGCTTCAGTGCTGCGTTTGGCTAGATCTTTGACGCGAGGATCATCTGCAGGCAGCTCACCCTCTGCGGGTTTGGGTTCAGTTTCTCCAGACAGCTTCATGTCTGTGTATACTTTGTCAATGACTTCCGGAGTGATGCCTCCGTAGTTCTGTAAAAATTTCTTGAGTTCTTCAGAATCAGTGGGAGAACCTTCCAGTTTCCACGCTGCCAGTAGTTTAGGATAAGTGGCATTGGTAGTGATCTGTTTGCCCACTGCTGCTACACCTTTGCCCACTGCTGCCGCACCTTTTTTCAACCAGTCCATGGGACCTTCGTCTAGTTGCTGCTGTTCTGAAATTTTTCTTAATAATAGATAGACCTGACCTTCACTTAAAGGACGAGTCTGTAGATAATAACTTTCTTTCTTTTCACCGGCACTGGCTGCTGCGGTGCCCACTGCGCCTGAACCAGCAGTAGCAGCCTGTGTCAGTCCTTTGATCCATTGCATGAGACTGTCATTGTTTTTGGCAGCATCCCATGCTCCTGCTACTATTTCATGCATGCCTAATTTATAACTTTTGCTGTGTACTTCTCTTCCAAGTGTCAACAGTGTTTGGAATGATCCTGGCTCTCCAGCCTGTATGCCTTTGAGAGCAGTTCGAATAGCTTCTGCTTCTTCTGGGCGCACCAACACATTGAATCCCTGTGTCATTTGTTTTAGTTCTGTGCCAAACCCGGTCTGTGTTCTAGTGGCTTTCCAACTGACCATTTCAAGTCCAGTGTCCTCAGTGCCAAACGGTATAGACTTTTCTCTCATTCCGCTGGCGAACTGACCAATCTTAGCCATGGCACCAGCGGTTAATCCTGCGATCAATCCTGCGGTACCTCCGCGCCCGATCGCGGTAGATGCTTTTTCACCTTTGAGTAATCTATCAGCGATGTTGACGATACCAGTGGCTACACCAGCACCTGTTCCTATGGCTAACGCACTGGCTCCAACTCCGCCTGCTAGAGCTACTCCCACAGAAGCTGCCAACGACGCTCCTACAGCCAGTAAAAATTTATGTAGTTTTGGATTGTTTTTTGCGAATTCGCCATACTTGGCTAACTTAGCTGCCAGTTCTGGATTCTTAGCAGCTACTTTGGTTTTGATCTCTTCCCATTTCTCATCGAATGCTTTAACCGGAGCACTGTTCTGTAACATGCCACCTAGTTTGTCGAACCAAAGCTCTTTGGCTTTGTCAGTGAGTTCTCCAGCAGCGTCAACTGCTTTGCCCACTCCTGACCTATTAGAACCTTGATCACTGGCAGTGGTTTCGATGTTTTTGAATAACTGTTTGATCTGTTCTGGATTTAATGCCACTTCTACTAATACGGGGTGGATATCATTCATCCACTTGACGTAGTAGGGATCTTCATTCAAGCCAAGAGATTCTAATATAATCAGATTATTTTGATGTTCTGTAAGATGTTGTATGCGCATTTGATATGTATTCCGGAACAATACTTATTTATTGAAAAACGAGCTAACGCTCGTTTGCGCTTTCGCGCTATGCGCTCAGCGCATTTTTCTTTTTCTTTGAACTTTTAGCAAGATACGCAAAAAGTTTTTTTGCGCGAAGCGCAAAGTTAGCATTATCCAGATTGTTCAGTCACACTTCGCCCGTTGCCGGGCGAAAGATGTACATTATCCGAGTTGCACAGTACACTCTAGCGTTATAGCATTACAGTGGCGGTTGACCGGTACCACGAGCTACGTCTTCATTCAACGGCGGTCTACAAACATACGCTAACATATTCGTAGACGTGGGGTTTTTCTCCCCTCATTTTACCTTTGCTTATCCTTTTCAAACAGCACAATCGCAGGTTTTAAGCGATCTTCATCCTTTACGGGTAGTTGCTGAGTACCATTGCGGCATGGAATTCCGTCCCTGTGACCACGATTGACCAGGTTTAGAGCGCATGAAATTAAGGCCTGCGCTAGCCAAAAACCGCTGTTATTTTGCCTTTTTATGTTCTTCGAGGCGCTGTCTAAGTATGTTTGATCCGCCGACTCTGACGTTTATAATGCCATTATAATAGTCATCTGTTTCTAAAACTCTGCGTTCAAACTGCTCTCTAGCTTCTAGATATGACATTTCTGCCTTGGATTTACAAAGATAAAGTATTTCTCTGGTGAAGTTTTCCGGACCTAATGCTTGGACGTCTGCGTTTAACCTGTCAGATGAACCCCAGTATTCGCGCCAATCGCTTTCTACTGTGCTTCTTCTTTTAAGTTTTTTGCCTTTGAGTGGGGGTTTGGTACGTTTGAATTGTGCTAGTTTCTTGCCTATGTACTTCTGTCCGGTTTTAAGATTCGTGATGATGTAAACAAAGCCAATGTAGCCTTCTGGAATTTCTTCTAAAGTTTGATTTTGATACGTCCATTGCACTCACTTAGTTATTTTCGGTGGCCTTCCTAGCTTGCCTTTTCTGGCTAATTTACGAGCCTCTCGTTTTTCCTGTATTTCTACTCGCCTTTTGCTTGCCTCGTTGCGTATTTCTGATAGCCAATATCTGGCCTTGATGCCTGCTTCATCACTGCCTTTGTACTCAAAACGTTCCTGCCACTTAAAGTATTGCTGGAACGCTTCTATCATTCGATCATGCGATTCTGTACTCATGCGATAATTTCGATATCATTGCTGTAACTAGTAAACCCGTTCTCTTTGATAACCTTTAACACGTGATTTACACGACTAGTCAAGTCATCTCTGTGCGAAATCAGGAATACATTTTTGTCTCGCTCTCTGGTCATGCGCTTTAATACTGCGATACTGGACTCAACACCGCTGGAGTCCATTCCGCTGTCAACAAGTTCGTCGATGAACAGTAAGTTTATACTTTGATACAAGTTTTCCCACACATCTCGGAAAGCCCAACTCAACGATAATATCAATCTATTACGTTCACCTCTGCTAAGATTATCAAAGTCTAAGTCCTGTCCTAGTTGTGTAATAATCACTGTTAAGTCGTTTTGGAATTCAACAGTGTGCGGTAATCCAATTTTATCGAGATAATAGGTTAACCGTTGATTTAAGAACGCTAGGTTCTGATCAATAATACGTTTACGTACAAAACTATCTTTGTTTGTTAGTAATTTGTGTAAGAATTCTTGATGATCCTTGACACGAACTAACTCATTCAGATAATCCCAGTCGATTTCTTGTACAGCGGTATTTTTTAGTTCAGTGATTTGATCGTCGTAGGGATTTTCATCTGCTTCTTTAACGGTAAGATCTTTTTCTAGACTACTTAAAGTATTTTTATGATTAAGAGCCTGTTCTAAATTGTCGTAATGCACTTTAGGACAGTCACCTAGTTCGCCTAACAGAGACAACGCTTCGTTTAGTGTTCCTAATTCTTCAAGATGTTCGCTGATAGTTTCTTTACTTTCATGAACTTGTTTAGCTTTAGCACCTAGCATGTCTTCATGTTTGGTGTCGTGTAGCTCTTGTCCGCAGGCATGACACTTGTGTTCACCTAAACTCACTAGTTCTTTTTCTAACTTGTCTAGAACTTTCTGTTCTTTTTCTAATGCCGAGGTTTGTTTAGCGATAAGAGAATTTAAACTATCGATATCCTTTTTATTTTTAGTCCATTCTACTAAAGATTTTTGTGCTTCTATCTCTTGATCAATATCAACGTTACTCATTCTTTCGATACTTTTTCTAAGATTGTCTAACGCAGTTTCTTTTTGATCTTCCCATAGTTTTTGTTTTCGTTCTAAAGCTTCGATGCTTTGTTGAATACGCTCGTTAGATGCTTTTACAGTTTCTATTCTAGTGTTTTCTGTAGAAATAGTATCTTTAGAAATCTTAATAGATTCTTTTAGAGCCTCTGCTTTTTCACTAAGGATTGTAATGCCTAATAATTGTTCAATGATCGCACGTTGATCCGAAGCTTTCATACTAAGGAAAGGTTCAGTATAGGTATTGAGAGCAACCAAATGCTTGAACATTTCAGAAGTCATACCGAATACTTCTTCGATGGCCTTTTGTGTTTCTCTGCTGTCACCTTGACTTTCGTCAAGATCTTTGAGTTCTTGCTCTTCTCCGTTTATGCTGAACTTCAACAGGTTAGGTTTGCGTCCACGCTCTATATGATATTCAATACCATCTTTTTCAAACGTAACAGTAACCAACATTCCTTTACCGTTAATTTTATTAATTAAATTATCACGTTTAATATTAGTCAATGCTTGACCATAGATGGCATAACTTAGCCCGTTGATAATAGTTGTTTTGCCTGTACCATTACGTGCTCCGCTGTCATCACCTCCTAGGTCTAGGTTTTCACCTAAAACCAAAGTTAGCTGTCCGCGGTCAAAATCAATAGCCTGGGTTTGATTGCCCACGCTCATGAAATTTTTAACTGTTAAATTCTTAATTTTTATCATAATTGGTTATAGATGTCCAATAATAGCTTTTTGTCATAGGTATCGCTTTCGATAGCATTGATCTGATTCATAACGATCGTGTCAACAGATTCGAAATTGATATCTATAGGTACAGAAGTTGATTCTACATCTACTTTTTCTGGAATTAACATCAGCTCTCTCAAGTTATATTGAGGCATGAACTGTTCTTTAATGAAGTTAGCTTCTTCGAAAGTAATAGGCAAGTCGATAGTTACCCGACAGTGCATTTTTTCACGCAGTAATTCGTCGGGTCTATCAATGATCTGGCTGAGCTTGTATACTCTATATATCGGCTGTCCTGGCCAAGTTTTGTACTCGGGTTTCTCACCCCAGGCCAACAACATCATTCCTCGATCATCGTCGCCAGCGTCTGCATAGTTATGAGGAAACGCATTTCCGATATAAACTATCTTGCCTTTATGTTGACGTTTATGGAAGTGCCCAGTAAACACATAGTCTTGATTTACAAAGTGTGCATCTTGTAATTGACCGTGGTCCGGCATCTGTACCATGGCATTCATGTAGAAGTGTGGTAGTTCAAGATGTCCGAAGATATATTTGCTTTTGATCTTAGGAACTTTCTGCCACTCGTCTGCCACTAACCATGGAAGTATAGTAACATCTCCTTCTGTAAAAGGTTCTTTGATAGGAACCACATTAGGAAATAGTCGCATAAATTCGACTGAGTTAATTTCGCGCTTGTCTTTGTAGAACAAATCATGATTGCCTAAGATGAAATATACTTTCTCGAAAGATTTGCTTAACCTTTCTAAATTAGAAAGAGTATAGTTCATAGTGCTGACATCGGTAGTTGAACGATTATGGTGCCAGTCACCTAGGAAGATGCAGGTCTCTGCACCTTCTGCTTTGGCAGTTTCGCAGAACCACTTGACGAATTCTTCACAGTCGATGTTATGGGTTCTACTACCGCTCTTTAATCCAAAATGTATATCTGTAAAACAGGCTGCTTTTTTGAATAGATTCATAGATTTACTGTATATGTTTTGTATGATTTTGTCAATCCCAATCTTCGCCGGTAGTAATAGTAACAGGCGCAGTATTGGCACCACTTCCGCCGCTGTTCTGTCTAGTCCAACTTGGATTCATACCATTCATCTCCAGTATGTCATCTCTAATGTTTTGGTTACGTTTTTCGATGTTGATGATTCTAACGAATGAGTTAGTAACGGCAGCAGTATAATAAGCAAAAGGATTATCAGATTTACTTTCATCGAACTGTAGTCCTATCTGGGTAAGCTGTAGAATAGCCTGCCCTTTCATTTCATCGTTGTAGGTATAGCCTCGGACGTTACCTCTGGTAGCATAGCGATCACATAACTTTAAGAACATACGAGCTAGATTATCAGTCATCTGCCCATGCTCTTTATTAAACGATCCTGTCTTCAATCCGCCCTTCCAATGACTCTTGCCCACACAGATTAAGTTGTCGTTGTCATCGAACTTCCAATGTTGGAAAGGAGGAAAGTTTACTTTTTCGTGACTATCAGCAGTATTTTTTAAAGTCTTCTTTCGTCCAGGAGCAAGAGGTACGTGTTCAAATGTCATAATACGAAATACAAGATCATGCTTAGACATTTTTTTATAATCGATTTCAAATTCTTTTGCAGGTAATTTTTTACCTCCTGCAATCATAGCAGCTTCGTGTGCTTGTTTGGAAAGTCTAGCGGCTCTATTTCGTTTGGCTTCTGCTATCGTTCTTATATTGAGTTTTTCTAAACTAGATACGATTAAATCATAGTCACCGTATTCTGGCTTAGTGTATGAACAATATGTATTTTTGCTTAGATGTATCTCTCTGAGTAGGTCTTTGTTTGTTAGATATTTTATTTTAGGTACTGTCATCAGTTAGAAATCTCCGTAATTATTAATATAATAGCACATTTTTATCATAATAAATAGACTATATGACAAGGAAATCTGCTCAAAATGCCTTTATCGATTAACCCAATTGCTCAATTAGTAGCTGCTGTATCAGCAGGTATATCTAAAGCCACAAACGAAGCACAGGCTAAATTGCCAGCCGCAGCAGACGCGGTGTCTAAGGCAAATTTAGATGCTAAGATAGGACAACTGTCTGGCGAACTAAATTCAAGTTTCAATGGACTAACTGCCGGTGCAAAAAATCTAGCAGGCGGCGCTGGAAATTTATTAGCCGGCACACAATCTGCGATGGGGGGAGTATCAGGAGTGGCTACCAGTAAGGTCGGTGGAGCGGTAGACACTTTAAGATCTGTAGCAGGGTCGACTAGTAACATAACAGCAGATATCCAAGGAACGTTGAACAAACTCACGGGCGGAAATCTTGCTGGGGGATTGCAAGGTTTGGCCGGTAGTATCAGTTCGGCAGCAGGCATGCTCAACAACATACTTAGCCTAAAACGTGGAGCCAACCTTCCATCGGGAGCTGAAGCGTTTATCAAACAAGGCACAGCTATTACACTGTCTCCAGGCGCTAAAAATGATTGGCGTGTGAGAATAACCTGCCAATGGAATATTTTTAAAGGCAATCCACTTTTTGCTATGTTGGAAAATACTGGTGGAGTTGTTTGGCCTTACATGCCAAATATAACAGTGTCAACAAAGGCCAATTACACTCCGATTGAGCCCACACATAACAATTATGCCTTCCAGGCTTACAAGAACAGTGCGGTCGACGATATTCAGATTTCTGGAGATTTCAGTTGCGAAACTGCAACTGATGCAGCCTACTGGATAGCTGCAACAACGTTTTTTAAAACAGCAACAAAGATGTTCTTTGGGCAAGGCGAGTTCGCAGGCAACCCTCCGTTGGTCTGTAATCTCACAGGCTATGGCGCTAGTATATTTGACAAAGTTCCAGTAGTCATTAAATCTTTTTCCGTCGATTTAAAAGACGACGTAAACTATATTAATTGCGATACATTTGGAACTAACACATGGGTTCCTGTGATGAGTACAATCACTGTAACAGTTTCTCCGGTTTACAATAGAGAAAGATTGCGTAAATTTAATTTACAAAGTTATGCTACCGGTAAGATGACCGAATCAGGCGGAGTAGGATATCTATAATGGCAGCTTATACAAATTCAAGTCCTTGGGCAATCACATATCAAAATTCATTATATCTTGAATTATTGAATATTAGACCTGTACCGGCCGAAGATGACGATTTTAGATACGTTATAGAAAATCAATATCGACACCGTCCCGACTTACTAGCTTACGATCTATATGGAAATGCTAAGTTATGGTGGGTGTTTGTTCAAAGAAATATGAGTGTAATCAAAGACCCTATCTATGATTTTGAACCTGGCACAGTAATATATCTTCCTAAAAAATCAAACTTGGAAAAATTTTTAGGAGTTTGATATGACCATAAGAGATTTAGGTAAAGGTACATTTAATGTTTCTAAACCCGACGGAACTTCTTTAATTTCCGGCGATCTAAAAACGATTCTTGGTATAGGATCAGTCGTTGATATTACAGGATTAACTTTACCTAAAGCCACAGATTTGTTAAAAAATGGAAAGACGACAACAGTCAATGATCCGTTAAAAACTCCGACCACTAAACAAAAAAATTTACCTAGTCTCGTAACTAACCCGTTAGAACCATTTGCTTCTTATAGTGTGTTGTGGACGATGTCTTGTCTTACTCCTGAACAGTTTAATAATCCTACGTCTTATAGAAATAGTCCTAAGGATTTACAAAACATTGTATTTTCGTCAGGGGGCCGATATGACGATCAAAGAGTTAAAACATATTTTGGCAGTCCGGAATATTATGTTAACAACTTTCAAATGAATTGTATAATTGGTGCTAGCGAAAAAACCGGAAATAGCAATGCGGTGAAATTTTCTTTTGACATATACGAACCGCATTCTATGGGGTTGCTGCTACAGAGTATGCAGAACTCAGCTATAAAAGCAGGTTACATAAATTATCTCGATAATGCACCTTATGTCCTGCGTATGGACATTACAGGATATGATGAACTTGGACAGGTATTAACATCTATAAAGCCTAAATTTTTTACTTTAAAATTGACTAGTATGAAATTTACAGTCAATGAAGGTGGAAGCATTTATAAGGTAGAAGGAATTCCTTATAACCATCAAGGATTTTCAGATGCGATCAATACAAGTTATAACGATTTAAAAATATTCGGTGATCAAAAAGGCACGGTTGAAGAAATATTAAGATCTGGACCGGGCAGTCTTGTTGCGGTATTAAACAGAAATGAAGAAAAGTTAAAAAAAGAAGGAAAGATAGGTGAAGTAGACATTTACGATATACAGTTTCCTAAACTAGCATCTAATTTTTATTCTTCCGCCGGAACTCCGCCTGCTGCTAAGAAAGCCACAGCTAATCCTAGTGAAACAACTAAGACTCCTATCGCCGGTAGTGCCGCGCCAGAATTACAAGCTGATTTGCCAATGAACGAAATAGGTAATGCTAGTTTAGGATTTAATCAAGTCAGCGGTGGATCTCCGTTGTTTAAAAGGGCGCAAGATCAATACGATAAAAAAACAGGTGCAGTAATAAGAGACGGTATGACCATTGATCCTAAATTAAGAGCCTTTCAGTTTAGCCAAGGTCAAAGTCTTACTGCAATGATAAACCAAGTTATCCTTAGTTCTGATTATGCTAAAAAAGCGATCACCGATAAAGACAAAGGCGGTTTCGGCACAACGCCAGAAGGTTATTTTAAATGGTTCAAGTTAGATGTTCAGGTAGAATTGTTAAAGTTTGATGCCAAAACTGGAGATTATGCTAAAAAAATTACCTATCGAGTAGTTCCTTATTTTATACATCAGAGTATTTTTGCCAATCCTAATTCGGCACCGGTTGGCTATAGCGAACTGATGAAAAAAGTCTGTAAAGAATACAGTTATATCTATTCAGGACAAAATGTTGACGTATTAAAATTTGACATTAATATTAACAATCTATTTTACACAGGAGCTAACCCAAGTCCAGAGAACGAGGGTGCTAAAACTTCTAATCAAGATCAAAAATTAGCAGAACAAAAAAATAAAACAACACAAACTGGACAAGGTAAATCACCAGCAGCCCAAGCAGCGCAGGCCGGCCGTTCTAGACCAAAAAGAGATCCTAAACTTCTAGCAGGATATAAAGGTGGTAATCCAGAGAAGTCCACTGAACAAAATATCGCCGAAAACTTTCAAGAGGCATTTATTAGTGGAGCCAGTGCCGACATGGTTTCAGTTGATCTTGAAATTTTAGGAGATACTTACTGGTTAGTTGACAGCGGTATGGGAAACTATTTTGCCACTGTGAATAACGAAACAGATCTTATAACCAATGATGGTACAATGAATTACGAAAGTGGTAACGTTTATGTTTACTTAAATTTTAGAACACCGTCCGATATTAACGAAACCACAGGACTATATGATTTTTCTGTGGCAGGAAAAGAAAGCCCGTTTGGCGGAATTTATAGAGTCAACTTAGTCGAAAACACATTTGCAGACGGAATGTGGAAACAAAAATTAAAATGCTTAAGAATGCCAGGGCCACAGGGCCCAGAAGCAACAGACAACGCAGCACCGTTGCAAAAGAGTACCACTGATAATAACGTTACCGATGTTGGGGATCAAGAACCAGTTAAAACATCTCCTATCGATGACACATACAATGCCACTCAGGTCGCAGGATCAAATTCAGGAACTGATTCTACTAGAGCTACAGCTAAACCAACAACAGCTTCTGGATCAGCAAATAGATTTACTAGAAGAACAATACCTGGTGCAACATACAATCCTTATAGAAATACTTAATAACATATGTCACAATATACAAGATCATCTGCAGAAAACCAAAGAGGTAATTCCGGTCTAGGAGGGAATATATTATTGGCTAGAGTGATTAGCCATCTTGATCCTACATTTATGGGAAGTCTCGAAGTAACGCTGTTAAGAGATCAAGGAAATACCGCAGGCGATGATGCACAAACTTATATTGTAAAATATGCTAGCCCGTTTTATGGTTATACACCATTTGAATTTATGGGTAACAATGATGGTAGCAAGTCTACAATAGAAGGATTTAATGATACGCAGAAATCCTATGGTATGTGGATGGTACCTCCCGATGTTGGGGTTAACGTTTTAGTTTTATTTGTTGAAGGCGACCCTAGTCAAGGATACTGGTTTGCCTGTGTTCCTGGTAGATATGTGAATAACATGACTCCTGCTATCGCAGGCAGCACTGCTTATGAATTAGATTCTGTAGACAAAGAACGATACGGTTCAATGAAAGGTGGCGATGGCGGCACATTACCATTGCCTGTTGCTGAAGTTAATAAACGAATCAATGGCGAAAAACAAGAAATCGATCCTGACAAAATTAAAAAACCAGTGCATCCTATCGCGGATAGATTTTTAGAGCAGGGATTATTAGAAGATGATGTTCGAGGAGTATCGAGATCGTCACCTCGAAGAGAAGCACCTAGTGCAGTATTCGGAATTTCGTCACCAGGTCCATTGGACCGAAGAACTAACGCTAAAAAAGCAGTTCTAGGAAAACGAGATAATGTTACCGAAACACCAGTTCCAGTTAGCCGTCTTGGTGGAACACAAATCGTTATGGATGATGGTGATGACAGGTATCACAGAACAGCGCAGGCCGCAGACGGTCCTGTGAAATATGTCGATATCACCCAAGCTAAGGCAGGAGAGAAGTGGGAACCTACTACGCCACTAAACGAATACTTTAGAGTAAGAACAAGAACTGGTCATCAATTGTTGATGCATAACAGTGAAGATTTAATTTATATAAGCAATGCTCGAGGCACAGCTTGGATAGAATTAACCAGCAATGGAAAAATTGATATCTATGCCGCTGACAGCATCAGCATCCATACAGAAAATGATTTAAATTTATTTGCAAACAGAGACATTAATTTTGAAGCAGGAAGGAATTTCAATATTAAAACCGGCGGTAGGCTCAAAGCTGATATATCAACCGATTACGAAATAGCTATCGGTGCGAGTGGTAAAATAACAGTGGCATCTAATTGGGACCAAAAAATTGGCGGAACTACTAAAATTGCTTCTGCAGGAGACCTCAACGTAGTTACCGCAGCCGCAGCAAAGTATACATCTTCAGGAAACACTAATATTGCTGCTGTAGGTGAAATCATACAAAGCGGTGCAGAAATTCACATGAACGGAAAACTTGCAGAGGTAGCTGCCGTTGCCGCACAAGTAGTTCCACTGACCACACATGCTAACATACAAACTAGCTATGAGGCAGGTTGGAATAAAAAATATCAAAGCGGAACAATTAAGAGTATTATGAAACGGATCCCTATGCACGAACCATGGGCGTTACATGAAAATCAAGCACCAGATCAATTAGGTCCAGATAACACTGATAGAGAGGTACAATAATGTCAATAACAAAATTATATAATCAAAAAGTTGTTGCAAATCAGAATGCACAGGTAACACAAGACCAAGGAAGATTTACCTACAAAGGATTTAATTCTAAAGAAATAGCTAAGAATTATAAAATCTATGACATTGATCTCGTCAAGCAAGATTTGATAAATCACTTCTATATTCGTAAAGGCGAAAAATTAGAAAACCCAGAATTCGGAACGGTGATATGGGATATGTTATTTGAACAGTTTACAGAAGATGTTAAAAATATTATTGCTAAAGATGTAGAAGCTATTATTAATTATGATCCTAGGATCATAGTAAATGAAGTTCAAATTGACAGCACAGATCAAGGAATACGTATACAGGCAGACATTACATATATTCCTTTTAACATCAACGAAAGAATGACTTTTGATTTCGATAAAGCTAATTCTGTTATTATCTGAGCAGTTAATTTTCTAAGGTAAATATGGTATATGACTACGACCAGCAGACAAAATAATTTAATTCTAAACCAAGATTGGACTAGAATATATCAGACATTTAAAAATGCTGATTTTAAATCTTACGACTTTGAAAATCTACGTAGGGTTATTATCACTTATCTACGTGAAAATTATCCCGAAGATTTTAATGATTACATCGAATCTAGCGAATACCTTGCGCTCATTGACGCTGTTGCGTTTCTAGGACAGAGTCTTGCATTTAGAATAGATTTAGCCAGCCGCGAAAATTTTATAGAATTAGCTGAAACTAAAGACAGTGTTTTAAGACTAGCTAGAATGCTCAGCTACAATGCCAAAAGAAACGTAGCCGCTAGCGGACTGTTAAAATTTACAAGTGTTTCTACTACAGAAGATATAGTTGATAGTAACGGAAGAAATTTAGCTAACCAAATAATCACATGGAACGATCCAACTAATACCAATTGGCTAGAACAATTCATATTGGTATTGAATACAGCCATGGCAGACAACACTGAATTTGGTAGAAGCCAATCTAGCGGTACTATACAAGGAATTCCAACAGAACAATACAGATTTAGAACAAACAGCGCAGACGTACCAATCTTTACTTTTGGTAAGACAGTTTCATCTAGAGGAATGACATTTGAAATTGTTTCTACCGGATTCAAAGGTAGCGAAAATGTTTATGAGGAACCACCAGTTCCGGGAAATCAAATAGGATTCTTATATAGAAACGACGGAACTGGACCGGGCAGTGCTAATACCGGATTCTTCATGATGTTTAAACAAGGAAGTTTAGAGCTAGCAGATTTTTCAATTGATGTTCCTACCACGAACGAAAGATTAGCAGTAGATACTCCGAACATTAACAATGACGATGTATGGCTTTTTTCTCTAGGATCAGATGGAACACAATTAAACCAGTGGACCAGGGTTTCATCTTTGGTAGGAAACAACATTGCTTATAACAGTATTTCTCAAGATATTAGAAATATCTATGGAATACAAACAAAAGAAAATGACACAATGGATCTAGTCTTTGCCGACGGAGTATACGGCAATCTTCCACAAGGTGCATTTAGATTGTACTATAGAACCAGTAACGGTTTAACTTATACCATATATCCTTCGGAAATGAGAGGAATCAATATCGGTATTACCTATGTGAACAAATCTGGAGTACAACACGGTTTAACGATTGGCATGGCATTACAAAGTACCGTGGCAAATTCTGCAGCTTCTGAAGATATTGAAACGATTAGAACTAATGCTCCTGCGGTGTATTATACACAGAACAGGATGATAACAGCAGAAGATTATAATCTAGCACCATTGGCCAGTTCTCAAAATATCGTTAAGCTCAAAGCAATTAATAGAACATCAAGCGGCATTAGCAGAAACTATGATATTATTGATGCATCTGGAAAATACAGCAGCATTAATACGTTTAGCAATGACGGTTACATCTACAAAGAAGAAAATGAAAAAACATTAACATTTAAATTTAATAGCAGAATAGATATTATTAATTTTGTTAGAAGAGAAATCGAACCGTTGTTTTCTGACACAGAAATTTATAACTATTTTTTTACTAAGTTTGATAAGATCTTATTTACTGACGCAAATACATCGTGGCAGTCTATCACAACATCAACACAAACAGGATATTTTAAAAATATCATAGACAATTCTTTATTGAAAGTTGCTTCATATTCAACCAACAGCTTAAAATATCTATCCTCGGGTGCATTAATTAAATTCGTTCCACCAACAGGATATGCTTTCAAGAAAGGTAAAATAGTAACGATTGATTCTACAGATCCTGATCAAAGATCATTTTTATGGACCAAGGTAATTAAAATAGTAGGCGATGGTACAAACGCTGGTCGAGGAGTGTTGCCTAACGGATTAGGTCCTATCACCCTCAGCGATCAAATTCCATCGGGGGCGATCGCTAACAGAATAGTTCCTAAATTTATAAATGATCTGCCAACCGCGGTAGAAACAGAAATCATAAATCAAGTGAGCCAAAGTTTAAATTTTGGACTTAGATACAATCAAGCAACTGCTTCTTGGAACATTATCACTGGTACTAACATAGATTTAACCAATGCGTTTAGTCTAGGTAAAGCTGGAGATTCGACAAATACCAACGTCGACTCGTCGTGGATGTTAGCATTTGTTAAAGAACCTGATCGATATATCGTGAGAGTAAGATATTTGTCTTATGTTTTTGGTAGCTTAGAACAGAATAGATTCTATTTTGATTCTAGCGAAAAACAATATAACGATCAACTTGGATTTGTAGTAAAAGATAAAATCAATGTTTTAGGAATCAATACCAAGAGCGATTTTATAAATCCTTTGATAAAAGATGTTGATTTTGAAATATACGATTCTATAAAATTTGAAGATGGATATGAAAGTACCAAAGAAATTAAATTGGCGTTTTATGATTCAGACGATGATGGTGTGATAGATAATCCAGAATCTTTTGAAGAAATAGTAGGACCAGACACTGAACTAAATTATCTATTCTTTAACGAAACTATAGATCAGTACGGTACAAAGATCTACGAATTAATTGACAATTCAAATGATTTGATTTTAATTAGAGAAAAAGAAACGTTAATAGATTTTAACGATACAACATCTTATCCTGATGGTCAGTTGATTTATTTTTACGACATCGACGAAAATCAAATTAAACAGGTTAACAGAACCACCAATACTTTAGATTTGAAAACAAGTTATAAGGCTGTGCTTGGAAGAAGAGATCTTAAATTTCAGTACATACACAATGCAAGCACCGACAGAAGAATCGATCCTAGTTCTAGCAATATAATAGATTTATTCTTGTTAACACGATCTTATGACGAATCGTTTAGAGTTTGGTTAGCAGGGGGATTATCAGCAGAGCCAGAGGCTCCTAGTTCTGATAGTTTAAGAATTACTTTTGGTGCTAATCTATCTGCAATTAAATCGATCAGCGATGATATAATCTATCATCCAGTAAAATATAAAATTTTATTCGGCAGTAAGGCAGAAACAAAATTACAGGCTACATTTAAAATAGTTAAAAATATAACCAGGTCAGTTAATGATAACGATTTAAAAGTAAGGGTGATCACTGCTATCAACGAATTCTTTGATGTTAACAATTGGGACTTCGGTGATAGATTTTATATGAGCGAATTGACCACCTACATACTTAATTCTGTTACTCCAGACATTAGCAACATCGTTATCGTACCTAAACAACCAGATCAGGTATTTGGTAGTTTATTTGAAATACAAGGTCGCGCAGACGAGATATTAATCAGTGGTGCGACAGTTGATGACATTGAAATAGTAACAGCTATTACCGCAGCAGAAATTAATGCTGCTCTTGGAACCGTAATTACAGCGACATAACATATGGCAGACAAAATTTATCCTAAAAGCAATTTACCGATCAGAAGATCTGTAGAATTACTTCCTACAATTTTTCAAACAGATACCAACGATAAGTTTTTATCCGGAGTATTAGATCCTTTAGTACAACCGGGTGTCTTGGAAAAAGTTGTAGGATATGTTGGTCGAAGATACGGCAAAACTTATAATGGCAATGACATATATGTTGACTCAGACGATACTCTAAGAAGTCGTTATCAGTTAGAACCTGGAATCGTCTATAGAAATCATGACAAGATAGAAAATTTTTATGACTACATTGATTTAAAGAATCAATTAAAGTTTTTCGGTAATAACAACGAAAGAGATGATCAGATTACCGAACAAGAACACTACAGTTGGAATCCTCCTATTAACTGGGATAAGTTTGTAAATTATAGAGAATATTATTGGGAACCTAGTGGTCCTCCTTCTATTCCAATCTACGGACAGAGTGCTAATGTAACCAGCACATATAAGGTAGCACTGGGAGCTACTGCTAATTCTTTTATTTTTACTCCGGATTCTTTTACCAACAATCCGACCTTGACATTATACAGAGGTCAAACTTATAAATTTAGAATCGATGCTCCTAACGAAGGGTTCGCTATTAGAACTAACTTCGATACTGGATCGTTATTGTATAGACCATATCAGGCTTACGCCGCCGGTCAAACAACTGTATACGACAATAAATTATGGAAAGCATTAAGAGATATTAGTCCAGCCGACGGAAGCTCTATTACTTTAGATTCTCAAGATTGGCAATTTGTTGAGAATATTTCTTCTGCTACAGTACTTGATTACAATGACGGAGTTACCAACAACAGAATTGAAAAAGGTACGCTAACATTTACAGTGCCATACGACGCACCTGATATTTTATATTATCAGGGATTAATGACTCCGGACAGATATGGAAGATTATTAATTGCAGATATTGAATCTAACACTTATCTAAATCTTGACAAAGATGTTATAGGTAAGGTTAATTTCACTTCAAGCAACGGTATACAATTTTCAAATGGAATGGTAGTTGAATTTAGAGGAAACGTAACACCATCGAAATATTCTAAGGATACTTGGTTAGTTGAAGGAGTAGGAAATAAAATCACATTAACAAGATTTTCTGATTTAGAAGTTCCTGTATTAACTACCGAAGTTCCTGAAATTTTATTTGACAATGAAGGATTCGACACACAACCGTTTGACGACGCATCTGCTTATCCTACATACAAAGATTATATTACTATCGAAAGAGACAGTGTAGATCTTAATCCGTGGAGCCGTTACAATCGATGGTTCCATAGAAGTATTTTAGAACAAGCCTATTCGATCCGAGGACAAGATTTTACAGCCAGCGAAACTTCAAGAGCTAAAAGACCTATCATCGAATTTAAATCTAATTTACAATTATACAATCACGGATCTGTAGCAAAACAATCAGTTGACTATATCGATACTTTTACAACTGATATATTTTCTATAATAGAAGGCAGCACTGGTTATAACGTTGACGGTGAATTTTTATTTGACGGTGCTAGAGTATTGGTTATTGCCGACACAGACGATCTAGCAAATAATAAAATTTATCAAGTAGAATTTATAACTCATAACGGAAGAAGACAAATTCACCTTAGTGAAACAGATGATACTGATTCTATTTTAAATCAAGGAATTTTAGTTAAAAGAGGAAATGTTAACAGTGGCCAGATGTACCATTTTAACGGTACCAATTGGATCGCAAGTCAAAAGAAAACCACAGTAAATCAAGCACCTATGTTTGATGCATTTGATGAAAACGGAGTAAGTTTTTCAAATCCAGAAACGTACCCAGTAAGTACATTTGTTGGAACAAAGATTTTAAGTTACAAGACAGGAACAGGTAGAGTTGATCCTGAACTAGGATTTCAAATAAGTTATTTGAATATTGACAATGTTGGAGACATACAATTTCATTGGAACTGGGACTCTGAAGGTTTTAATTATACAATAAATCGACAGGTATTTTCTAAGAAAATTTCTACCGGATATTTTAGATTTAATCCAACAGACAGTTATGCCAACGGCTGGATAGTTCTAGCAAATGACCACGCTCAGCCTATCATCGATAGTCAGGTAATTGATTCAGCAACCAACGAAGTAATTTTTAATACTATCAATTGGGACAAGGTTGTTGACACTACACCTTTAGAAATTAATTTTTATCTTAACGGTAAAAAAATAAACACCAGCTACACTAGAAATAAAAATACATTTACATTCAATACAAGTTTTAAAGAAAAAGATGTCTTAGTAATTAAGATCGTTAGTAACATCGAACCCGATCGGGGATATTACGAAATTCCACCCGGAGTTATTAAAAATCCGTTAAACGATGACCTTGGTTCGTTTACTTTAGGGCAGGCGATAGATCATATTTCCACAGCCATCGAATTCGACGAAGCATTTATGGGATCTGTTCCTGGAAATTCAAACCTTAGAGATTTAAACGATTATCAGGAACACGCTAAGAGATTTTTAAAACACGCTGGAATATCATCGTTGTCTTTGATGCTGCTATGCGATAAAACACACAATGTAGTTAAATCGATACAGTATGCGAAAAAATCATATACAGATTTTAAAAATAACTTTTTAAAGAAAGCTCTAGAATTAAATTACAATGATAATATGCCGAATTTTGTTGATGATATTATCACAGAACTGGCAAAAACAAAAACAGTAGACAGTCCGTTTGCCGAATCAAATATGATCGGGGCAGGAGCATATACTAAACTTTCTTATACAGTAGAAGATACTGGAATTAAAACTTTTTCTTTAAACGAAAAATTTAGTTTATCTACAGTTACAGAGAAGGCTGTGTATGTTTACGTTAATAGCTCTCAGCTACTAAGCTCTAAAGAATATCAATTTAACGAAACGTTTGGTTTCGTTACAATTCTTGTTGATTTACAAAAAGGCGATGAAGTTGAAATTAGAGAATATCTAACTTCATCTTCCTGTCATATTCCTCCTACTCCAACATCTATGGGATTGTATAAAAAATATACTCCTATGAGATTTGTAGACGATACGTATAGAGAACCTCAAGAAGTTATCCAAGGTCACGATGGAAGCATAACATTATGCTTTGGTGATTTCCGAGATGACTTATTGTTAGAATTAGAATATAGAATTTATAATAATATCAGAGATCTTTATAACACTGAGATATTTGATATTGATCAAGTGATCGGTGGATATTACGGAATTGGGCTTTATACAAAGTCAGAGGTTGATGAAGTTATCATTCAAGAATTCTTAAAGTGGATTCAAAATACAAATATCAATTATACTCTAAACACTTATTTTAGAGAAAACGAAACATTTACATATACCTATAATAATATGACTGACCCGACCAGGACTAAAAATATTCCTGGTTGGTGGAGAGGTGTATATCAATGGTTCTATGATACAGACCGCCCACATCGTTGTCCTTGGGAAATGCTGGGATTCTCTGAGAAACCTACTTGGTGGGAATCACAATACGGTGCAGCGCCGTATACCAGTAACAATTTATTGTTATGGGAAGATCTAAGAGATGGTATAGTTCGTCAAGGAAACAGAGCGGGAACTTATGATAGATATAAGAGACCGTCATTGATGGACCATATTCCGGTCGACGGAGATGGTAAATTATTAAGTCCTTTAGAATCAGGTCTAGCTCAAGACTTCTCATTGATCAATAACAAAGGTCCTTTTGTATTAGGAGATGTATCTCCAGTTGAATATGCTTGGAGAGCTAGCTCTGAATATCCGTTTGCGTTAATGATAGCTATGTCGTTGATGCGTCCTTTTGAATTTATTAATGATGCCTTTGATTTAACCAAAGTAAAAGTTAATAAGATTGGTCAAACAATTAATGCAGAAACTGGTAAATTTATAACACTGGCAGATGCTGCTGATTCAGTTAGATTGTCAAGAACGTCTTCTGGACTGGTAAAGTATCTGGTTTGTTATGTTAAATCTAGAGGATTATCGGTAGATACATTAGAAAGTAAGATATCTAATCTCGACGTTGCACTTGCAACTAGATTATCGGGATTCGTTGATCAAGAGCAACAGAAATATCTATTAGATTCTAAGAGCCCAAGTTCTACTAGCAGTAGTATATTTGTTCCTACTGAAAACTACGATATTGTTTTCAATGTCAGTGCTCCTATCTCATCGACAACTTATAGCGGTGTGATATTAGAAAAAACAGATTCCGGTTGGATAGCAACAGGGTATGACGACATCCAACCATATTTTAATTATTATTCTGCTGTACCTAATCAACGAGATCCGTTGATTTCGGTCGGTGGAGTAAGTGAAAAGTTCTTAGATTGGGAATCTGAAAAATTATATAGTAACGGAGTTCTAGTTAGATACAATAACGATTTTTATAGATCTTTAAAAACACATACTAGCACTTCAGTATTCGACACAACCTTATGGAAAAAATTACCAGTTGTGCCTACAGTGGGAGCTGTAGAAGCATATAGAAGAAGATCGTTCAACACATTAAGTGTAAAGAAACTTAGTTACGGTACTGAATTAACAAACATTCAACAGGTAGTTGACTTCTTGTTAGGCTACGAACAATACCTAAAATCTGTAGGATTTAAGTTTAATAGATACGATCCAGAAAATAAAGCATCTCAAGACTGGACAACCTCAGTTAAAGAATTTATGTTCTGGACCAAACACAACTGGGCAGAAGGGTCTATCATTACTCTCAGCCCAGCAGCAGAAAAAATAGATATAACTATTCCTATAGGAGTAGCCGATAATATATTAGATGGATTCTATGATTATCAAATATTAAAGAGTGACGGAAAACCATTAATTCCTAACTTTATCAACATCAATAGAAGCTTTCAAAATATAACTATCGAAACAACTAATACCACTGAGGGAATTTATTACCTGAAGTTGTATTACGTTCTTAAAGAGCATGTTACGGTGTTCGATGATAGAACAGTGTTCAACGATATAATTTATGATAAGACCACTGGATATCGCCAAGAAAGAATCAAGACACAGGGATACAGGACAACAGACTGGGATGGCGATTATACCAGCCCTGGCTTCTTGTTTGACAACGTCAATATCGCGGTATGGAAACCGTTCACAGATTATAAGTTAGGAGATATTGTTGCTTATAAATCTTACAATTGGACCAGCTTGGTTAATCAATTAGGTGCCGAAACGTTCGATGAAACCAAGTGGAGCAAATTAGACACAACTCCAACAAAACAATTAGTTCCTAACTTTGATTATAAGATTAAAGAATTTTATGATTTCTATGAAGTAACGTCTGACGGTATTAGCGAAAGCCAGCGTGAATTAGCTAGACATACGATAGGCTATCAAGCTAGAGAATATTTACAAAACTTATCTGAAGATTCAGTAACACAATTCCAATTGTATCAGGGTTTCATTCGTGAAAAGGGTACAGCTAACGCTATTACAAAAGTATTTGGAAAATTAAGTCGTTCTGGTTCAGACAGTGTTGTTTTGAATGAAGAATGGGCCTTCCGTGTAGGAAGACTAGGCGGAACTGATCAATTCAGCGAAATAGAATTTCAATTAGAAAAAAATAAATTAAATTTAAATCCTCAACCCGTTCTAATTGGATCTACAGTATCTTCTATAGCTATAGATCAATACTATCGATTAACTGGTAACGATTTTACTATCGCTACGATTCCGTTTACCGAGAATGTAAATCCATTAACGACTGACGAGCTTGTGAACTTCTCTGCAGGGTATGTTGATACTTCTCAAATAGATCATGTTGTTAAAGATAGGGAATCACTTTTAACCTATGACATTGAATCAGTTGACGAAAACGATCATATATGGATAACATTTGACAAAACCGAATGGAATGTTTTAAGATTAAATGAATCTCCATTACTGAGAATTAGTGATTTTGAAAGATCATCTAGCACAACATTGTTGTTGACTCTTAATAGGCAGCATAACCTAATAGAAAACGATATAGTAGGTTTTAAAAATATTGAAAACTTAACAGGCTTCTATAAGATTACTGCGGTAACAAATT
>JACCEC012325916.1_pt1 | contig 25204 bp, 25 predicted proteins | sample 7450121 | NCBI WGS metagenome assembly JACCEC01 (sample SAMN15323455, study PRJNA562643) | freshwater metagenome | isolation source: river surface water | place: USA:Blue River Watershed | collected 2017-08-18 | reverse complement strand
GGGCAGCCCGGCGATGACGACACGTGGTTTCAAAGAAGCTGAAGCAGCGAAGGTCGGTCATCTGATCGCCGATGTGCTGGACAACCCCCATGATGCGGCCAATATCGAGCGCGTGAAAGCTGAGGTGAAGAAGCTCACTGACGCTTTCCCGGTTTATCAACCCTGATCTGGCCTGACAGGAGGCTGTTCCCATGCGTTGTCCGTACTGCCAGCACGAAGACACACAGGTGATGGATACCCGGGCGTCCGATGAGGGGGACAGCATCCGTCGCCGCCGCCGCTGTAATCACTGCGACAAGCGTTTCACGACCTATGAACGTATTGAGCTGGCGATGCCCGTCATCGTCAAGAAGAACGGCAGCCGCAGCGAATTCGAGCATTCAAAACTCAGAGGCAGTCTGATGCTGGCTCTGCGCAAGCGCCCGGTATCTGCTGATGCGGTCGATGCGGCGATACATCGCATCGAAGAGAAATTGCTCTCATCCGGCGAGCGAGAAATTAACTCCGGCCAGATCGGTGAGCTGGTAATGCGCGAGCTCAAGCGTCTGGACAAGATTGCTTACATCCGGTTTGCCTCGGTCTACCGCAGCTTTGAGGATGTCGCCGAGTTCCGCGATGCGATCGATGAGATCGATCTGGATCGGCAGCCCCTAAGCACTGCACGCGATAACCGTTCCTGAGCAGGTTGGTTCCGGTCGTAATGAAAACGCGATCGTAAGCATTTTCAAAAAGTTAATAGTCATTCTTTGACTTTACATCCTCGCCGTGCCAACGGTCGTTTGGGATACGTTCGTGGTTCGGACAACGCCCAAAAATCACACATAACGCTAATATTGTTTTAAGTTTATGGGGGAGGCGCTGAATAAATCCCCGTTTGATGGCGAGCCAGCGCAGCTGTGCGACGCGGGCCCAACAAAATCATGGGCTTGTCATAATTAATTGAGCTACAAAGTTTCCGTTTTTAATCAGTGCCTTCTGAGGCAATCCAGGTGCGCAAAGATATCAAAAAAGTAATTCCTCCGCGCTGATTGCAGCGGCTGGGCTTTTCGATATTCGCGCGATTCGAGTGTTTTTAAGAATCTGAGGAGCAAGGAGTAAGCAAATGAACTCACCAACTATCTGGCTCATTCCTCTGGTCGTATTGATCGCGGGCTGCACGAACAAGTACGACCAATGTATCGAAAAGGAAAAAGAGCAATACCGCGCCAGCAACCCGAATGCGAGTTATGGGCAGGTTCAAAGCAAACAAGCAGATTTTGAATTGATGTGCTCCAAATTTAAAAATAAATAAAGCATGCCGGGACTGCAGTCCAATGTGTCCCGGTAGTCTGTAGGACGATTTTTTGCATTGTTTCTCGTACGCACCTCGATGATGAACGACCGTGCGTGCTAATGCCGAAAACTTTGCCTTGGTTTGTTAGCGCACACCTAACGTGAGCTGCGCTGAGCGCTGATATCGATCATCGTGCCATCCCTGTGTTTGTCAAAACGAGGGGATATGAGCAATGAAGATCGTTCATCGAGCAACTGGCATCTCGCTGGTCGAGGTCATGGTTACCCTGGCCCTGATCGCCATAGCAGCCGGAGGAGTCGTACGAACTTGTGCGCACGTTCGTTCTAGTGCGCGCCAGGCTGCGGCTCAGCAGGCAGCATGGCGACTGGCATCCGAACTGGCCGAATGGCTGTATTTACGGGGCGATAAGCCTCTCGGTAAATTGCCGGAGGATCCTTCTGTACTGATCGCTGATCGCGACAGTGTGCGCGATTGCACGGGCACCGCTTGCTGCCCTGAGGAAGCGGCCCGTTTTTTTCTGCATGACTGGTACAGGCGTTTGCAAAGCAGCGTGCCCGGCGCGAGATTGGTGGTGTCTCACGCTCCCCTACCAGCGCCTCAGGCAGCACAACAAAAGGACCTATCGGGCGCTGATCATTTACAAAGGGATGGAATGTTTCGGTTCCGTCTTGAAGCCACGCGTACATCTAGAGGCGAGAATTTTTTCAGGGACATCGAGATCAGCATAAGGCGAGCGGTATGAATATCGTTCGTGCCTATGCTCATCGTCGTCATCGTCATCGTCATCGCCATCGTCATTGGCAACTGGCGATATTCCGCACGCACAGACAGGCGGCCTTGTCTTTACCGGAGATGATGCTGGCCATCAGCTTGTGTATGCCGCTGGTGCTGGGCACGATCAAGCTGCTGTGCCAGACGCTCAGTGAGCAGAGCCTGTCGTATCAAACCCTGCTGATGGAACAGGATGCGCAGTTTGCGCTGGAAATCATCAGAAACTTGATTCAGCAGGCCGGTCATCATGATCCTCTGACCGCTGCGAGTGCTTCTGCAAGACCGCGTCTGCACGGCATGGATGATGCAACGCTGGGGTCGAGGACGGATATTCATGTCGGTAAATCCGGGCCCGGCCCTGCGGGCAGTGATGTACTCATTATTCATTTTTACGGAAGCGATTCTTCCGGCAGCTCGCCACTGAATTGCGCGGGCATGCCGGTACCCGCCGCAAAAGCTGGTTCCAGCGATCAAACCGCCGACGAGCAAGGCTACAGCGTGATTTATCTCGCTCGTGGTCCGAATGGCGAGAACGAGCTCAGATGCAAATACCGCACGCTGACTGGCTGGGATTCCGAGGCACTGTTGCAGGGCATCGAGAGTTTCCAGGTGTTGTACGGTCTCGATCGTGACGGTGATGGACTGCCTGAACACTATCTCCGCGCCAGTGCACTCACTGCTGAGATCAGCAGTGGCGTGTCCGAGGCAGGGCTGTGGAATCAGGTCGTCGCAGTAAAGATCGCTTTGCTGATGCGCAGTGCGCAGCGTGTGCAGCAAGCCACTGTGCCCACAAGCTGGAATCTGTTCGGCGCTGATTACACTGCGCAGCATGCAGCTCAAGACCGGGGCACACGGCTGTCGTCGGAAGATTTTACGGGCGAGCTGCGGCACCGGTTGCGACGTTCCTATGAGCAGCTGATTTTTCTTCGTAATCCCTCACATTCCGTGGTGAACGAATGATCAGGCCGGTGAATATGCAAACAGGTTTTGCGCTTCTGCCGTGTTTCTTGCTGCTCGTTGTAGTACTGATGGCGCTCAGCGCTGCAGTACGCTCCTCACGTCTACAGCAGGATGCCATGCAAGCTGCCGCAGATTTGCATCTCGCGCGTGTCTCGACCAACGCATCGCTGGGTGATGCAGAGCATCATCTCAGACAAATCTTTCAGGCAGTGCCAAGCGTGGAGGAGGGGAATACGCCAGAGCAGTACGCTGCCTCTGCATGCACTGGCTCCGAAGAGCAAGGTGCGCGTTATCGGCTGGACCTGCTACGGTCTGATGAGCATACAGCTTTGTGCCGTATCACCGCCACGGGCGCAGGCCGCAGCGTCAGCATGCGCGTGCAGGCGGATTTCGAGCTCGCGTACTGCAAGGTTGGGACAGCGCCAGTAACGCCCGCCGGTCAGGCGGCGCAGAACGCACCAGCGCAACAGAACGAGGCAGCAACGTCATCATGCAGGCGTGAAGTACGGCTGCTCAGCTGGCGCATGATGGAAGAGGCTTGATGTGATCGGGCGCCAGGGAAGTTTTAAGCTGACAAAGTATGAGTGTTCCCGCGATGGGCTCAGTCTGCTTGAATGCCTGCTTGTCTGCGCGTTGCTCGCCACGCTGATCGTCAGCATGCCCGGCCTGAAATCGCTGCTTGATCGCGCTCGTGTAAACCTGGCCTGCAGCGAATTTCATCAGGCGATACTAGTCGCTCGTTCTGAGGCGATCCGACGTCGCATGCGAGTCGATCTCGTACCTGCCTCACACCATGACTGGCGCTCAGGCTGGGTTGTACTGGTTGATACGAACAATAATCAACAGCTGGATCCCGGAGAGTTGCTGATTCATCGCAGCGAGGCTGACATCAGAAATCTCATCGTAGAGACTAAATTGCGCGACAAGCAAGGTTTGTATCTCGCATTTAGTCCCGCCGGCCGCCCGCGCAGCGCGAACAATGCCCATATTCCTCAGATAGGTTCACTGGTGTTCACGGTGGGTTCTGAGCGACGAAAACTGGTGATGAGTTTTTTGGGCAGGGTGAGATCGTGTGATCCTGATCGGGAGGCAGCCGCTTGCTGAGCTGCTTGATAAGCTGCCCCTTAAGCTGCTTGCTAGAATGCGGGTTTGCTGACCTGCTGCGCCGCCCCTGTCAATCTCGTGAACTCCATCCCGCCCCCACCCGTTTCTGTCGCTGATGATGTTCAGGCCATGCGATTTGCACTGCAGCTGGCCGGGCAGTCGATGAACATTACCAGCCCCAATCCACGCGTGGGATGCGTGATTGTCCGCGATGGCGCGGTCATCGCGCAGGGTCGCACCCAGCCTGCGGGTCACTCGCATGCAGAAGCCGCAGCGCTGCTCGATGCGCAAGCGCGCGGTATCGATGTGCGCGGTGCGACTGTCTATGTGACGCTGGAGCCCTGCAGCCATCAGGGACGCACGCCTCCTTGCGCAGATGCGCTGGTTCGTGCGGGTATTTCTCGCGTGGTCGCTGCCATTGAAGATCCGAATCCGCTGGTTGCTGGCAAAGGCATGGCGACCCTTCGCGCTGCTGGAATCCCCACTGAGCTTGGCTTGCTGGCCGATGAGGCGCGTGAGATGAACATCGGTTTTTTCTCGCGCATGCAGCGTGGTCGCCCGTGGGTCAGAATGAAGATCGCTGCGAGCCTGGATGGCGGCACGGCTTTGCAAAACGGCCAGAGCCAGTGGATCACCTCTGAGGCAGCGCGTGCAGATGGTCATGCATGGCGCGCGCGCGCCTGTGCGATTCTCACCGGTATTGGTACGGTGGAGCAGGACGATCCGCAGCTCACCGTACGCGGTATTGACACGCCTCGACAGCCACGGCGTATCGTGCTCGACAGCGCTCTGCAAATGCGGCCTGAGGCGCGCGTGTTGCACGGTGGCGGCAGCTGGATCTTTACCACCTCGCGGGACACCTCCAATGCGGCGGCACTGAGCGCGGCAGGTGCCGAGATTATTCGTTTGCCCGATCAGGCGGGCAAGGTTGACCTGCATGCGCTGATGAACGAACTTGGTCACCGTCAGATCAACGAGCTGCATGTCGAGGCAGGTTTCAAGCTGAATGGTTCGCTGCTACGCGCGGGTGTTGTCGACGAGCTGTTGGTCTATCTCGCACCCTGCCTGCTGGGTCCGTCGCAAGGCATGGCGCGTCTGCCTGAGCTGCAGGCGCTGGATGAACGATTGCAGTTCCATTTTCACGAGGTGCGGCAGGTGGGCGACGATGTGCGACTGTTGCTGAGACGGACAGGCGAATGAATTCCCTTTGCCATGTCGGCCTCTGATGCGCTTGACGAAATAGCTTAACGAAAAATTTTCATCTGACAGAGAACTCCATGTTCACAGGAATTGTCGCGGCGGTGGGCCGCATCACTCGTATTGACCCCCTGGGCGATCAGGGCGAGGCCGGCGTTCGGCTCCAGATCGCATCGGGCGGACTGCCTCTTGCTGATGTTGCGATAGGCGACTCGATCGCGATCAATGGTGCATGCATGACCGTCACCAGCAAGACTGATGAGAGTTTCACCGTCGATGTCTCGCGCGAGAGCCTGAATTGCACCGTCGGGCTGGATGCACCCGGTGAGGTAAATCTCGAAAAAGCGCTGACGCTGGCGGAACGCCTCGGCGGTCATCTGGTGTCGGGCCATGTTGACGGGCTGGGCAGGGTCGTGCACTTCGCGCCTGTTGGCGAGTCGTGGCGTCTGGAGGTGCTCGCTCCCGCCGAGCTGGGCAAATATCTGGCCTACAAGGGCTCGGTGGTGGTCAACGGCGTGTCACTGACGGTCAACAGCGTGTCCGACATCCCGCAGGGCTGTACGATCTCGATCAACCTGATCCCCCATACCATCGAGGTCACGACCCTGAAGCACTTGCGGGAGGGCAGCAGGGTTAACCTCGAAATCGACCTGATCGCTCGCTATGTGGAACGCATGCTGAGCGCGGCAATGCTGCCCAAGCCGGCCTGAGGAGGCCGGGGAGGGAAATCCTTTAAAATACAGGCCCTTCCCGGATTTGCCCTCATGTCCATTTCAAGCACCAAAGAGATCATCGCCGAGCTGCGCGCCGGCCGCATGGTCATCCTCGTTGATGAGGAAGACCGCGAGAACGAGGGTGACCTCGTGCTCGCGGCAGAGTTTGTCACGCCGGAAGCCATCAATTTCATGGCCCGTTTCGGGCGTGGCCTGATCTGCCTGACCCTGACCGAGGAACGCTGCGAACAGCTGAACCTGCCGCTGATGACCTCACGCAATGGCACTTCCTACGGCACGAATTTCACGGTATCCATTGAGGCTGCCGAGGGCGTGACCACCGGCATATCGGCTGCCGACCGCGCCCGCACCATTGAAGTGGCCGTGGCCCGCCATGCCAGGCCCTCTGACATCGTACAGCCCGGTCATGTATTCCCACTGCGTGCGCAGCGCGGCGGCGTGCTCATGCGCGCCGGACATACCGAGGCGGGCTGCGACCTGGCCGAGCTTGCCGGGCTGATGCCTGCTGCGGTAATCTGCGAAATACTCAAGGACGACGGCACCATGGCCAGGTTGCCGGACCTGATCGAATTCGCGCGGGAGCATCAGCTGAAAATCGGCAGCATTGCCGACCTGATCCACTACCGCAGCCAGACGGAGAGCATCGTTGAACGCGTCGCCGAGCGCACGATGGCGACCGCGCATGGCGACTTCCATGCGATTGCTTTCCGGGACAAGCCCAGTGGCGGCGCCCATCTCGCGCTGGTCCACGGACAGATCACTGAGACAGACGAGACGCTGGTGCGCGTGCACCAGCCGGTGTCGATACTGGATCTGCTGGACACACAGGCGACTACGCATTCCTGGAACATTGCAGCGGCGCTCAAGGCCATACGGGCGGCCGAGCGTGGCGTGATCGTGCTGCTTAACTGCGAGGAATCGGCTGAGCAGATGTTCGCTCAGTTCAATGCGCTGTGCCAGCCGCAACCCACCACGCCTACGCGGGCGGTGCGCATGGACCTTCGAACTTACGGTATTGGCGCGCAGATACTGCGCGAGCTGGGCGTGGCAAAAATGAAGCTGCTTGCCAATCCGCGCAAGATGCCTTCGATGGCAGGTTTCAACCTGGAGGTGACCGGCTATCAGGCCAGTCCCGAACAATGACACTAGCAACGCCGCAGGAGGCACTATGAGCGTAGGAATTTACGAACCGGATTTCGAGGGCAGCGGCTTGCGCATTGGTATTGTTCAGGCACGCTTTAATGAGGACATCTGCCATGGCCTGCGTTCTGCCTGTCTGGCGGAATTGAAGCATCTGGGGGTCGAGGACGAAGATATCCTGCTCGTCACGGTGCCGGGCGCGCTGGAGATTCCGCTGGCGCTACGGAAAATGGCCGAGTCCGGTCAGTTCGATGCACTGATCGCGCTGGGCGCGGTGATTCGTGGCGAGACCTACCATTTCGAGCTGGTGTCGAATGAATCGGGTCGCGGTATCACCCGTCTGGGGCTCGATTTTGGTATTCCCGTTGCGAACGCGGTGCTCACCACCGAGAATGATGAGCAGGCAGAGGCGCGCATGGTCGACAAGGGTACCGATGCCGCGCGCGTTGCAGTCGAGATGGCGAATCTCGTTGCAGCGATGGAAGAACTGGCCGACGAGGCTGACGACGAATAAGGCATGACACGATGAGCAGCAAATCGCAGCACGCCAACCCGAACAAGAACCGCACACCGCGCCATCGTGCGCGCGAATTTGCGTTGCAGGGTCTTTATCAGTGGCTGATCAATCAGGATGATGCGGGTGCGATCGATGCGCACATCCGCAATGCGCATGGCTTTGAAAAGGCTGATGCTGGCCATTTCGATGTGCTGTTGCATGGCACGATACGCGAAGCGAGTCAGCTGCGCGACGAGATTCGCCCGCTGATCGATCGTTCAATCGATCAGCTCTCGCCGATTGAGCATGCGGCGCTTCTGATCGGCGCGTTCGAGCTGAAGAATCATATCGAGATCCCCTACAAAGTCGTCATCAATGAGGCGGTCGAGCTGACCAAGTCCTTTGGTGGCATTGATGGTCACAAGTACGTGAACGGTGTGCTCGACAAATTGGCGAGCAGCCTGCGCGCGACAGAAGTGGCCGCCGGCCGCTGATCTTTTCCTCAGAACGTGCACAACCTGCGTTTTCCGCTTGCCCACCGTCTCGACGAGATCGAGCCCTTCCATGTGATGGAAGTGATCAAGCGCGCCGCCGAACTCGAAAAGTCAGGCCGCTCGGTAATTCACCTGAGCATAGGCGAGCCGGATTTCCCGACCGCGCAGCCGGTACTTGACGCTGCCGTCCGCTCCCTGCAGGGCGGGGTCATGCGCTACACGCATGCAACCGGTCTGCCTGAGTTGCGCGAGGCGATCTCGGCACACTATCAGGCACGTTTTCAACTGCACGTGCCCGCGGATCGCATTGTAATTACGGCGGGCGCCTCTGGGGCCTTGCTGCTGGCCTGCGCCGCGCTGATCGGGCGCGATGACGAGGTGCTGATGCCCGATCCCAGTTATCCGTGCAACCGTCATTTTGTGACGGCGTTCGAGGGCAGGCCAATGATGATTCCCTGTGGGCCTGTCGAGCGTTTTCAGCTGACCGCTGCCATGGTGCGCGCGCACTGGTCCGAGCACACGGCAGGCGTACTGCTGGCGTCGCCCTCCAACCCCACCGGCACCTCCATACCGACAGACGAGCCGAGTGCGATTGCGGGCATAGCACGCGAGCGGGGCGGCTTTACGCTGGTTGACGAAATCTATCAGGGCCTCAGCTATGATGCGCCGCCGGTCTCTGCGCTGGCGCTGGGCGAGGACATCATCGTCATTAACAGTTTTTCGAAATACTTCAACATGACCGGCTGGCGCCTTGGATGGCTGGTGGTGCCCCCGGCGATGCTGCCAGCCGTCGAAAAGCTGGCGCAGAACATGTTTATCTGCGCGTCCAGCGTCGCCCAGCATGCGGCGCTGGCTTGCTTCAGCCCCGAGTCGACAGCGATCTTCGAATCACGCAAGGAAGAGTTTCGTCGTCGGCGCGACTATCTGCTGCCGGAACTCAGGCGGCTGGGTTTTGGTATTCCGGTGCTGCCCGATGGAGCGTTCTACATCTATGCCGATTGCAGCGCCTTCACGCATGACTCTGATGCGTTCGCCCGCGAGGTACTTGATGCGACAGGCGTAGTGCTGGTGCCCGGACTGGATTTTGGTGAGCACTCGGCGCGCCATTATTTGCGCGTGTCGTATGCGACGTCGATGGAGAACCTCGCCGAGGCGGTCAGCCGACTGGATACTTATCTTGCAGCACGCAAGGCGACTCGCTGATCGCTGCAGACTTTGCAAATAAAAATGGAGCCCTGAGGCTCCATTTTTATTTTGATCAGAACGCGTTGCCGGTCAGGCGGGCTCTTCCACGTGAGTACGCGGTGGCGGTTGTGTGTCATTCGCTTTCGCTTCGATCGGTTCGCTGGCCTCCGGTTGGGGCTGCGGGGTAAAGGCTGGTACACGCTTGCCGCTGGCGACAGCTTGCAGCTTGCTGTACTCGGCGAGCACCTTCGATGCATAACCACCGTCAGTCTCCATATTGCCCGCGCCGACATACAGCTTGAGGCCGGCTTCCACCGAGCCGCTGCGGCGGATGACATCTTTCAGGATCTGCGCGCCGACCTGAATGTTTGCAACCGGGTTCAGTACTGATTTCGTGCCGCCGTGATCATCAAATTTCGAATGATGCACCTTGGCCATCACTTGCATCAGACCTTGCGCACCCATCGCGCTCTCTGCAAAAGGATTAAAGCGCGACTCGATTGCCATGACAGACAACACGAGCAGAGGATCGATTCTTACCTCATGCCCGGCCGAATAGGCTGCTTCGACGAGCATCTTGCTCGCAGTTTGTGCAATTCGATAGCGCTTGGCCAGCCAGGCCATCACACGCTGCTGCTCAACCGTGTTGACCTGCAGAGTGTCTGTGGCTTGCTGCATCAGCGGTACGCCGGTGATGAGACCATGCGGTTCAGTCGATTTGCGTTCCGGCAGCTCCAGCATCGATGCGAACGCCAACTCCTGCGCGCTGCGGTCGTCGCTGTATTCTTCCCAGAACGGAGAAATCACTTTCAGATGATCAGTCAGCTCAGGCCTGAAAAACATCAGGGTGAGTGCTGCGATCGCTGCAAGCCCAAGAACCGAGAGTGCGTTCTGGGCAGTGGCAGCCACATTGCCGCCAATACTGCTTAGCTTATTCAGATGCTGAGACAATTGCTCCGCACTGACCAACGCTGCCAATTTGCGTCGATTATTCATATTACCTCCTGAATCATCGCGGCCCTCAAAGCGCCTGGCAAAACCTGCCGGGTGTCATTCCTGTCATGCTGCTGTCTCCATTGTCAGCGTGACAAGTAGCCCGTCATGTTTTGTCAGGCACTCTGAGATGAGGCCAATTGCAAGCGTGCTTCGTGCTTCAATTCACCGCGACACAAAAAATCATTTGTGGCCGAACATTAAGCCAGACAAATGCCGGTGTTGCTTTGTTGCCCCCTGGTACAGGTTGGCGAGAGCAATCTTTTTTCGAGGATGAAAGTTCGAGCCGTATTAAAACTTGCTACTACAATTCGCTGGCTCTTCCTCGAATGTTGGGCAGCGTACCAATCCCCCTTGGGCCGGATTGCTCCGGAAGCTGCCCGGAAAAATTTGAGCGGATTGTAGGGGGGTGTTTATATCGAGTCAATACTAGAAAAATGAAAATCTAGATACTAAAGTTATTAAATCTTAGTTGCGCCGCAGCAATTCGATGTAAAATCAGCCAGTTGGCCGGGGTTTTGGCCGCACATCTTTCACTTTGAAAAAAGTCAACAACCGATGAAATATTCCGATTTGCGGGATTTTATTAATAAATTGAAACAATCCGGTGAGTTGACCGAAGTTTCCATCCCTGTTTCTCCTCATCTTGAAATGACCGAGCTGTGTGATCGCACGCTCAGGGCCGGTGGACCGGCGCTACTGTTCAGTCAGGTGGCAGGTCATAGCATGCCAGTGCTTGGCAATTTGTTCGGTACGCCCAAGCGGGTTGCGATGGGCATGGGCGCAAGCGATGTCACTGAACTGCGCCGCATCGGCCAGCTGCTGGCGATGCTGAAAGAGCCCGAGCCGCCCAAGGGATTCAAGGATGTTCTGGGCCTGGGCACGCTGGTCAAATCGGTCTGGGATATGGCGCCGAAAGAACTGGGCAGTGCGCCTTGTCAGGAGATCGTCTGGGAAGGCAAAGACGTCGACCTTTCCCGTATCCCCATTCAGCACTGCTGGCCGGGAGATGCCGCGCCCCTGATCACCTGGGGGCTGGTCATTACTAAGGGGCCGCATAAAAAGCGGCAGAATCTTGGGATTTACCGTCAGCAGGTGGTGGGCTCCAATAAACTGATCATGCGCTGGCTGGCGCATCGGGGCGGCGCGCTGGATTTCCGTGAACACTGTCTTGCCCACCCGGGCAAGCCCTACCCAATTGCCGTCGCGCTGGGCGCGGACCCCGCTACTATATTAGGAGCGGTCACGCCGGTGCCCGACAGCTTGTCGGAATATCAATTCGCCGGCCTGCTGCGCGGCAGCCGGACCGAGCTGGTGAAGGCGATCGGCAGCGAGTTGCGGGTGCCTGCGTCAGCCGAGATCGTGCTGGAGGGGCATATCTATCCCGAAGCGTCACCCGCCGCAGCACCGGAGGGCGCGCCGCCCTACCCGGATACGGGGTATGAGCATGCACTTGAGGGCCCGTTCGGCGACCACACCGGTTATTACAATGAGCAGGACTGGTTCCCTGTGTTCACGGTCGATCGCATCACAATGCGACGCAATCCCATCTATCACTCCACCTACACGGGCAAGCCGCCGGATGAGCCAGCGGTGCTGGGCGTGGCGCTCAATGAAGTTTTCGTTCCCTTGCTGCAGAAGCAGTTTGCCGAGATCACCGATTTCTATCTGCCGCCCGAGGGCTGCAGTTACCGGATGGCGGTGGTACAGATGAAAAAAGCCTATCCCGGACATGCAAAGCGTGTGATGTTCGGCGTCTGGAGCTTTTTGCGGCAGTTCATGTACACCAAGTTCATTGTTGTAGTTGACGAAGACGTGAACATCCGCGACTGGAAGGAAGTGATCTGGGCAATCACTACGCGGGTTGATCCGGTGCGCGATACAACGATGGTCGATAACACGCCTATCGATTATCTGGATTTTGCGTCGCCTGTCAGTGGTCTTGGCAGCAAGATGGGTATCGATGCGACCAATAAATGGGCGGGCGAGACCTCGCGCGAATGGGGACGGACGATCACGATGGATGAAGCCGTCAAAACACGTGTCGATGAGATCTGGAAACAGCTTGGTTTTTAAAACGATGCCATCACGAAGTGATTTTTGCCTGAGCGATTGCTGATAAAATCACACCCGGCGGGCCCCTGCGCATTGTGGCATGGTCAACCTGGTCAGGTCGGGAACGAAGCAGCCACAGCCATTTCCCGCAAGTGCCGCAGACAAGGCTCGCCTCTCGTCTTTGCTTGGGTTGTTCCCGGTGTCTCCCTCCCTCTGCAGATCGATCGCATACAGGCCGGGCTGATGCTGCCCGTCGGGTAAAATGCGTGTCTTGACCCTCACACCGACCCGCATGTCTTACCAGGTTCTCGCCCGCAAGTATCGTCCCAAGAATTTCGACAGCCTGGTCGGGCAGGATCATGTCGTGCGTGCGCTCACGCATGCGCTCGAGCAGAAGCGGCTGCATCATGCTTACTTGTTCACTGGCACGCGCGGCGTTGGCAAGACTACACTGTCTCGAATCCTCGCCAAATCGCTCAATTGTCAGGGCGCGGACGGGCAGGGCGATATCACTGCCAGCCCTTGCGGCAAATGCGAAGCTTGCACCGCGATTGATGCCGGCCGCTTCGTTGACTATATAGAGATGGACGCCGCCTCCAACCGCGGCGTCGATGAAATGGCGAATCTGCTTGAGCAGGCCATTTATGCGCCATCGAATGCCCGCTTCAAGGTCTACATGATCGACGAAGTCCACATGCTGACCAGTCACGCATTTAATGCGATGCTCAAGACTCTGGAAGAGCCGCCCGAGCATGTGAAATTCATTCTCGCGACTACTGATCCGCAAAAAATACCTGTCACCGTGCTGTCGCGCTGCCTGCAATTCAATCTCAAGCAGATGCCGCCGGCGCACATCGTCTCGCATCTGGAGAACATTCTCTCGCAAGAGCAGATCAGCTTCGATCCGCCGGCCTTGCGCCTGCTCGCGCAGGGCGCGCAGGGTTCGATGCGCGATGCGCTGTCGCTGACTGATCAGGCGATTGCCTACTCCGCCGGCAAGGTCACTCTGGAGGCAGTGCAAGGCATGCTGGGTGCACTGGATCACAGCTATCTCGTACGTTTGCTGGATGCGCTTGCCGATCAGGATGGCGCCGCGCTGCTGGCAGTGGCCGATGACATGGCCTCGCGCAGCCTGTCGTGGAGTGCTGCTCTACAGGATCTGGGCACGCTGCTCAACCGCATTGCAATCGCGCAATCGGTGCCTGCTGCCGTGCCGGAAGACTTGCCTGAGCGTGAAGACGTGCTGCGCCTTGGGTCGCGTTTTACAGCTGAAGATGTGCAGCTGTTCTATCAGATCGCGGTGCATGGCCGTCATGAACTGGGACTCGCGCCGGACGAGTATGCTGGCTTCACCATGACTCTCTTGCGCATGCTGGCCTTTGCGCCGCTGCAGGCGTCAGGCGATTCAAAAGCCTTGCCCATAAACACAGCCGCCGTTGCGAAGCCAGCCGCTGCGCCGGTGGCGAAGGCTGCAGCCCCTGCATCGGTCGCTACCGCATCGGTCCCTGTGTCTTCACCTCCGCCTCCGACTTCCCTCACTGCAGCCCCGACCAAAGCCCTGAGCCCAGCCATGGCTGCGCTGGCTGCGGCGCGCAGCGGCAAGGCGGCGAAACCTGCGCCCGAGGCCAGCCTGCTGGACGATGCGCCTTTACCTTTCCCGACCAGTGACGCTGCTGACGAGGCTTTACCGGCTAGCGCTCAAAAAAAAACTGAATCGCCCGCACTGAGAGCGCCGGCCCCGCCAGCCGTCGCACCGACAAGCACTATCGACTGGCCACAACTGGTCACGCAGCTGAATCTGCGTGGTGTTGCGCAACAGCTGGCTACGCAGAGCGAGCTGCTGTCTGTCGAAGAGAGTGATTCTGTAATGCAGCTGCATTTGCGTGTGCCCGTCGAAACCTTGTTATCCGCAGGTAGTGCTGACAAGCTGGAGGCCGCCGTCAGCAAGCAGCTGGGTAAAAAAGTCAGCCTGCATACGCGGATCGGTGCCGTCAACCACACTGCGCATGCAGCCAGCGTTGCCGAGCAGGCGGCGAGACAGCAGGCGGCCGAGCTGGCGATAGAAAACGATCCCTTTGTGCAGACGCTCAAGCGAGAATTTGGCGCGACCATCGTCCCGGGTTCGGTGCGTCCGCTCTGAACATCCCCGTGAATTTGATTAAATGAGGAGCCAACCATGATGAAGGGCCAACTTGCCGGTCTGATGAAACAAGCCCAGGCCATGCAGGACAACATGAAGAAAATGCAGGACCAGCTCGCAACCATCGAGGTTGAAGGACAAGCCGGCGCTGGCATGGTCAAGGTCGTGATGACCTGCAAGAACGATGTAAAGCGTGTATCTATTGACCCCTCGCTACTGGGCGATGACAAAGACATGCTCGAAGATCTGGTCGCTGCAGCATTCAATGATGCCGTGCGTAAGGCAGAAGCCACCACCAGTGAAAAAATGTCTGGTATGACCGCGGGACTACCGCTACCTCCCGGCTTCAAGCTGCCATTCTGAATAACGTTTGTGAAAATGCCGTCCAGCCTTGATTTTCTGAGTGAGTCGTTGCGCCGTCTGCCCGGCGTCGGGCCCAAGTCTGCGCAGCGTATTGCTTATCATCTGATGCAGCATGATCGTGAGGGTGCGGCGCAACTATCACGCGCGCTTGCGCAGGCAGTCGATAAAATCCATCACTGCGCGAAGTGCAATACCTTTACAGAGCGCGACATCTGCGAAACCTGTCTTGATACCGATCGCGATGCCAGTCTGCTGTGCGTGGTCGAGACCCCGGCGGATCAGTTGATGATTGAGCAGACCCTCACCTACAAGGGTTTGTACTTCGTGCTGATGGGGCGGCTTTCGCCGCTGGACGGTATCGGTCCCAAAGATCTGCATCTTGACCGGCTGATTGCGCGTGCCACTGACGGTGCGGTACAGGAGGTCGTACTGGCAACCAACTTCACCAATGAAGGCGAAGCCACCGCGCACTACATCAGCGAGACAATGAAGGCACGCGGTCTGAATGTCAGCCGTATTGCGCGCGGTGTCCCGGTCGGTGGTGAGCTGGAATACGTGGATGCAGGCACCATCGCGCGGGCCATGCTCGACAGGCGCAGCACATGAAGGCATGATCTCTGCCGTAGCAAGGTTTCATCCCCAACCAACAATAAAAACAAGACATGGACGACAAATCATCATCCGCGGCGGCATCGTCTGCCCCTAAAGGACCGCTGGCTGGTATCAAAGTACTTGAGCTCGGCACGCTGATCGCCGGACCATTTTGTTCACGCATGCTGGCCGAGTTTGGTGCCGAAGTTATTAAAGTTGAAGCACCAGGCGAAGGTGATCCTATCCGCAAGTGGCGCGTGCTGAAAGATGGCAATTCGCTCTGGTGGTACGTCCAGTCCCGCAACAAAAAAAGCATCACGCTCAATATGAAAGATCCGCGCGGGCAGGAGATCGCGCGCAAGCTTGCGCTGGATGCCGATATCGTGATCGAGAACTATCGTCCTGGCGTACTTGAAAAATGGAATCTCGGCTACGAACAGCTGAAAGTCATCAATCCCGCGACCATCATGGTGCGCTTGTCTGGCTACGGTCAGACCGGACCGATGCGCGATGCGCCGGGTTTTGGCGCGATCGGTGAATCCATGGGCGGGTTGCGTTATGTGTCCGGTCATCCTGACCGGCCGCCGGTGCGCATTGGTATCTCTATCGGAGATTCCATTGCGTCACTGCATGGCGCCATCGGCGCGCTGATGGCGCTGCGACATCGCGATGTGACTGGCGGTCGCTGGAATGGCAAGACCGGTTCAGAGACTCAGGCCGGGCAGGGACAAATGGTGGATGTCGCGCTGTATGAAGCGGTATTCAATCTGATGGAATCACTGGTACCGGAGTACGATCATGCGGGCGTGGTACGCGAACGCACCGGTGGCTCCCTTCCAGGTATCGTGCCTTCAAATACTTACACTACCGGCGATGGTGAGAATATCGTCATTGCCGGCAATGGCGATGCGATCTTCAAGCGCCTGATGACGGCGATAGGCCGCGACGATATGGCGAATGATCCGCAGCTGGCCAACAATGCCGGACGCGTGCCAAACACGCAGCGTATCGATGACGCGATTCAGTCCTGGTGCTCGGGGCGGAGCATCGACGACGCACTCAGTATCCTCAAAGCTGCCGACGTGCCGGTATCAAAGATCTATTCCGTGCGCGACATGATGCAGGATCCCCAGTTCCTCGCACGGCAGATGTTCGAGCAGCATTTCTTCAAGGATGGCAGCGCGGTGAAGCTGCCTGCCGTTACGCCTAAATTATCCGAAACCCCGGGGGGGACCCAATGGATGGGACCGGAGCTGGGAGAGCATACGGATGAGGTATTGCACTCACTTGGCTACACGGTGGATGAGATACGTGAGCTGCATGCCACAGGCGCTTTGTAAAGACAACTTCAGCAGCAGACTATTTCTTTGACTTGAAAGGCTGACCAAGCAAGCGAATCAGAGATTCTTTTGCTATGGCGAAATTTTTGTATCGTAATCACTACGATACTAGTATTTGTTGCTTAATTCTCAAAAGAACAATGTCTTCCGGAGTGTTACCCATTCAAGTCGGGTGATGAGTTTATGTCCGGAACAATAGAGATTAAGGAGCAGATATGTGGCAAAAAATTGGTATCAAATCTGACTCTCTGTCTTACGATAATTCGAATGATCAGGGCAATAATCTGGAAGATCCTTTTGATCCGCGTCCAGCTAATGAGGACTACAAAAAGCCGAATATTTTTCAAAAAATTTATGCATCAGTAACAGACTCGTTTGTGTGCAGAAAAATTACTGATTTTTTTGCATACATTGGTGGTGGAGTGCTTGCGGCAGCTGATCACGTGGCATCAATGTTTCGTGATCGCGGAGTTTCCGCAGAGACAGCAGCAAAGAATGTCAAGGCAGATACGTATCTGCAGGCAAAGGAGTTGGCAGCTAATTTTCGAACAGGTCAAAATAATCATCCAATAACTTTTCGTGACCTCAGCGATTCGGATCATCGTGATTCGTTGAGCGTTTTTTCTGCGCAGTCCTCGAAATCAGAGATGGAACCTGATGTAGATGTTGGGGATAATCTGGTCAGCCCCCTATACGACGATAACTCGAAATTTGAAAAAAATGCTGATGAGCAGGCGTTTGCTCAATGGCTCAACAAATATAAGGAATTTGGTGGGCTCGCTCTGTGTGAGCAAAATTTCGAGGCCAGGGCAAGGAAAGTAGCGCAGAAAATTTACGATGCGGAGGTAAACCGTCATGCACAAGCCATTGACGAGAATGATCTCTACTGGATATCCAGGGAAAATCAGACCCGACTGAAAGCGGCCGCAGCGCTACTGGGGAAAGACCTCCCTGGTAGTGAAAAATTATCTTCAGCTGAGATTAATGACCCACCCACTTTTCATCCTGATCATAAGCATAGTTTTTTAGTCTGGCGTGCCTGGATTGAGAAAATCGAATGGCCTGATGAAGGACTTCCGGATCTGCAGTCTGCGCTTACCTATGCGAAGGCATTTATTGCATCCCATACAGAGCCTCCGGAGAAATATGATGAGAAAACGAAACTGGAGCTTGTGGTGGCTTTTGAATTGGTTGCGCACGAGAATGAATATGCACTTCAGCAAATAAACACTTCGGCTGATCCATTCATAGAGGAATTGTTGAAGTCTTCTGAAAATGCCTCGGAAGGACAGTCTCTTGGCCACGGAGAGCCACCAGCACCACCGCCCCCCCGGCGTGCAAAAACTGATTCAGTCAAATCATCGCAAGTACGTAATTCTCTGGCGGTCCCATCACTGCCTGATTTTCCAAACGAGGCTAACAGTCTGGTGCTTTCGACGATACGGAATACTTACGAATTGAATGAGTTTCGTAATATCATTAAAAATGCAAAAATCTATTTTAGAGCTCTCAAGAAGGGTAGAAATTTTTCGGAAGAACACAAGGCTAATGCGATAACTTTAGCTAGTTTATGGGAGTCAGCAAAGTTGGACCGAGAAAAAAAGAGTCAGCTCAAGCGGCTTGAGTTTTTTGATGACCTCGATCAGTTGCTTCACCTTGAGAAAATTAAAAATGATTTCCAGTAAAGGCAGGTATTAAAAAAGGCATTAGAGACTGAATACTAGTTGCTCAAGCTTTACCGCATCGGCACAAAATAGTCGTATACCTTCTGCCAGCTTTTCCGTTGCCATTGCATCTTCATTCAGCATGAAACGGAAGGCTTTTTCGTCCAGTAGGATTTTCTGAATATCGGCATCGGATGCCTGCTCAGGTGACAACCTGCGTTCAACCGGTCCGTCCGTTTCGCTCAGCTTTTGCAGCAATTCCGGGCTGATGGTCAGCAGATCACAACCCGCCAGCGACAGAATCTGCGACGTATTCCTGAAGCTGGCACCCATTACCTCGGTTTTGTAGCCGAATTTCTTGTAGTACGAATAGATCGTCGATACCGATTGCACACCCGGATCGTCCGCACCCGTGTACTCCTTGCCGGTAGCTTTTTTGTACCAGTCATAGATCCGTCCGACGAAGGGCGATATCAACTGTGCGCCAGCATCAGCCGCAGCAATCGCCTGCGGCAGCGAGAACAGTAATGTCATGTTGCAGCGGATGTTTTCTTTCTCGAGTACTTCCGCAGCGCGTATGCCCTCCCAGGTGGAGGCAATCTTGATCAGTACGCGTTCACGTTTTACGCCCGCTGCTTCATACAAGCCGATCAGGTGTCGTGCCTTGGCGATCGTGCCCTCGGTATCAAACGACAGGCGAGCATCAGTCTCGGTAGAGACACGGCCCGGAATGATGTTCAGTATCTGCCTGCCAAATGCGACTAGCAAATGATCAATGATTGCTCCGACGGATTCTGATTTGTGTTGAGCTACCACTTCATCTAGCAGATGCCGATACTCCGGCTTTTGAACCGCTTTCAGGATCAGTGAAGGGTTGGTCGTTGCGTCGCGTGGCGAGAACGCCTTCATCGTCTGAAAGTCACCTGTATCAGCGACGACGGTCGTGTACTGCCTGAGTTGCTCCAGCTGGCTCATGATGTTCGGAAGGTAATAAATTCTGCCGTGGTGTAGCAGGGGTTGAATAGGTCTGAATAAGAAGTGTTCTGGGCAGGGATCAGAGATCGAATAAGTTTTGACCGTGCTTCATGCACGCCGTGCCCGTGCGATCAGTCCTGCGGTAGATCCATCATGCACATGATCTGCTGGCTTGCCCTCAAGTTCGGGCAGTATGCGCGAAGCCAGCGCCTTGCCTCGTTCGACGCCCCACTGATCAAAGCTGTTGATGTTCCAGAGCGTACCTTGCACGAAGGTCTTGTGCTCATACAGTGCTAGCAAGGCGCCCAGCGTTTCCGGCGTCAGTCTGTCGATCAGCAGCATATTGCTGGGATGATTCCCGGGGAGCACGCGGTAGGCAGGCAAGCGCTGTCCCTCATGAGCTTCGCGTTCGTCTTGCTGCTGCCCACGCATCAAGGCTTCGGCCTGTGCGAAGCAGTTCGCCAGCAGCACCTGATGTTGACTCAGACGGGCGTGAGATGGTTTCAGTGCAGCGATAAAGTCCACCGGGACCAGATCGGTACCCTGATGCAGCATCTGAAAGTAGGCATGCTGACCATTTGAGCCAGAGCTGCCCCATATCACTGGAGCTGTCGGTGTCGTGACCGGCAGTCCATCCAGATCAACGGACTTGCCATTGCTCTCCATCTCCAGTTGTTGCAGGTGTGATGGAAACAGACGCAAATCTTCGTGGTAGGGCGAGATCAAATGCGAACCGCTGCCAAAAAAGACGCGATACCACCAGCCGGTCAGGCCCATTATCACTGGCAGGTTGCTCTCCAGCGATGTACGGCTGAAGTGCTGGTCCATTGCGTGAGCGCCGGCGAGGAAGGCGCGGAAATGATCCATGCCGACAGCGATTGCTACCGATAAGCCGATCGCTGACCAGACCGAATAGCGGCCCCCGACCCAGTCCCAGAAAGGCAGCATATTTGCCGGGTCAATGCCAAAGGCTGTAACCGCTTGCACATTGACTGACACTGCGACAAAGTGTTTAGCCAGATCTGCAGGCTTGCCATTGGCCAGGAACCATTCACGCGCAGCATGCGCATTGATCAGGGTTTCCTGAGTGGTGAAACTTTTCGAGGCCACGATGAATAACGTGGTCTCCGGAGACAGGCCGGTGAGCACGGCATCAATTGCATGACCATCCACATTCGACAGAAAGTGAGAGCGCAGGTCAGGGCTGGCGAAAGGTCGCAGCGCCGCGCAGGCCATCGCCGGGCCGAGATCGGAACCGCCAATACCAAGGTTCACGACATCAGTGATGCGCTTGCCAGTGAAGCCCTTCCACTCGCCATTGCGTATTCGCTCGGAGACTTTCTCCATCTGCAGCAGTACCTGCTGTACATCGTTGCTGAGCACTTCGCCATTCAGTTCGAAACGTTGCCCTGCCGGTGCGCGCAGCAGCGTGTGCAGCGCCGGGCGGTTTTCTGTCAGATTCACCGGTGCGCCGCTGAACATCGCATCGCGCCGCGGCTCCAGATTGCAGGCGCGCGCGAAGGCGACGAGCTTATCCATGGTGGTGCTATCGAGGAAGTTCTTTGAATAATCAAGGAACAGCCCCGCGCCTTCGGCAGAGAACCGTTCGAAGCGCTGCGGATCACTGCTGAACAAATCTTCCAGTCGCCATTTCTGCGCCTGACGGGCATGCAGCGCCAGCGCGGAAAACTCGGGGGTTTCCGTCGGCGTGCGAGGGGCAGGCGGCTCGATCATGGTCAGGGCAAAAGCGAAATATTGGCGAAAACCGCAATGTTACCTGCTGGAACTTCGATTCAAGCGCATTTCTGACAAATTTTGCAGCGATCTTGCCTCCGACCTGCACAGCTCACCCCCGCAGGGACGGTCGGCAGGCGGTGGCGGGGGCACTCAGCTCATCGCTGGCGGTTTGACTTGATCTGGCGCTGCACCAGATTGTCCAGCGCGTTGCTGGTAGAGGTGGCGGTACATTGCGCCGCTCCTGTGCCTTGCTGGGCCAGCACATTCGCGTTCACGCCGCAGACATTGGCGGCGATACCAATCGGCGCCTGAACGGTGACGGGGATCTGGCTGACATCGACATTGATGTTTCGGGCAATGTTGTTGGCCACATTGCTGATGTCGACATTGACCAGACCCGACTGCTGAGCTTCTGCCGGCTCAATTCCACAGCCAGTCAGCAGGGCGGCAAGGCTCAGGGAGAGGACGGGTACCGCAGTTACTTTACGCATGAAAGCTCCTTCTCAGAGGGGTGGATCGCAGCCTGATTGGAACTGATCGCAGTTGGCCTCGTGTTGAGAGCCCGCAAAACGATTCCGAGCTAATTTATTTCCCTATTGGAAATTTTAATCAACCCTTAGATTTGTTCGATTAACAACACTTTCGGCCGAAATATAGCTGTTTTTTAGTTACAAAATTGGAAAACTAAGTTAAGTTTTCAAAAAAACAAATGTGACCAAAAGTTGCAGTGGAACTTGGTCCAGAGCGAGGAGGGGCATATCTTGCAAGCATTCTCAAGTACCGTTCGTGACATGTATGCGTTAGCCGAGTACGCAGCGCCCGATCAGTTCCTGACCCAGGCGATCAATCTTCTGCAAATGTGGATACGTTTTGACGGCGCCATTTTTGGTACGGGTGAGACATCACAGAAGAAAGCGGTGTCGGTGCTCAATTACTCGGCTGAGTCACCGCTCCTCACTGTGCCCGAATCACTAAGAGAATCATCCGGACATGCCGATGACCCTGTGGCGCGCGGTTTTCGCGAGGCACCTTTGTCGCCCACGCGAGGTGGGGTGCGAGAGATCTACCGCAGTTCACGTGACGGCAAAAAAAGCCGCGCCCGAAGCTTGCCAGGGCCGCGCAGCCTCTCAGAGGAACTCGGGCTGTGCCACATGATGGTCCACGGCGATGATTCAAAGCGAGTCAAGCCTGCGCGTTGGATCATTCTGTACCGCCGCCATGATGTGCGCTTTGCTGAAACGGATGCGGCCTGCCTTCATGGACTGTGGATACATCTGTCTCGTGCACTCGCGATCAATCGGGCTCGTGCGATGAGCCGTCAGTCGGACGATGGCAAGGCTCAGCCATTCTCCACAGGTCTGGTGAATTTCAATGGCACGATCGAGATCGCAGACCAGCGCCTGTTCGAATTGCTGGAACGCGAATGGCCGGATTCAGCACCAGAGAGTATTCCTTCTGAGGTGATGGAATCGCTGCTGAACGGGAAGACTTTTCGCGGGACGCAGATCGAGATCAGTCTTCACCGGCAGAACGGTAATCTGCATTGCCGTGTCAGACCGGTAGGCGCGATGGAGATTCTCACGCCGCGTGAATTCGTTGTCGCGCGTCGCTTTGCTGCAGGCATGAGCCACAAACAGATTGCCCGGGAACTCGGGGTGTCGCACCACACGGTGCGCAATCAGCTGGCGCATCTGTATCGCAAGCTGAACCTGCATGATAAAGCCTCGCTTGCGCACTATCTGGTCACGAACGGGCTGCCCTCTTAGGGGTAAATGGAAGCAATCGCTGAGTCACATCCGCTACAATGATGTCTTTCGCGCACTGGCGCGATCGGATCATTACTCACAGGCTTCGCGGGCTCCCATGACACAGGATGAACTCAAACAAGCGGTCGCGCGCGCCGCGCTCGATTACGTGGCAGAAGGTGAAATCATCGGAGTAGGCACCGGTTCCACCGCCAATTTTTTCATTGATGAGCTCGGCAAGATTCGCGATCGTATCAAAGGGGCTGTAGCCTCATCGGAAGCCACAGCATCCCGCCTGAAATCCCAGGGTATTCAAGTCTTCGACCTGAACCAGGTCGAACGTATCTCCGTATATATCGATGGCGCGGATGAAATCAATCATCGGGGAGCGATGATCAAGGGTGGTGGCGGCGCACTCACACGTGAAAAAATTGTGGCCTCGGTGGCTGACCGTTTCATCTGCATTGCCGATGCGTCCAAGCTGGTCGAGGTGCTGGGCAAATTTCCGTTGCCGGTTGAGGTGATACCGATGGCAGTCGCTGCAGTCGGTCGTCGTCTTGCCTCACTCGGCGCCACGCCGATACTGCGTATGAAAGACGGGAAGCCTTACCTCACCGATAACGGCTGCCAGATCATTGATGCCAGTGGTTTGCAGATCACTGATCCCGCGACCCTGGAGGTCAAGATCAATGACATTCCCGGCGTAGTGAGTGTAGGACTGTTTGCCCGTAAAGGTGCTGATGTTTGCTTGCTAGGTACCGCAGAGGGTGTAAAGACCCTGATGTTCTGATTTTGAAGCTGCAGTCGTTGAGCTGTACAAAAGCCTGCGAGACAGTCGCGAAATGCAGGTCATTCAAGAAGCGTCACTGGATCCCGGCCTGCGCCGGGATGACGTGTTGATAGGCGATAGTCCTTGATATGTCGTGCCGGCCCGGGGTGAGGTAGTTAATCCGCAAAGGAGGCGTTGCGCCTGCCTAAGCGGATTGGCTTGCAAGCCAATCCGTGGCCTGAAGGGGGACACAGCGTCTTTCTATACGCCCGGGAAAATTTTGCGTTTAACTGACTGGTATCAGACTGGTTTGGGCTTTTTTCATGACTAAGAAGCTCTCACAAAATGCCACTGTCTGCGTTGCGATCGGTTCGCCGTACGTCTGTACTGTCTTCGGCGCCCCTGCATCGCTAGGCGATGCTCATTTTGTGATAGCTTCTAAACACTGAGAAATCACTCCGAGGGTGGCACATACCCCTGCGCCTCATCGGCCCCGTCACCAAAGAAATGCTTCTCCATTTGTGTGGCCAGATATTTTCTGGCGCGCACATCGGCCAGATTCAGCCGGTTTTCATTGACCAGCATGGTCTGATGCTTGAGCCACGCACCCCAGGCTTCCTTTGAGACGCTTTCCCAGATTTTTTTGCCCAGGTCGCCCGGGTAAGGCGGGAAATCCAGACCTTCAGCTTCCTTGTTGAGTTTGATGCAGTGGACCATGCGAGTCATTCGTTTCTCCGGGAAATAAATAGTGTAGGGCAGGCGATTCTTAGTGTCGGTGATCAGAGCTTCTTGATCAGCACCAGCGACTTGCGCTGCCAGTTATACATATTCTGACGATTTTTCGGCAGGTCGTCGACGCTGGCCATCACGAAACCGCGTTTCAGGAACCAATGCGCGGCGCGTGTCGTGAGCACGAAAAGCTTTCTGAATCCGGCGGTGCGGGCGCGGTTTTCCAGATGTTTGAGCAGCCGCTCGCCATCGCCCTGGCCCTGCGAATCCGGGCTGACCGTCAGGCACGCCATTTCGGCCATTTTCTCGGCGGGGAAAGGGTAGAGCGCTGCGCAGCCGAAGATCACCCCGTCATGTTCAATAACGGAGAAATAATCGACTTCGCGCTCGATCAGCTCGCGGCCGCGCTTGACCAGAGTGCCGTCAGACTCCAGCGGCTCGATCAGGCGCAGGATCCCTCCGACATCTTCGATGCTGGCCTCGCGCAGGCTTTCGAGATTTTCTGAAGAGATCATTGTACCCACGCCGTCATGCGTGAAAATCTCCAGCAGAACCGAACCATCGGTGGCAAACGGCACAATATGAGCGCGCGGCACACCCGACAGCGCCGCCTGTGTCGCGGCACGGAAATAGTAGGCCGTGTCAGCGCTCAGGCAGCCTGACTCCAGCACTGCAGTGGCCTGATGCGCGGATACTTCGCGAATCTCTTCGCCGGCGGCATCGTGGAT
>JACCEC010754576.1_pt1 | contig 25230 bp, 25 predicted proteins | sample 7450121 | NCBI WGS metagenome assembly JACCEC01 (sample SAMN15323455, study PRJNA562643) | freshwater metagenome | isolation source: river surface water | place: USA:Blue River Watershed | collected 2017-08-18 | reverse complement strand
TACGCCAGCTCGTCCACCGTGACCGGCAGGGTCGTGTCATGTCCCTGTACCACCATGCCCAGCGAGTCACCGACCAGAATGATGTCGATGCCGCAGTCATCCATCAGACTGGCGAAGCTGGCGTCGTAGCAGGTCAGCATCGTGATTTTTTCATTCTGCTGACGCATGTCGGCCAGCAGCCGGGTCGTGCGCTTCTTGCGCGCAGGTGAGCCGGCGCTCGCTGCGCCGGAGCTTGCATAAGGAGTCGTCATGGTCAGTCTCCGCGGCTGAAGAACTCGCGCTTGCCGCGCATGCCGGCGATGCGCTTCATCAGCAGCTCGAAGTCTTCGCTGCGCTCGATCGGATTGAATTTTTCCGCATTCACCATCAGCAGCGGTGCGGTCTCGTAATGATGGAAGAAGCGACTGTAGCTCTCGCACAGCCGCTCGAGATAGTCGTCCGAGATGCCGGATTCGGAGGGGATGCCGCGCCGCTTGATGCGCTCGGCGAGCGTGCCCGGTGCGGCCTGCAGGTAGATCACGAGGTCCGGCCTTGGCGCCGACTGGCTGAAGTGCTCGAACATCTGCCGGTACAGGTGTAGCTCGTCATCGGCCAGCGTCAGCGCGGCGAAGATCGGGTCTTTGTCGATCAGGAAATCCGATATCACGGGGGCCGAGAACAGGTCGGTCTGGGTCAGGTCGCGCAACTGGTTCATTCGCTGGAACAGGAAGAACATCTGCGTGGGCAGCGCATAGCGCGCAGAGTCGCGGTAGAAGCGCTCGAGGAAGGGATTGTCCTGCGGCTGTTCCAGCAGGGACTGGGCGCCGGTTTCCGCAGCGATGCGTCGCGCCAGGCTGGTCTTGCCGACGCCTATCGGGCCTTCGACCACGATGTAGCGATATTTATCCAGATTCATGACCGGTGATGATACGTGATTGCGTTGACATATCAACCAGCCGGGCATCTCCTGTCAGCTTGTTCCGCACCGATCCGCACCAGTCCGTGCAATGCCGGCAGGGCTCAGCCGGATGGATCGAGTGGTCGGATCGGCTGTCCCGCGACCTTGCCGAGGAAATCGCGCGCGGCACCCTGTCCGGGGATGCGGATATCCGGTGCAATCTCCAGCAGGGGCAGCAGCACGAACGCGCGCTCCTGCATTCTGGGATGAGGCAGCTCCAGTGTGGCCGTGCTGGTTTGCAGCGCGTCGTAGATCAGCAAGTCGAGATCAAGGGTGCGGGGGGCATTGCGAAAAGGCCTTTCGCGGCCGAAAGCCTGTTCCACGCCTTGCAGTGCGTTCAGCAGCGAGGGTGCGGGCAGCTCGGTTTCGAGCCGGACGACGGCATTGATGAAGTCATCGCCACCGGCATCGACCGGGGCACTGACATACAGCGACGAGCGGTGAGCTACGCGTGTCGATGGCAGGTCTTGCATCGCATCGATGGCTGCACGAACGGTACCTGCGGCATCGCCGAGATTCGCGCCGATGCCCACGTAGGCGGACGCTGCCATTACTCGGCGCTCTCGGTGCGAGGCTTGCTGCGCTGACGGCCGCCGCGCCGGCGTCGCTTTTTCGGTGCCGCGTCAGCGGTATCGGCGGGCTTGCGGTTGATCAGCGCCTCGCGCCCGGGGCCATCGGCATCGATGAATTCGGTCCACCACTGGCCGATCTCCTCATCGATCTCGCCTGACGCACAGCGCAGCAGCAGGAAATCATAGCCGGCGCGCATGCGCTGGTGTTCCAGCAGCTTGTAGGGCGATTTTCCGACGCGCCGCTCGAAGCGCGGCTGCATCGCCCAGATGTCGCGCATGTCGGTGGCGATGCGCCGCTGGATCGCCAGTTTGTCGAGCTGGCTGTCGAGCACATCATCAGCCGCAAGATGCAGCGCGGGGATGGGGAATTCACCGGCAGCGCGATAGGCTTCCCATTTTTCCAGTACCTGATGCCAGAGCAGCGCGGCGAACAGGAAGCCGGGCGATACGGGCTTGCCCTGCCGGATCCGCTCATCGGTGTTGGCCAGCGCCAGCGTGACGAATTTCTCGCCGAGCGGCTGTTCCAGCACGACGTCGAGCAGCGGAAGCAATCCGTGGTGCAGGCCTTCCTTGCGCAGGCGCTGCAGGCAGGCCATCGCCTGCCCGGACATCAGCAGCTTGAGCATCTCGTCGAACACGCGCGCAGCGGGCACATTGTTGATCAGCGTCGCCATCACGGCCATCGGCGCACGGGTTGCCGGCGCGATCTTGAATTCCAGCTTGGCCGCAAAGCGCACCACGCGCAGCAGTCGCACCGGGTCTTCGCGGTAGCGTGCTTCCGGCGTGCCGATAATGCGCAGCATCCGTCCCCGGATATCTTTCATCCCGCCGTGGTAGTCGAGCACGACCTGCTCGGATGGATCGTAGTACATCGCATTGATCGTGAAATCGCGCCGCGCCGCATCCTCGTGCTGTTCGCCGAAGGTATTGTCGCGCAGTACACGACCATGCGCATCTTTCGGTGCGTCGTCGGTGGAACTGCCGCGGAAGGTGGTGACCTCGATCAGTTCCTGACCGAACATCACATGCACGATCTGGAAGCGTCGGCCGATGATGAATGCGCGGCGGAACAGGCGCTTGACTTCTTCCGGTGTGGCGTCGGTGGCCACATCGAAATCCTTGGGCTGGATGCCCAGCACGAGGTCGCGTACCGCACCACCGACGATGAAGGCCTTGTAACCCGCCTTCTGCAGGGTCTGCGTGACCCGCACGGCATTCGGGGAGACCTGCTCAGGATCGATCCCATGGTCCTGCGGGCCGAACACCTTCGGGCGGGTGGCGTGAGCGGCGTCATTGCCGACGCCAAGGATGCGACGTATGAGTTTCTTAATCATCGAACAGCTGCAGGATAGGCCAGCCATGCGCCTGCGCATGCGCGGCGAGGCTGGCATTCGGATTGGTCGCGACCGGATGGGTGACGGCGGAGAGCAGCGGAATATCGTTCTGAGAATCGCTGTAGAACGTGCTGCGACCGAAGTCGCCGAGCGTCCTGCCCAGCGACGCCAGCCATGCCTGCGTATTGATTACCTTGCCCGGGCCGAAAGGCGGCGTGCCGACGAGCCGGCCCGTGATCGTGCCGTCCGCAGCCACCTCCGGTTCGGCAGCGATCAGATGATGGATGCCCAGTGCGCTGGCGATCGGCCCGGTGACGAAACGATTGGTGGCCGTGATGATCGCCACCATGTCGTCGGCGTCCTTGTGCCGGGCAATCAGCGCGAGCGCTTCGGGCCGGATGGAGGGCCGGATGATCTCGTCCATGAATTCTGCATGCCAGGCATCGAGCTGCTGGCGCGGGAAGCGTGACAGCGTGCCCAATGCAAATTCAAGATATTCGATCGGATCCAGTGTGCCGTTCTGGTATTGCGCATAGAACTCCACATTGCGGGCAGCAAAGGCCGTCGGCTCGACCGCGCCGGCGCGGACCAGGAACTGCCCCCATTCGTAGTCCGAGTCGAGGGGCAGCAGCGTATTGTCGAGGTCAAAAAGAGCCAGGTTCATGGAGTTGTGTCGGCGTCGCCCAGTTGCAGCAGCTCGCGCAAGAGCGGCATCGTGATCGGGCGCTGGGTCTCGAGCGAGTAGCGGTCCAGCGCATCCAGCATGGCGGACAGCGATTGCATATCACGCCGGAAATGAGTCAGCAGGTAGGGTAACACGCCGGGCGAGAGGGACAGGCCGCGCGCCTGCGCAGATTTCGATAGCGCATCGATTTTTTCTTCGTCCGACAGGCCATGCACCTGATACACCAGACCCCAGCCAAGGCGGGTGCGTAAGTCTTCCCGCAGCGTCAGTTGCGCCGGTGGCTGGCTGGTCGCGGCGACCATGACAGCACCGGAGTCGCGGACATGGTTGTACAGAGAAAATGCGGCCTGCTGACGGTGCGGGGCCAGTTTGTCGCAGTCGTCGAGCAGATACAGCTGAATATCGGGCGACACCGCAAATTCCCGCGACGAGGTCGCCGGCATGAGCAGCTTTGCACCCGGGGTCGCGGCCAGTGCGCGCAACAGGTGGGTCTTGCCGGCGCCGGCGTCGCCCCAGAGCGTGACGAAACGCTGATCCAGCGTGCTTGCCTTGCGCTGAGCGATCAGGGTGAGCAGCGCGAGCAGCTCGGCATTTCTGCCTTCGACGAAGTTATTCAGGGTTTGCGGCCGGGCTGCGCCCCAGTCGAGCAGCAACTGCCTCATGATTGCTTGTAAAAACTACTGATCAGATAATGTTGGCGCAGACGGCCAAAAACGACCGAGAGTATAGCTGACGCGGGCAGGGCGAGGAGCACGCCAACGAATCCGAACAACTGTCCGAAGGTCAGCAGCGCGAAAATCACCGTCAGCGGATGCAGCCCGATGCGCTCGCCCACCAGCCGGGGCGTCAGATAGAAGCTCTCGATGAACTGGCCGAGGCCATAGACCACCGCCACGGCGACCAGACCGTACCATCCCTCGAACAACAGGATCGCAGAGATCAGTGCGAGAGTCAGACCCAGCCCGAAACCGATGTAGGGAATGAACACCAGCAGGCCGGTAAGCAGGCCGACCGGCAGCGCGACCTCGAAGCCGGCAATCGCCAGACCGGTCGAATAATACGCAGCCAGCAGCAGCATCACCAGCAACTGTCCGCGCAGATACTGGGCGAGCAGGCTGTCGGCTTCATGGGCCATCTCGCTGACCAGCGTGTTCCAGCGACGCGGCACCATCTCGCCGATATGCGCAAACACATTGTGCCAGTCCAGCAGCAGGTAAAAGAGCACGATCGGCACCAGAAACAGGGTGGCGGCCCAGCCCAGCACGGCGCTGCTGCCCACCCGCACCCAGGTCAGCATGCTGGCGCCCAGTCCTTCGGCACCAGCCAGCTTTTGTGCGAGCAGCGCTTTGACACCGGCACTGTCGAGATGCACGTTCAGGCCCATTTGTTTCAGCCACGGCCGGACTGCGCGGTCGAAACCATCCAGCAGCGCCGGCAGTCTTTCCTGCAGCACCGGGATTTGCGACGACAGGATGGGCATCAGGATCAGCACCACCGCCGTCATCGCCAGCACCAGCGAGATCATCACGATCAGCACCGCGAGTGCGCGTGGCATGCGGCGCGCGACCAGCCAGTCGACGCCGGGATTGAGCATGTAACCGATGATGGCGGCGGCCACAAAGGGCGTCAGCACCGGCCCCAGCAGCACCAGCAGCAGATAGACAACTCCGGCGGCGACCAGCCAGGGCAGCATCTGCCGGAGATCCAGAGTGGGCGGGGTGGGCATGGGTGCAGGAGGGCGAGGGTGTTTTGGTAAAATACGCAGCTTAGCGACTGCCCCGGTAGAACGCCTTCGGTGCGAGCGCCTGACGGCGACTCACCGGGACTGCTCCTTGCCGGCGCCTTGTCATTGGGACAAGCGTGCATTCTACCGTTTCCTCCGCCATTCCCGACATGTCCCAGAATTCCAAGGTTTCCCTTTCCTATCGCGACGCTGGCGTCGATATTGATGCCGGCGATGCGCTGGTCGATGCGATCAAGCCTTTCGCCAAACGAACGATGCGCGAGGGCGTACTCGCCGGCATAGGCGGTTTCGGCGCACTGTTTGAAGTCAGCAAAAAATATCGCGAACCGGTGCTGGTGTCCGGCACCGACGGTGTCGGCACCAAGCTCAAGCTGGCTTTCCACCTGAACCGTCACGATACGGTCGGCATCGATCTGGTCGCGATGAGCGTCAACGATATTCTTGTTCAGGGTGCCGAGCCCTTGTTTTTCCTCGATTACTTTGCGTGCGGCCGTCTTGACGTGGCCACGGCCACCGATGTGATCAAGGGTATCGCCGCCGGTTGTGAACAGGCAGGCTGTGCGCTGATCGGTGGTGAGACCGCAGAAATGCCGAGCATGTACCCGGATGGCGAATATGACCTCGCGGGTTTTGCGGTGGGTGCGGTAGAAAAATCGAAGATTATCGATGGCCGCAAGATCAGTCCCGGTGATGTGGTGCTCGGTCTGGCCTCATCCGGCGCGCACTCGAACGGCTATTCGCTGGTCCGCAAGATCATCGACGTCGCCCAGCCGGACCTGAACAGCGATTTCCACGGACGTCCGCTGGCGGACGTGCTGCTTGCGCCGACCCGCATCTATGTGAAGCCGCTGCTGGCGCTGATGGAAAGCATCGATGTGCATGGGATGGTGCACATCACCGGCGGCGGACTGGTCGAAAATATTCCGCGCGTGCTCCAGCCTCACCTGACCGCTGAACTGCATCGCGATGCGTGGACCCTGCCGCCGCTGTTTCAGTGGCTGCAGGCGCATGGCGGTGTGGCCGATGCAGAGATGCACCGCGTGTTCAACTGCGGCATTGGTATGGCGGTGATCGTGGCGGCAGAGGTCGCCGATCAGGCGCAGGCCGAACTGGCACGCCTGGGCGAGACCGTCTATCGGATCGGCGTGATTCGCGAGCGCCGGGGCGACGAGGCGCAAACCCTCGTGGTCTGACGCCGGATCAGATCGGCAAGACTCGTACTTCAGTACTGCGTCTTGCGCGGATCATTTTCGGCGAGAGTCTGCAGCGGTGCCGCGTGCCCCTCGGGACGCATGACTGTCGCCGGCGGCATCACGCGCACCGGCTGGCTCAGGTTGTCGCGGCTGGAGAGCACATTCGTGGTGGTCTCCGGTGCGGCATCCCAGACCGGATTGGCAATGCCCTCGAACACCGTTCTCAGTTGCATGCCCCAGGTGCGCCGGATCATCTGGAAGTAGTGATTGCTTTCATCGATACTCGCGAAGCGGCCAACGGCCAGCGTGTCCTGTGCATACACCAGCAGGTCGAGCGGGAATCCGACCGAGATATTGGAGCGCAGCGTGGAATCCATCGAGATCAGCGCGCACTTCGCGGCCTCGTCCAGGGGCGTCCATGGCGTGATCACCCGGTCGATGATGGGCTTGCCATACTTGGCCTCGCCGATCTGGAAATAGGGATTCTCATCGTGCGACTCGATGAAATTGCCGGCCGAGTACATTTGGAACAGGCGGCAGCGTTCGCCGCGTATCTGTCCGCCAAAGATCATGCTGACATTGAAGTCGATGCCGAACTGTTCGAGCGACTTCGCATCGCGCGCCTGCACCGAACGAATCGCATCGCCGACGATCTGCGCGGCCTCGTACATTGATGAGGCCGTCCAGATACTGGCACCCTCGGGTGACAGATATTCGGCCACGGTCTGCCGTATCGATTGCGAGATCGAGAGGTTCCCTGCGGTCATCAGCACCATCATCCGGTCGCCCGGATTCTCGAACACGCTCATCTTGCGGAATGTGCCGATGTGATCCACGCCCGCATTGGTACGCGAATCGGACAGGAAGACCAGTCCGGCGTTCAGGCGCATCGCTACGCAGTAAGTCATCGTGTGCCCTGTCGTGCTTCAGTCATGTGTCAGTCTCCTTGCAAATGAATGGTCTGCGGCTCAGGCGGCGACGGGCAACAGAAAATCACGGCTGACGCGATTGCCCAGCGCATAGACCTGCGCGAGGAACTCGGTCAGGTAATCATGCAGCCCGCGCTGGAGGATGTCTTCCATGCTGTTGAACTTCAGGTCTGCGTGCAGCCGGCCCGCGAACCGCTCGGTCTCGCTCGACACGTCGTTACGGATCTGCGCCAGATTGTTCACCACCTCGCTCATGCAGGCGATCAGCGAGCGCGGCATGTCGCCGCGCAGAATCAGCAACTCGGCGACACGCTCGGGCGTGATCACGTCGCGGTAGGCCTTGCGATAGGTCTCGAATGCCGAGACCGAGCGCAGCACGGCGGCCCAGTGGTAAAAGTCGCGCTCTGTCGCCGCCAGCGGCTCGCGGTCGGTACCATGAAATTTCACGTCCAGCAGCCGCGCCGTATTGTCGGCGCGCTCGAGGAAGGTACCCAGCCGGATGAAATAAAACGCCTCATCCTTGAGCATGGTGCCGATCGTCACGCCGCGCGACAGATGCGAACGGTGCTTGACCCATTCAAAGAACTCGCCGGGATCCCGTTCGGGCAGCCCGTCCCTGAGCAGCGTGTTCATCTCCAGCCAGGTCGTGTTCTGGGTCTCCCAGACCTCGGTGGTCAGCGTGCCGCGTACGGCGCGCGCATTTTCCCGGGCCTGCGTCAGACAGGAGGCAATCGACGAAGGATTGTCCGGGTCGCGCACCATGAAATCCAGCACATCGCGGCGCGAGAGCAGGCCGTATTTCGTATCGAACGCAGGCTGCAGCTCCGAGATGCCCAGCACCGCACGCCAGCCTTGTTCGGCCGCCTCTGCCGACTGGGGCAGCAATTGCGTCTGGATGTTCACGTCCAGCATGCGGGCCGTGTTCTCGGCACGCTCGGTGTAGCGGGCCATCCAGAACAGGTGGTCAGCGGTGCGGCTCAGCATGCCGTGCCCTCCCGGCTCGGTGGCATGCGGGTGAGTGTGATTTCCAGTGAGCTTGAGCATTTCATTTCTCCAGTACCCAGGTGTCTTTGGTGCCGCCGCCCTGCGAGGAATTCACCACGAGGGAGCCTTCTTTCAATGCGACGCGCGTCAGTCCGCCCGGCACCATGCTGACGGTCTTCCCCGACAGGACAAAGGGACGCAGGTCGATGTGGCGCGGCGCGACGCCGGATTCCACGAAGGTCGGGCAGGCCGAGAGCGCCAGTGTCGGCTGCGCGATATAGCCTTCCGGTTTCGCGATCACGCGCTGGCGAAAGGCTTCAATTTCGGCGGCCGTCGAGGCGGGCCCGACCAGCATGCCGTAGCCGCCCGCCCCATGCACTTCCTTGACCACCAGTTCCGGCAAATGATCGAGCGTGTACTGCAGGTCGGCCTTCTTGCGGCACTGATAGGTGGGCACATTGTTCAGGATGGGCTCTTCCGACAGATAGAAACGGATCATGTCGGGCACATACGGATAGATGGACTTGTCGTCGGCAACGCCGGTGCCGATCGCATTGGCGAGCGTGACCCGGCCGGCCCGATAGACCGACAGCAGCCCCGGCACGCCCAGTGAGGAGTCCGCGCGAAATGCCAGCGGATCAAGGAAATCGTCATCGATGCGGCGGTAGATCACATCGACCCGCTGCGGCCCGCGCGTGGTGCGCATGTACACGCTGTCGTCCCTGACGAAGAGATCCTGACCCTCGACCAGTTCGACGCCCATCTGCTGGGCAAGGAACGCATGCTCGAAGTACGCGGAGTTGTACATGCCGGGCGTCATGACCACCACCGTGGGGTCATCCACCCCGACGGGCGCGACCGAGCGCAGCATGTCCAGCAGCAGGTCAGGGTAGTGAGCGACCGGAGCGATCTTGTGGCGCGCGAACAGGTCCGGGAAGAGGCGCATCATCATCTTGCGGTCTTCCAGCATGTAGGACACGCCGGACGGGACGCGCAGATTATCTTCAAGCACGTAAAACTCGCCGGCACCGGCGCGCACGATGTCCACACCGGCGATGTGCGCGTAGATATCCGAGGCGACCGTCACGCCCTGCATCTCCGGACGGTACTGAGCATTGTTGAGCACCTGCTCGGCGGGGATCACTCCGGCCCTGACGATCTGCTGCTCGTGGTAGATGTCGTGGATGAACAGGTTCAGCGCCTGCACGCGCTGCTTCAGTCCCTGCTGCAGCTGCGCCCACTCGGCCGGCGGAATGATGCGCGGGATGATATCGAACGGTATCAGCCGCTCGGTGCCGGCGTCACTGCCGTAGACCGCGAAGGTGATGCCCACGCGGCGGAAGATCAGGTCGGCCTCTACCCGCTTGCTGGCCACGACTTCCGGCGACTGCTCGCTCAGCCAGCGCGCAAACTCGCGGTAATGGGGACGGGCCTGCGTCCCGCCATCCTCATGCATTTCATTGAAAAAGCCCGCCATTCGCGCTGCACCCTGATGATTGAATTGTTTTTCGCGTTGTTCCAATCAATCAAGAAATATGCCAGCGAGCGTTTGTCAGGGGCTGCGCAGCCTTTCCACCAGCGCCTGTTCGCGTGCGGTCGGCGGAGGGGTGAGCAGCGACACCACGATCATCGCCGCGAAAGCCGCCGGCACGCCGAAAATGCCGGCCGAGACCGGCGCAATCTGGAACCATTGCTGGCTGCTGTCGCCGCCAAAGGTCGGGCTGGTCTGCACCAAATAGATGAGGCAGACCAGAAATCCGGCCAGCATGCCCGCAATTGCCCCCTGCTGGTTCGCACGTTTCCAGAAAATGCCCAAAACCAGTGCGGGGAAGAGGGTGGACGCGGCCAGCGAGAAAGCCGTGCTGACCAGCGACAGAATGTCGCCGGAGCGGAAGGACGCGGTATAGGCCGCCAGCAGCGCCACGACCAGCAATAGCAATTTCGATATCGTTACCTGCCGCTGGCTCGACGCGGACGGATTCAGCATCCTGAAATACGTGTCATGCGAGAGCGCGCTGGAGATCGTCAGCAGCAGTCCGTCAGCGGTGGACAGTGCGGCCGCCAGTGCGCCGGCGGCGATCAGCGCCGAGATCACATACGGCAGACCGGCGATTTCCGGTGCGGCCAGCGCGATCATGTCGCCATCGATGGCTATCTCGGCCAGCTGTACCAGCCCGTCCATGTTGATGTCGGTGAGGCTGATCATCGGCTTGGTCTTGTCGATGTTGGCCCAGTAGTTGACCCAGGCCGGCAGGTGCGCGTAGTCGGTACCGACGAGACCCGTGTAGATCTCGAACTTCACCAGCACCGCCATCGCCGGCAGTGCCGTGTAGAGCAACATGATGAAGAACAGCGCCCAGAACACCGAGCGCCGCGCCTCCGGCACCGAGGGTGTGGTGTAGGAGCGCATCAGCACATGCGGCAGCGCCGCTGTGCCGAGCATCAGGCAAAACATCAGCGCGATGAAGTTGTTGCGCTTGATGTCGGAGCTCTGCGCGTCATTTCCCGGAAAGGGCTGGGTATGAGATTGCAGCGGCTGCGAGCGGGCGAGGTGGGACTGCGCTTCCTGGGTCCACAAGCGTCGTGCTTCCTCCGGGCTTTTCGGGTAGTCGGCCAGTGCGCGGCTGGCCGACTTGATCTCGATCAGCGACGCATTGGTCGTCTGCAGCTCCTGCAGGCGGTGCCGTGCGTCTGCGCGTCCCTCATCCCATGACTGCGGCAGCCTGGCGACCTTTGCTGCGTAACGCTCTGCCTGCTGGCGATACAGGTCGCGCACCTCGCGCTCGCTGCTATCGTCGGCGAGGATGTATTCCTGTGCAGTGAGCTTGGCCACCGCCGAGCCATAAGCGATCTGCGGCACGGGCACACCGGTCTGCTTGGCTGACAGCCACGCCACCGGCAACGTGAACGCGACGATGATGATGATGTACTGGGCGATCTGGGTCCAGGTGATCGCACGCATCCCGCCAAGGAACGAGCACACCAGAATGCTGGCAAGCCCCAGGAAGATGCCGACCGAAAAATCAATGCCGGTGAACCGCGAGGTGATCAGGCCCACGCCATAGATCTGCGCGACCACATAGGTGAACGAGATGATCAGTGTCGCCGCCACCGACAGCAGGCGCACGGCGTTGCCGCTGCCGTGGCCCCGGAAGCGGGCGGCGAGATATTCGGGAACGGTATAGCCGCCGAACCGGCGCAGGTAGGGCGCAATCAGCAGCGCGACCAGACAATAGCCGCCCGTCCATCCCATGATGTACGCCAGTCCGTCAAAGCCCTGCAGATAGAGGCCGCCCGCCAGCCCGATGAAGCTGGCCGTGGATATCCAGTCGGCCGCAGTCGCCATGCCATTGAACACCGCGGGCACCCGACGTCCGGCGACGTAGTACTCGCCGATGTCGGAAGTGCGGCTGAAGACGCCAATGAACGCGTACACGACAATCGAAGTGAACAGGAACAGATAGCCAAGCCAGAAACGCGGGAAGCCCTCGTGCTCGAGAATCGCGAGCGACACCAGCAGCAGTCCGAAGCCGATGGTGTACATGCTGAAATAGCGGCTCAGCAGCCGGGCGAACTCAGTGGGCTTCATCGTCCCCATCCCCGGTGTGCGCGTGGCCTGCGTCACCGTGCGCCTCTTGTTCCAATCGGTTCACTGCATACGCATAGACGCCGATGATCAGCAGATAGATCAGGGTCGTGCCCTGCGCGGCCATGTAAAAAGGCACTGGCCAGCCACCCAGCGTGAGGCTGGCGAGTTCTCGGGCGAAGAAGATCACGCCCACGTTCACCGCGAGCCAGATCGCCAGCAGCGCCAGCGTCAGCGCACGTACCCGTACCCAGTAGCGGCGTGCCGGGGCGTTCCTGTCGGTTGGTAGGGACGATGTCATGCAGTCGATCTCGTCAGGCAAGCTCGCCGAGCGGGAAACGGATGCGGAACAGGCTGCCCTTGCCGCGCGGATTGTCGGTGATGCGGATGTCGGCGCCATGCCGGATCGCGATTTCCTTCACGATGGCCAGCCCGAGGCCGCTGCCTTCAGTCGCAGTGCCCAGGATGCGGTAGAAGCGGTCGAAGATGTGCGGGCGTTCGGCCTCCGGGATGCCCGGGCCATTGTCCTCGACCTCCAGCAGTGCCTGCCGAGGCCAGGTGCTGGTGCGCACCCGCACCGTGACACTGCCCGTCGGTTCGGTGTACCGCAGCGCATTGTCGATCAGGTTGTTGAGCATCTCGCGCAGCATGGTCGGGTTGCCGGACACGAGCAGGCGCGTGTCGGCGTCCTCGAAGCCGAGGTCGATACGCCGCGCCATCGCAGGCTGCACCCAGTCGCGGATGGTGTCGCGCGCCAGCGCATTGAGCTCCACGGTCTCGAAAGGCATGGATTGCGCAGACGGGTTCTCCGCGCGCGCCAGTGACAGAAGCTGGTTGATCATCCGCGTGGCTGACTCGGAGCTTTTCGATAACTGCTCGAGCGAGCGCTGGATTTCCTGCCGGTCAGACTGCCGCATTGCCAGCTCCGATTGCATGCGCATCCCGGCCAGCGGCGTTTTCATCTGGTGGGCCGCATCGGCGATGAAGCGCTTCTGCAGCTGGATGCTCTGCGACAGCCGCGCCAGCATGTCATTGAGAGAGCGTACCAGCGGGGAGATCTCCTCCGGCACACCGCTTGAATCGATCGGCGAGAGATCGTCGGGACGGCGCGAGCGAATGTGGTCTTGCAAAGCGGTCAGCGGCGAGAGACCGCGCGTCAGTGCGAACCACAGCAGCGTCAGTGCGACCGGCAGGATGATGAATTCCGGCAGGATCACGCCCTTGATGATCTGGTTGGCCAGCGCGCGCCGCTTCTCCTTCGTCTCTGCTACCTGTACCAGCGCCATGCGCTGCGAACCGCGATGCGCGTTCACCCCGCGCAGCGGCTGCAGATTGACGTACAGGTAGGCGACACGCACTTCGGTATTACGCAGCTGCGCATCGCGCGTCATCACTGACCACGGGACCGGCGGCTCGTCTTCATCCGGCGCGGTCAGGTCGGCATCACCGGCGATCCATTCGCCACTCGGGCCGCTGATCTGGAAATAGACATTGTCGACATCATCAGCGCGCAGCATGTCGCGCGCCGGTACCGGCAGATCCACACTGATCACGCCATTCACGTCCCTGACTTGCTGCGCGAGCACCGTCACACGGTCTTCCAGCGAGCGGTCGAACGGCTCGTTGGCGATGGACGTTGCTGCGACATAGGTGATGCCGATACTCACCGGCCAGAGCAACAGCAGCGGCATCAGCATCCAGTCGAGGATCTCGCCAAACAGCGAGCGCTGGCTGCGCTGCTCGATGCCGTTCACGGCAGCGGGGTCCGGGTCGTTGCGGAGCGTGGTCGGCACGGCGAGGCTCAGGCGCCGTCGGCGGCGACCGGCGCGAATTTTTCGAGGCAGTAGCCGAGGCCGCGCACCGTGGCAATGCGCACGCCGCCGCTTTCGATTTTTTTGCGCAGCCGGTGCACATAGACCTCGATCGCATTGTTGCTGACCTCTTCGCCCCACTCGCACAGATGGTCGACCAGCTGCTCCTTGGATACCAGCCGGCCGCTGCGCTTGAGCAGGACTTCGAGCAAGCCCAGTTCACGTGCGGACAGATCGATCATGTGGTCGTTCATGTACGCAATGCGCCCGACCTGGTCGAAGCTCAGCGGGCCGTGCTTGATGATGGTAGGGCCGCCGCCTGCGCCGCGCCGCGTCAGCGCGCGCACCCGCGCCTCAAGTTCTGAGAGCGCAAAGGGCTTGGCCATGAAATCATCAGCGCCGAGATCCAGTCCCTTGACCCGCTGTTCGACAGAATCGCCAGCGGTGAGAATCAGCACTGGCACGCGCGAATCACGCGAGCGCAGACGGCGCAGGACTTCCAGGCCCGACAGTTTGGGCAGGTCCAGGTCAAGGATCAGCAGGTCGAAGTCCTGCGTCGAGAGCGCGCTGTCGGCGGCCAGTCCGTCACCGACACAGTCGGTCACATAGCCGGACTGGCGCAGTGATCGCGTCAGGCCATCGGCCAGAACGCTGTCATCTTCGGCGAGCAGGATACGCATGCGTCTTGTCTTTGTCTGAATAGGATGGGCGCTTGCGCGTTGGCGGGGCGGTGCCCCGCGCACAGGGAAAACCAGCGGGCCGGCGGTACCGCCCGGCCGGAGGTTCGGAGGATTTCCGCCGATGAGGCGCAGCTCGGCCTGTGCCCGCCAAGTCTATTGGGTTTGAAGATTGCCAGCAACCAAGCATTTTCGGGGAAATCTTGGGCAAAGTTTTTTAAATGGAAAGAAACTGTCCGCAAAATACGCTTGCATCATCCACTGTTTTTTTATACAGTACTGATCACAGCCAGACTTGCTGATGTCGGCGAGCCTGATTCCACCCCTCACCGTACCGAGAGAAACTCATGGACGACAAAAAACTCGCTAATTCCGAAAAGGGCAAGGCACTGTCAGCAGCGCTGGCGCAAATCGAGAAGCAGTTCGGCAAGGGCTCGGTGATGCGCATGGCCGATGGCGCCGTGGCCGAGGAAGTCCAGGTCGTTTCCACCGGCTCGCTGGGTCTGGACGTGGCGCTGGGCGTCGGCGGCCTGCCGCGCGGCCGGGTGATCGAGATCTACGGCCCCGAGTCCTCCGGTAAGACCACCACGACCCTGCAGGTTATTGCTGAGATGCAAAAAATAGGCGGCACCTGCGCGTTCATCGATGCCGAGCATGCGCTGGACACCGTGTACGCGCAAAAGCTGGGCGTCAACCTGCATGACCTGCTGATCTCTCAGCCGGACACCGGCGAGCAGGCGCTCGAGATCACTGATGCGCTGGTCCGTTCCGGCGCAGTCGACCTGATCGTGATCGACTCGGTCGCCGCGCTCACGCCGCGCGCCGAGATCGAGGGCGACATGGGCGATTCCCTGCCCGGCCTGCAGGCCCGTCTGATGTCTCAGGCGCTGCGCAAACTGACCGGCTCGATCAACCGCACCAACACCATGGTGATCTTCATCAACCAGATCCGCATGAAGATCGGTGTGATGTTCGGTAATCCTGAAACTACCACCGGCGGCAATGCGCTGAAATTTTATGCGTCGGTGCGCATGGATATCCGTCGTACCGGCTCGATCAAGTCCGGCGACGAAGTCATCGGCAACGAGACCAAGATCAAGGTCGTCAAGAACAAGGTCGCACCGCCGTTCAAGGAAGCGCATTTCGACATCCTGTACGGAGAGGGCGTCTCCCGCGAGGGCGAGATCATCGATCTGGGTGTCGACGCCAAGATCGTCGAGAAGTCCGGTGCCTGGTACAGCTACAACGGCGAGCGTATCGGTCAGGGCAAGGACAACTCTCGTCAGTTCCTGAGGGAGCGTCCCGAACTCGCGCGCGAGATCGAGAACAAGGTGCGTGCCCATCTGGGCGTGCCTGAGCTGCCGCCGGTCGCAGTGACAGCGACCGCAGCGGCCGCCGCCGACGGTGACGCGCCCGCGCCGAGAAAGTCGCGCGCGACCGCTGAACTCAAGGAAGAGTGATCCGGCGTTTGTTTGCGGAGGGTCGGGTTCACGGGTCTCGCGCTGCGAAGCCTGTTTGACGGTAGCCCGCATGATCTGAGCGCTGTCCACGTATCGTGCCCGCCCCCAAACTAAGCCTGAAGGCTCGCGCGCTGCGCTATCTGGCCGCGCGCGAGCATAGCCGCATCGAACTGGCGCGCAAGCTCGCACGCCATGCGAGTGACGACGACAACATCGACGCATTGCTCGACTGGCTGGAGGCGCAGAAATTTCTTTCTGAGACTCGCTTCGCTGAATCGCTCGTCAATCGCCGCGCTGCCCGTTTCGGCAGCTCGCGCATCCTGTCCGAACTCCAGAGCCACGGCGTGGACGACGCCACTGTCGCCGACCTGCGCAACAGCCTGAAAGCGAGCGAGGACGAGCGCGCGTGGGCCGCCTGGGAAAAGAAGTTTGGCGTCGCCCCCGACTCGGCCGAAGCCCGCGCAAGGCAGATGCGCTTCCTGCAACAGCGAGGGTTTTCGCATGCCGCGATACAGGCGACGATGAAACGCATCGTGCGTGATGGTCGCGAGTAATGTGCGTAATGTGCGTTGTGCTATTGCGGTCACGCGCTGCTCGGCGGTGGACGCCCCGCGAGGGCCGGCAATAGACTGCCGATACGGCCTGCGCTATCAGGCCTGTGCTACACTTTTGGCAGTTTTGCAGCGCCGCAGGAGCGGCACCAGTCGTAGAAGCTGCGACAGGCTGCACAATTCCTGAATCCGCGCGTCAGCCTGCTGCTGACCGTGCGTCATCAGCCCCCTATGTCCTTGTCCGTCCCGAAACGTTCCCGTGCTCTGCGTCACACGCGCAGCATCGAGGCCCAGGCCTTCGAGCGCGACGATGGTTTGTGGGACATCGACACCCGCATCACCGACACCAAGACCCGCGTCGCCGATCTCGCGTCCGGCGCGCGGCCGGCCGGTTCGCCCATACATGACCTCTGGCTGCGGATTACGATCGACACCGGACTGAATATCGTCGATGCCGAGGCGGTGTCGGATGCCGTGCCTTACCCCGGTCATTGCGACACCATCGGGCCCGCATACAAGAAACTGATCGGACTGAACCTGATGCGCGGCTTCCGTAGCGAACTCAGGGAGCGGCTGTCCGGTACCGGCGGCTGCACGCATTTGACGGAACTGGCCGGCGTCCTGCCCACGGCCGCCATACAAGCTTTCGCCGGCGATGTGCTGCCCACTCGCGACGGAGTATCCGACGATGACAGCGCACAACCACCTTTTCAGCTGGACCGATGCCACGCGTTGCGGCGCGACGGCCCGGCTGTAGAACAATACTACCCGCGCTGGTTCATCAAGCCCGGGCAGGGCAACTGACACCGGGAGTGCTGCTGACACATCCGGGAAACACGATCGCTGCAAAATCAACTCATTACCATGACAACATCCTCACCCATTGCGCCTGAAGGGAAGTCCGCATGAAAATCCATGAATACCAGGGAAAAGAAATCCTAAGAAAGTACGGTGTCACCGTCCCCCGTGGCATTGCCTGCCTGAGCGTTGATGAAGCGGTCAAGGCTGCGGAGACGCTGGGCGGCCCGGTATGGGTGGTCAAAGCCCAGATCCACGCCGGCGGACGCGGCAAGGGCGGCGGCGTGAAGGTCGCCAAGTCCCTTGATCAGGTCCGCGACTACGCGAACCAGATCCTTGGCATGCAGCTGGTCACGCACCAGACCGGTCCCGGCGGACAGAAAGTGCGCCGCCTGCTGATCGAGGAATGTGCCGACATCCAGAAAGAGCTGTATGTGTCGATGGTCACCGACCGCATCTCGCAGCGCGTCGTGCTGATGGCCTCGTCCGAGGGCGGCATGGATATCGAGGAAGTCGCCGACAAGCATCCCGAGCTGATCCACAAGATCGAGATCGATCCGGCCACGGGCCTGAAAGATGCCGAGGCCGATGCCATCGCCGCGAAGATCGGCGTGCCTGCCGCATCGGTTCCCGCCGCGCGCACCCTGTTGCAGGGGCTGTATCAGGCGTACTGGGACACCGACGCATCACTGGCCGAGATCAATCCGCTGATCCTGACCGGCGATGGCAAAGTGATTGCGCTGGATGCAAAATTCAACTTCGATGCAAATGCGCTGTTCCGTCATCCCGAGATCATCGCCTATCGCGATCTCGATGAAGAAGATCCGGCCGAAATCGAGGCCTCGAAGTTCGATCTCGCCTACATCTCGCTCGACGGGAATATCGGCTGTCTGGTCAATGGGGCCGGCCTGGCGATGGCGACCATGGACACCATTAAGCTGTTCGATGGCGAACCCGCAAACTTCCTTGACGTGGGTGGCGGGGCGACTGCCGAGAAGGTCACCGAGGCCTTCAAGATCATGCTGAAGAACCCGCACCTGCAAGCGATCCTGGTGAATATTTTCGGAGGCATCATGCGCTGCGACGTGATCGCCGAGGGCGTGATCACCGCGTCGCGCGCCGTGCAGCTGAAGGTGCCGCTGGTCGTGCGCATGAAGGGCACCAACGAGGATATCGGCAAGCAGATGCTCGCCGACTCCGGCCTGCCCATCATCTCTGCCGACACCATGGAAGAGGCCGCGCAAAAAGTCGTCGCCGCCGCCAACGGAAAATAATCGCCAAGGAATTCACATGTCCATTCTGATCAACAAAGACACCAAGGTCATCACTCAGGGAATCACCGGCAAGACCGGTCAGTTCCACACGCGGATGTGCCGCGATTACGCGAACGGCAAGCACTGCTTCGTCGCCGGCGTCAATCCCAAGAAAGCCGGCGAAGATTTCGAAGGCATTCCCATCTACGCGAACGTCAGGGAAGCAAAGCAGGCGACCGGCGCCACGGTTTCCGTGATCTATGTGCCGCCGGCCGGCGCGGCCGATGCGATCTGGGAAGCCGTTGAGGCCGAGCTCGACCTGACGATCTGCATCACCGAGGGTATTCCTGTGCGCGACATGCTCGCGCTGAAGGATAAGATGAAGAAAGCCGGCAGCAAGACCCTGCTGCTCGGACCGAACTGCCCCGGCCTGATCACGCCCGACGAGATCAAGATCGGCATCATGCCCGGCCATATTCACAAGAAAGGGCGCATCGGCGTCGTATCGCGCTCCGGCACGCTGACCTATGAGGCTGTTGGCCAGCTGACGGCACTGGGCCTGGGCCAGTCGTCTGCAGTGGGTATTGGCGGCGACCCCATCAATGGTCTGAAGCACATCGATGTGATGAAGATGTTCAATGAGGATCCCGACACCGATGCGGTGATCATGATCGGCGAGATCGGCGGTCCGGATGAGGCGAATGCTTCTTACTGGATCAAGGAAAACATGAAGAAGCCCGTGGTGGGTTTCATTGCCGGTGTCACCGCGCCGCCGGGCAAGCGCATGGGGCATGCGGGCGCGCTGATCTCCGGCGGTGCCGACACTGCGCAGGCCAAGCTGGAAATCATGGATGCGTGCGGCATCAAGGTCACGCGCAATCCTTCGGAGATGGGACGACTGCTGAAGGCGATGTTGTAAATCTTGCGCCTTACAATGAAACGGGGAGCATCTGCTCCCCGTTTTTTTTATCAACCAGGTGTCCCACCACCGCCAGCAGCGCCACCACCAGCGCCACCACCTGCCGGATTACGCGGACGAATTCTTGTTGGGAGCGTCCCACCCGCACCTTCTTCGCCGATATGCCAGCGCATGCCAGATCCCGGGGCGCAAGTACCTGTGTAAATAAGTGTCCGGCCGCTCGCCTCGGTACCAGCATTCGCACTATAGGTGATCGTTACTGTTCCCTCAGTAGCGCTATTGCCTTTCGCTGCTACAGAGGTCACGTAGTTGCCTTTGATGTCAGTGGGTAGTGCCGGCAGGCCAAGTGCCGTATGCTCCATGCCGCTCGTGAGGCTCCCCTCGCTGCAGGCGACCCCCAGAGCAGTCATCGCTGGCGCAGCGAGATTTGGACCTTCCGCTATCCTCGCCTTGGCTGTGTAATCCTGATACGCCGGAATCCCCACCGCAGCCAGAATACCGATGATCGCTACCACGATCATTAATTCAATCAGTGTAAAACCTTGTTGCGCCCTCATTGGACGTTGATAAGAAAACAGTTGCATATGGCACTCCCTGGAATAGATCAATCAAACGTGATCCACTGATTTTTGTGGATCGGTTCGCAGGGGCAAAGTCTGTGCCAGAAAGAAAAAACCTTTTTTCTTGTTTTTGTTCCGTAAAAAAATTCGGTGATCGTACTTGTTATGCCCTCTTCACCGTAGCTGGTGCCTGTATCGTTTACTCAACGATCAGATGTTCACAATGCGAACTATATTTTTGCCGCAGCCCGCATCAAAAGCACGAGGGCATAAAAAAACCGATCAACGACCGTTCGCGTCAGCACAGGGATTATCTGGCGGCTGTCGATAGCTTGAACAATATTTGGCGAGTCAGACTTCAATTTGTCTGAGCCTGACAATTAATGTCATATCCTCGCGGCCGCCATCCCGGCAGCGGGTTTCGGTTCAGGCTGTCCGACCGTGGTCTGCCTGCAAGGCTGCGACCCACGGGTAATGTCAAGCCGGTACGCAGCCGGAATAGTTTCCAAAAAGAATCAAAATGCTAAAATAGGCCGCATTATTCGCAGTAGTACGGCAAATGGCAGTGATTCATACGCCCGGGCCTTAGTGACAGCGCGGTCCGGCACTGGGGCAACTCGGGAGCAAGGGCATCGTCATGGCACGGCGACACGGCAGCATCATGGCTGGGGAGATGGACGCGGATGAACGCCGCGGGCGCTGGCATCAGCGGCTGACCCGTCTGCTGATGATCGGCATGTTCCTCTGGCTGGGTGTGAAGGCATTGTTCGCCGCGCCCGGCAGCATCTGGATCTGGGCCTTCGCCGCTTATCTGGTGTTCTGGCTCTGCTTGCCCCTGCTGGGCTGGTGGGCCAGCCGCCGCAAGCGCAACAGCTGGCGCAGCGATGGCCGGATGTTCGAGCCCAGCCTGCCCAGACCCGTCTCTGACATACCGGAAGAGCAGGAGTGGACGCTGCCTTTCCACCCATTGATTCGCGTGCCGCTGGCGGCGCTCCTGATCGGGCTGATGTATTGGGTGCTGGTGCTGCACCAGATGCAGCTGCCGGGACACTGGCTGGTCATCACGACCGTCGTCGCGATCATCAATCTGTGGGCATGGCGTGAGCCGCTGATGCTCGTGCTGCTGGCTGCGGCCGGTGTGCTGCTGCTGGCCCTGATCGGATGGATCATCAATAACCTGCCGCCGCCCGCCGCGATTGCGCTGCTGGTGCTGATGCCGGTGGCCGCTCTCGTTGCCGTGATCGAGCTGCGCAAACGTAAACCCAGATCGCAAGCATGAAAAAACAGCCCGGCATCAACGGAAACTATGTGATCCTGAGCAGGGATGAGCGCCTGTCGAATGCGACCCTGCCGACGCTGGTCACGCTGGGCACGCCGGCGGCCGTGCAGACGCTGTATGCGTTCAGCCCCGACATGGGGCCGATCGACTGGGTGCTGCCGCTCGTACTCTGGATCTATGGCCTGCTGTTCTGGTTCAATTCCGAGGGCATCCAGCTGTTCCGCGCCAAACATTGGGAATGGACCGAGGAAGCCATCGAGGAGCGTCAGCGCTACATGAGCGACACGCGCATCGCCAGTCGCCGCTTCTGGGGCAAATGGTGGGTGCGCTTCCCGGTCGGATTGCTGTTCCTGGGTGTCGGCATTCATGCGCTGTTCAGCCGGGACTTCACCGCCCAGTGGCTGAGCTTCATTCTGCTGATGTCGGCCTTCGTCACCCCGTTCGTGTTCATCGCCGAGCTGGCAATGCTGCCGCTGGCCATTCTGATCGTGCTGGGATTCATGGCCGTGGTCACACTGACGCCCACCTCCGTGATCATCATGCTTGCCGTGCTGGCCTCGTTTGCCACGGTGGTGCTTGCGCAGAATGTGCGCGCGAACCAGTTGCAAAAGCCGGTCCGGAAAAAGAAAGAAGACGAGGCTGAGCAGAAAGACGAGTCCGCTGGTGCAGACGGTGCAGCGCCGGCGGGCGAAGCGGCCAGTGCCGAGCCGGTGCCGGCCGCAGCGGCCGTCGAGCCACCGCCGCCGCCTTCGCTGGCCGATGAGACGATCGCCGAGGTGGCTGAGAGCGCTGCCGCACGTGAAGAGCAGCGGGCAGCCTCCGCTGCGGAACGAGAGGCACAGATCGCCGAGGCCAAAGCAGCCGCTGATGAGCGTGTGGCGGCGGCACAGGCATCGGCGCAAGAAGCGATGCAGGCGCTCAGTAGTGGAAACGCGGGTGCAAATCCGGGTGCGGACGCCAGTGCGGCGGCGGAGTCTGCAGAGGCCGGTGCAGAGCCGGCGTCATCGCAAGACCCTGCGATCGATCCGGCCAACGTCAAATAAGACCGCACTGCGCGGTACCACCAGAGAACAAGCCAGCCAGCAAAAAAGGCTCCGCGAGGGAGCCTTTGCAGAGGGCGACCTGATGCCCGGGATGCTGGTGCCTCGGGTCGGAATCGAACCGACACTCCTTGCGGAACCGGATTTTGAGTCCGGCGCGTCTACCAATTTCACCACCGAGGCATTAGCAGAAGTTTACCAGAACTCCACCCCTGCCAGCCGCCCTCAGTGGTTTGAACCGCTCACGCACACCCGCATCGCACCGGCTTACTGCATGTGCTGGCCGCCGTTGATCGCGATATTGGCGCCGGTCAGGAAGGCCGCTTCATCCGAGGCGAGATACGCGACCAGACCCGCCACTTCCTCCGGCTTGCCCAGACGGCCCATCGGGATCTGAGGCAGGATCTTGGTCTCGAGCACTTCAGGAGCAATCGCCGTGACCATCTTCGTGCCGATATAACCGGGCGAGATAGTGTTGACGGTCACCCCCTTGCGCGCGACCTCCAGCGCCAGGGCCTTGGTGAAACCATGCATGCCGGCCTTCGCTGCCGAGTAATTGGTCTGGCCAAATGCGCCTTTCTGACCGTTCACCGAAGAGATATTGATGATCCGGCCCCAGCCACGATCCGTCATGCCATCGCAGACCGGCTTGGTCATGTTGAACACGGAGTCGAGGTTGGTCTTCATCACCGTATCCCAATTGGTCTTGTCCATCTTCTTGAAGGTCATGTCGCGCGTGATGCCCGCGTTATTGACCAACACGTCGATCGGCCCCATTTCTTTGCCGATCAGCGAGATGCATTCCTGTGCAGATTCGTAGTTCGCGACATCGCAGGGGTAGGCGCGGAAATCGTAGCCTTTCTCTTTCATCTCTGCGAGCCAGGCATTCACCTTGGTGTTGCCCGGTGAGTAGGTGGTCGCCACCTGGTAACCCATGTCAGCCATCTTGATGCAAATGGCTTCGCCAAGACCGCCCATGCCGCCGGTGACTAAGGTAACTCTGCTCATTGGTTGCTCCCTTGTTTTTTGTGTGAAGTGTGCGATGGCCTCTTTGCCACCCCTGCCATCCCTGCCATCAACGCTCGATCGCCAATGCAACGCCCATGCCACCCCCGATGCACAGGCTGGCAAGTCCTTTCTTTGCATCGCGGCGGATCATTTCATGCAGCAGCGTCACCAGAATGCGGCAGCCGGACGCGCCAATCGGGTGACCGATCGCGATCGCACCACCATTCACATTGATCTTGCGGGTATCCCAGCCCATTTCCTTGTTGACGGCAATCGCTTGTGCGGCGAACGCTTCATTGATTTCCATCAGGTCGAGATCCTGATGCGTCCATCCGGCTTTCTTCAGGCATAACTGGCTGGCCGATACCGGCCCCATGCCCATGATGCTCGGATCCAGTCCGGCCGATGAATACGCACGTATCGTCGCCAGCGGCTTGAGACCTAGCGCGGCGGCTTTTTTCGCGCTCATCATCATCACTGCGGCCGCACCATCGTTGATGCCCGATGCATTGCCCGCCGTGACCGAGCCTTCTTTCGAGAAGGCCGGACGCAGCGAGGACAGTGCGTCCAGCGTGCTGCCGGCCTTGATGTATTCATCGCTGTCGAATACGACACTGCCCTTCTTGCCGGCGATTTCCAGTGGCAGGATCTCGTCGCTGAACTTGCCGGCCTTCTGCGCGGCCTCGGCCTTTTGCTGCGAGGCGAGCGCGAATTCATCCTGCTCGGCGCGCGAGACATTGAATTTTTTCGCGACATTCTCGGCAGTGACACCCATGTGGTACTGGTTGTACACATCCCACAGGCCATCAACGATCATCGTATCGACCAGCTTCGCATCGCCCATGCGAAAACCGTCGCGAGAGTTGTTCAGCACATGCGGCGAGGCGCTCATGTTTTCCTGGCCGCCGGCGATGATGATCTCGGCATCGCCACTGCGAATGGCCTGAGCGGCGAGGTGAGTGGCTTTCAGGCCGCTGCCGCAGACCTTGTTGATCGTCATCGCGGGAATCCTGTCAGGCAGCCCCGACTTGATCACGGCCTGACGCGCGGGGTTTTGCCCGGTTCCGGCCGTCAGTACCTGCCCGAGGATGACTTCGCTGACCAGTGCCGGATCGACGCCTGTTTTTGCGAGCAAGCCCTTGATCACATGTGCGCCCAGTTCAGCCGCCGGTATCTTGGCCAGTGTTCCCCCGAATTTGCCGACAGCCGTTCGGGCTGCGGCAACAATCACCACATCATCCATTGTTATTCTCCAGTTGCTCGAAAAAACGCCTGGCAATGCATGCCCAGTCCGACAAAGCGGCCCATCTTATCGACGGACTCTGCGTCCTTGTTGATGACGCTCAAACAGATCACAAAGCCAACAGGCGTCATGACTGAATGTGTTTCGTGGGGATCGGGTGTTGTTCGGCAATAGCCAATGTTGGATGAACATCGGCTTGCTGGATGCGGCGGACACGGTTATCTGCGGACTCGCGCGTCATGGCGTCTGTCTCCTCCGCGCCGGTACAGCACCAGGGTTGGCGGTGCGTTTCCGGCCAGGGCATCGGTTTTTATGGTGGTCCTTTTTCTGCGAAAGGCTCTGAATTGATCATAGCGCGCTCATTTGGCCGCAGGGAAGAACTTTTCGACGCCGAAAGCGGGTTCCGACTATTTTGTTCGACTATCTGTTATCAATTGCGGAATGTATCGGGCGATGATGCAGCGCGCAACTCCCGGACGGCCAGTGTCCGGTTCAGCAGCGCCTTGCTGAGGATCTTGTAGGTATCGATATCGAATGCCGGGCGCTGGGGGGCTTCTTCAAGCAATTGCCAGACCTGATCGTCGGATTGTGCGGTGCCCAGATAGCACCAGTTGTTCACGATATGCACATCGGTCCGGCCCCGGCCATCGTCCTCGATCAGTCCGAC